>ERZ836877.5554-NODE-5554-length-11983-cov-11.588196_pt1 | contig 11983 bp, 7 predicted proteins | sample MGYA00519469_ERZ836877 | MGnify/ENA primary metagenome ERZ836877 (study PRJEB31850, sample SAMEA3708809) | human gut metagenome | biome: human gut; feature: human-associated habitat; material: faeces | place: China | collected 2014 ... | reverse complement strand
TACAGGCCGATCCAGTTGAACATGATGGAGGTAATGACCTCGTTGATGTTGAAGTAGGCCTTGAAGAAACCGGGGATGGCACCCCACAGACCGCCCAGAATGGCCGCAGCCAGCAGGCAGACGAACCAGGGCAGCTTGAGCATGATGGCACAGTAGAGGGCACCGTAAGCGCCCAGCGTGTACTGACCGGCGGCACCGATGTTGAACAGGCCGGTCTTGAAGGCAAAGCCCACGGAAAGGCCGGTCATGATCAGGGGCGCGGCGTTGGCCAGTTCCTTGCCGACACCATAGGGGGCATCATGGAAGCCGCCCTTGAGGATGCGGACAAAGCCGTCTGCCCATGCATGGGCCGGATTGATGGCCAGCAGCACGAGGAAGCCCACAAACAGACCGATCAGGATACACAGCAGGGCAGCCATCACGCTGGTGACAGAACCCTGCAGCCCGTTGTGGGAAAGTTTTTTGTTTTTCATTTCTGCTTACTCCTTTCCCTGCTTGCGGGCACCGGCCATGTACAGGCCCAGCTCCTGGACTGTGGTGGTCTTGGGGTCAAACTCACCCACGATCTCACCCTCGTACATCACAAGGATCCGGTCAGAGAGGTTCATCACCTCGTCCAGCTCCAGACTGACCAGCAGCACGGCCTTGCCCCTGTCGCGCTCATCCACGATCTGCTTGTGGATATACTCAATGGCACCGACATCCAGACCGCGGGTGGGCTGCACTGCCACCAGCAGCTTGGGGTCTTTGTCGATCTCACGGGCAATGATCGCCTTCTGCTGGTTGCCGCCGGACATGCTGCGCACGATGGTGGCGCTGCCCTGGCCGCTGCGCACGTCATACTGGGCGATCAGCTTATCGGAGTACTCCCGCACCTTTTCACTGCGGATAAAGCCGTTGTGCTGGAACTCGGGCTGCCAGTAGCGCTGGAGCACCATATTGTTTTCCAGGCTGTAATCCAGCACCAGACCATGCTTGTGGCGGTCCTCAGGGATATGGCTCATGCCGTCCTTGGAGCGCTGGCGGATGCTCTCGTTGGTGATCTCCTTGCCGTCCAGCAGCACCTTGCCGCTGTTGAACTTTTCCAGACCGGTCAGACCGTAGACAAACTCTGTCTGGCCGTTACCCTCGATGCCCGCCAGACAGACGATCTCACCGCCACGCACCTGGAAAGAGACGTTCTTGACGGCATCCTTCTTGTGCTGGGCATTGTGCATGGTAACGTTCTGCACGTCCAGCACCACCTCGCCGGGGGTGGCGGGCTTTTTGTCCACCTGCAGCTGAACATCGCGGCCGACCATCATGCGGGAGAGCTCTTCCTTGGTGGTGTCCTTGATGTCCACAGTGCCCATATACTTGCCCTTGCGCAGAACCGTGCAGCGGTCTGCCACTGCCATGATCTCGTTGAGCTTGTGGGTGATGAAGAGGATGGATTTGCCCTCCTTCTTGAACCCGCGCATAATCTCCATCAGCTCGTCGATCTCCTGCGGGGTCAGAACAGCGGTGGGCTCGTCAAAGATCAGGATCTCGTTGTCGCGGTAGAGCATCTTCAGGATCTCAACACGCTGCTGCATACCAACAGAGATATCGCTGATGAGTGCATCGGGGTCCACACGCAGGCCGTACTTCTCGCTCAGGGCCACTACCTTCTTGCGGGCCTCAGCCTTCTGCAAAAAGCCCAGCTTATTGGGCTCCACGCCCAGAATGATGTTATCCAGCACGCTGAAGCATTCCACCAGCTTGAAGTGCTGGTGCACCATGCCGATGCCCAGTGCGTTGGCATCGTTGGGGTTGCGGACGGCGACCTCCTTGCCGTTCTTGAGGATCTTACCGGCCTCCGGCTGGTACAAGCCGAACAGCACGCTCATCAGCGTACTTTTGCCAGCGCCGTTTTCGCCCAGCAGGGCATGTACCTCGCCCTTGCGCAGCTGCAGGGTGATATCATCGTTTGCCTTGATTCCAGGGAACTCCTTGGTAATGTGGAGCATCTCGATCACAAAATCCTCTGCCAATCTGCTCACTCTCCTTTCGTGTCAAATCGACACCTGTACTATTCTGTGTACCATTATACCGTATTTTTGCGGTTTTGCACACTTCTTTTTAATTTTTTGGCGGGATGTACTCTTATAAGTATTACTTTTGTGCAAGCTGCACGATTTTTCGCGAGACAAAAACGACCCTCTCCGTCAAAGCCTGGCGGCAATGACGGAGAGGGTCGTTCCCTGCAGCCCTTGCGGACTGTTCAAATTTTACTGGATGTAGGTGACGTTGGTGAACTCGCTGACGGTGGGCTTGGTAGCATCGTCAGAGCTGTTGTCAACCACGATCTCGCCGGAAGCGATCTTCTGCTTCAGCTCCTCGTACTCCTCAACCGTGAAGGTCTCGAAGTTCCAGCTGTCCTCAGCGGTGGGCAGGCCGACGTAATCGCCGTCCTCCAGACCAAAGTTGCCGTTGGTTGCTGCGATGGTGCTCCACTCGCCTGCCTCGATGTCGGACAGAGAAGTAGAAACAGCCTCGGACAGGCCCTTCATAGCGGAGGTGATGAACGGGTTGTAAGCATAGGTGCCGTCAGCAACGCCGTTTGCACCGATGTAGTTCTGGTCAACGTCAACGCCGATGACGTAGCCGTTGTTCTTCAGAGCAGCCTCAACAGCGGAGGTGTAGATACCGCCGCCGCAGGCAAAGACGACCTGAGTGCCGTTGGAGTACCAGCCCTCCATACGGGAGGTGATGTTGGCATCGCCGTAGAACTGGCCGCCGTAGAAGTAGTTGATGTCGATATTCTGACCCAGCTCCTGAGCAGCAGCATCAGCGCCCTGCACAAAGCCGTAGCCGTAACGGATGACAGCGGGAACAGCCATGCCGCCCAGGAAGCCCAGCTTGGTCTTGCCGTCCTTGGCAATGGCGTAACCTGCCAGATAGCCTGCCTGCTCCTCCTTGAAGGTGATGCAGTAGCAGTTGGAGGGGATCTCATCGGTGCCGATATCGCCCTGGGTGACATCGATAGCAATGAACTTGACATCGGGGTACTGCTCAGCAGCCCATGCCAGAGAAGCGCCATACAGGTAGCCGACGCAGACAATGACCTCAGCGCCGTCGTTGACAGCCTGACGGATCATGGTCTCACGATCCTCATCGGAAGCGTCAGCCTCGGGGATGTAGTACTGGCAGTCATCGCCCATGTAGCCGGAAACAGCAGTCCAGCAAGCCTGGTTGAAGCTCTCGTCATCGATCGTGCCGGTATCGCAGGTCAGAGCGACCTTTGTGATCTTGCTGGCAGCCTCGGAGCCAGCCTCAGAAGCTGCAGAGGAAGCAGTGGAAGAAGCGGTGCTGGTGGAAGAGGAAGAACCACCGCAGGCGGTCAGAGCAGCGGCAGCAGCTGCAGCGCCAGCCACAGCCAGGAAGTTACGACGAGAAATCATCATAAGAAAACTCTCCTTTTTATACATTAAAAATTGCGCTTTGCAAAGGGAATGCGCACACTTGCACATTTACTGACCCAAGTATAGCCGGGTCATGTGAGGAAAGCAAGGCATTTCCGATTACAAAATCTTTACAGATTTTTTGTAAAATTCGCGTAAAAGTCGTACTGCTTCACCAATTTTGGCAAAATATCCGCTTCCCGCCTCACCCTTCCACGGCTTTGTTGCCCGCCACGTTGGAGGGGCCAAAGCCGAAGGGCAGCAGCTCGTCCATGCTGCGCTCGATGAAATCATCGGGGGTCTTTGCCATGATGACATTCAGCTCCGGTCCGCCGAACTCAAACAGCGCCTGACGGCAAACCCCGCAGGGCGAGGTGATCTGCTTGTTCACCTCGCCGCGGCGGGAGCCCACCACGGCAATGTCGGTGAAGCGGGTCACGCCCTCGCTCACCGCCTTGAACAGGGCCGTACGCTCGGCGCAGCTGGTGGGGGTGAAAGCAGCGTTTTCCACATTGCAGCCGGTGAAGATGCGGCCATCCTCGGCCCGCAGGGCGGCACCCACCATGAAATCGGAGTAGGGCGCATAGGCCTGCTCCCGGGCTTCCAGCGCCATCCGGATCAGGGCTTTCTTTTCGTCTGAAGTAAGATTCGTCATAGGGGCCTCCTTTTTCCGCTGTCACGGTCAAAAACAGCGCAGTCAGCCGCAAAGGCCAGACTGCGCTGCCGCTCTTATTTCTCAGTACTCCGCGCCCAGTGCGACCTTCATCATGTTGGTGAAGCTGGTCTGACGCTGCTCGGCGGTGGTGATCTCCGGGGAGACGAAGCTGTCGGAGATGGTCAGCAGGCAGGCGGCGTTCTTGCCCAGGACCTGAGCGTTGGCGAAGAGGGCAAAGCTCTCCATCTCCACGCACAGGCAGCCGCGCTCATCCCGCAGCTTTTCCCAGTAGGTGGGCTTTTCATCGGAGGGCTGGCGATAGAACACATCGGAGGAATGGATGTTGCCCTCGATCAGGGGGATGCCCTGCTTTGCGGCGGAAGCGCGCAGCTTGTCGTTCAGGGTCTGGCTGGGCAGGGTGAGGTCCCCCTCAAAGCCGCTCTGGACCCGGGCATAGTTGCTCTCGCTCACGGCACCGGCGGCCAGCACCACATCGAACAGCTTGGCTTTGTCGGTGTAGCTGCCGGCAGAGCCGATGCGGATGATGTTGTCCACATCGTAGAACTTGTACAGCTCGTAGGAGTAGATGCCGATGGAGGGCATTCCCATGCCGCTGCCCATCACACTGATGGGGCGGCCCTCATAGGTGCCGGTAAAGCCCAGCATTCCACGGACACCGGTGACCTGGCGGACATCCTTGAGGAAGGTATCCGCGATGAACTTTGCCCGCAGCGGATCGCCGGGCATCAGGACGGTCTTTGCGAAATCGCCTTTTTCAGCGCTGATGTGGGGAGTTGCCATAATCATTCTCCTTTTTGTTTGTAAAATAAACCTCTCAGGCGCTTCACGCCAGCATACGAGTTGCGGCTCCCAGCGTCCACTTCGTGCAAAGTATTGCACTCGTGTCCTGCTGGCCGCTGCCCCAACAACGCCTCCCTTCATCCGCCACTGGCGGCGGTCGTCGTTGTTGCCTGATAGGGGAACCAAGTTTATGCCTCTACTATCTTGCCTCTCCTATTAGGAGAGGTGGCAACACGAAGCATTGACGGAGAGGTTCTGTTCTGAGTTATCGTTTCCCGGAGAACACGCTCTGCGGTGCGATGTACGAGCCATTGCGGCGGATCTCAAAGTGGCAGTGGTTGCCGGAAGAGCGGCCCGTGCTGCCCACATAGCCGATGAGCTGGCCCTGCCGCACGGTCTGGCCCGCACTGACCGCCAGAGACAGGCAGTGGGCATAGACCGTGGTATAGCCGCCGGAGTGGCTGATGATCACAGAATAACCATAGCCCGTACCGGCACCGGCCTTGTTATAACCTGCCTTGGTCACGGTGCCGCCCGCCGATGCATAGATGGGCGTACCGGCAGAGGCACAGATATCCACGCCCTTATGGCCGCTGCCATACCAACGCGAGCAGTTGCGGTACCCCGGCACAGGCCAGATGAACTGACCGCTGCCGCCGATGTATGCCGCCGCACCGTACTTCGTGACCTTCTTGGTGCCAACGACCACCTTTTTGTTCACCGGCTCCCGGATGGTCTCGGTGGAAAGGATGGTCTGCTCCAGCAGCGCGCCGTTGGTATCGTAGACGTTCTGCATGGTGACGCGGCGCAGGCCGTTCTCGCCCTCCTGCAGGGTCTTGGTGGTACCCTTGGTGTACTCGTTGGACTGGGTGGTCTCGGTGCTGAAGGGGATCTCCTCCTCCCGCGTCTCCACCTTGGTGATGCGGACTTCCAGCAGAGCCTCCTGCTTGGTCACGATCAGCTGATCGCCCTCCTGGATATTGGAGTTCTCGGTCAGGGGAGCACCCTTGAAATTCGGATTCAGGGCACACAGCTCCCGGAAGGTCAAGTCGTTCTTCTGGGCAATGGCCCACAGGGTATCGCCCGCCTTGACCGTGTAGATCTTCTCCTGCTGCTGCACGCCGGTCAGCATATTCTCAATGGAATTGTCATCCTCAAAGCTGTCGTTGAAATAGACTCCATCTTCCAGCGTCACATTTTTGCTAAAGCCCACGCTGATATTCTCGTCTGCCTGATCCTCGTAGGGGGCCAGCAGGCTCTCCAGATAGCCGCGCAGGGTGTCACCATCGGAGCAGACTGCCGTCAGCTCCCCATCCAGATACAGAGCGGTGCCCTCACTGATCTGGTCACTGGCGCTCTGCAGAATGGCGTTTGCCGTCTCGCTTTCGTCCATGGTCTTGTGGGTCACGGAGATGGTATAGGTCGGCTCGATGGTCAGCTCGGTCTTGTCCGAACCGGCGTAGTTGATGCGCTGCATCACATCCTCTTTTGCGAGGTTGAACACTTCCTCATTGGCCACATAGCCAACGGTCTGGCCGTTCACCTGCACAGCCAGCGCATAGGGCTGGGCCATCGTCCTGTTCCAGACCGTGACGAACACGGCCAGCATACACAGGGGCAGGATGTACATTGCTGTCCGGGGCAGCAGGCTCAGGTTGCGCTTGAGCCCGCCCACAAAATAGCGCCCGGCCGCTTTTACGGAAGCACCAAAGCCCCGCTCCCGGCGCACATCGTTGGCGTGGGCCGCCACAGCGCCGAGGCCCTTGAAGAACAGGTAAAGCGGTGCCAGCAGATCCTTGAACATCTGCGCCGCACCGGGAAAGGCTGTTGCAATGATGGTATGCAGGGCATTCCTGCACCAGCGGGCCAGTCTGCGGGCCACAGCAGCAATACCGCGCCCTGTGCGCACCACCATGTACTCTGCCGCAAAGCCCAGTGCATAAAGTGCCTCGCCAACTGCCAGCACCACGGCACTGGCCCGCAGCTTTTTGGCCACATCATTCATGTGCCGCTGCGTTTTGCGGCGGAAACGGTGCCGCCGCAGCAGGCCGGAGATCTGGACCTTTGCCCAGAAGCTTCGCAGTTTTTCTCTGCCCTTCACCGGCGCTGCAGGAGCCTGGCTCTGCAGCTCCTTTGTTTTTTCTTCGATCAAAAGGGGTTGCTCCTTCCTGACGTTTTGGGTCGAAAGTTACAAATTTATATCAATTATACACCCTGCCCGGGCTGATACAAGGTTTGTCACAGAATTTGGGCAGAGCTTTCACAGAGGTTTCACTTTATTTTCATATTTCAGCGTCCAGCAATGCCCGCATATCCTCGGGCAGGGGGCTCTCCACCGCAACGGTGCGGGCGTGTTCCTCCACCGGCGTTTCCAGCCGGATGCCGCCGGGCACCTCGGTGTAAGCCGGCACCCGGAAACTCTGCCGGGCGCAATGGAGCGCCTGCCGGGCAATGCGGTCTCGATGCCCGCCGTAAAGGTCGTCCCCGGCCAGCGGGTGGCCTATGGACGCAAAATGCACCCGGATCTGATGGGTACGGCCCGTCACGGGAACACAGGCGGCAAGGCTCAGGCCCCGCGCTGCCTTTAATATGGTATACTCGGTGCGGCTGGGCTTCCCCTCGGGGGTCACGCACCGCCCGATGATGCTGTCCCCTCTCCGGCCAATGGGGGCATCGATGACTCCGGGGCCAAGGGGCAGTTCGCCCTCCACGATGGCGTAATAGAGTTTCTCTACGCCCTTGGCCAGCAGGGGCGCGGCATAGCCGTTCTTTGCGGCCAGCACCAGCCCGCTGGTGTCTTTATCGATCCGGTTCACCGGGCGGAACACCGGGCTTTCGCCGTGGGCAGCCGCCCAGGCGGCATAGCCGTTTGCCAGGGTGTCCCGGGGGTAGTTCAGGGTGGGGTGGACCGCCAGATGGGGCGGCTTTTCCAGCACCACGGCAAAGGCATCCTCGTAAACGACCCTGACCGGGATCTCAGGCTGCGGCTCCACGCCGGGGCCGTCGGCGGGCAGCGAAAAGCGGATCACCTGCCCTGCCTGCACACGGCGGTTGGCCAGAATGGGAACATCGTCCGCAAAAAAGCCGCTGCCATGGAATTTGACCGCCCGGGCCAGCTCCGTGGAGACGGCACACCGGCGCAGAAAGCCGCGCAGCAGCACGCCATCGGCTTCGGGCGGGACATTGAAAAGCAGCTGCATCCTTTGTCCCTCCCAAAAATTTCACGCCATATTTAGATTTATTATACCAAATTTCATCGTCACTTGCAAATCTTGTTTTTTTATGGTATCATGGGGAATGGAAAACGAGTGGAACATACGGCGGCGGGGCGGCTTTGACCGCTCTGAGGAAAGTCCGGGCCTCACAGAGCACGGTAACTGCTAACGGCAGCCGAGGGTGACCTCAGGGAAAGTGCAACAGAAAACAAACCGCCGCAGCAATGCGGTAAGGATGAAACGGCGAGGTAAGAGCTCACCAGCGCATGGGTGACCATGCGGCTTTGTAAACCCTACCGGAAGCAACGCCTATATGGGACGTACAGCGCTGCTCGCGTGTCCCGAAGGCGGCACGAGCCTGTCAGCAATGGCAGGCCTAGACAGATCGTCGTTTAATACAGAACCCGGCTTACGGTCCATCTCGTTTTCCATTTGGTGTATCTGCAGGGGGTTGTTAGAACCCTTCTTTGCCCCGCCGTCAGGCGCAGGGGCAGAGAAGGTTGATAACAGCCCTCTTTTCGTTTTGGCCAGAGTGTGGTATACTATCCTCACCACGGGAGCACAGTTGTTCTCCGTGGGCAAACAAGAGAGACAGGATGTGAAATCCTCCGATGAAAGATGGTTTTTTGAAAGCAGCAGCCCTCTCGCCCGCGCTTCGGGTGGCGGACTGCGCCTACAACACCCGGCAGATCCTCACGGAGCTGCGTGCCGCCGCCGCCCGCGGCGTAAAGCTGGCCGTGTTCCCTGAGTTCTGCCTGACCGGCTATACCTGCGGCGACCTGTTTTTGCAGCGCACCCTGCAGCAGGGAGCCCTGACCGGCCTGCAGGAGCTGCTGGATGCCAGCCGGGAGCTGGACACCGTGGCCCTTGTGGGCCTGCCCCTGATGGTGCGGGGCAAGCTGTACAACTGCGCTGCCGTGCTCTGCCGCGGGCAGCTGCTGGGTCTGGTTCCCAAAACGTACCTGCCCAACTACGGCGAGTTCTATGAAAAGCGGCAGTTCACCCCCGGTTCCACCGAGGTGGAGTGGGTGAATGTCTGCGGGCAGGATGTCCCCTTTGGCACCTCCCTGCTCTTCCGCTGCCGCCAGATGCCCAGCTTTGTGCTGGGCGTGGAGCTCTGCGAGGACCTGTGGAGCGCCCTGCCGCCCTCTACCTTCCACGCACTGGCAGGCGCTACCGTCATCGCCAACCTTTCGGCCAGCGATGAAACGGTAGGCAAGGCTGAGTACCGCCGGGCACTGGTAGAAAACCAGTCTGCCCGCCTGCTCTGCGGCTACCTGTACGCCTCGGCAGGCCACGGCGAGAGCACCCAGGATATGGTGTTCGCAGGCCACGACCTGATCGCCGAGAACGGCACCCTGCTGGCTGAAGTGAAGCCCTTTGCGGGCGGCCTTGCCGAGACAGAGCTGGACTGCCAGCGGATGGAATCGGAGCGGGCGCGCAACACCAGCTTTGAGCCCAGCACCGAGGGCTACCAGACCGTGGAGTTCGACCTGACCCTGACCGACACCGTGCTGACCCGCTGGGTAGACCCCACCCCCTTTATCCCCCACAATGAACAGCTGCGCGCCGAGCGCTGTGAGCTGATTTTGAAGATGCAGGCCGATGGCCTGGCCAAGCGGCTTGAGCACGCCCGCGCCAAAACAGCCGTCATCGGCATTTCGGGCGGTCTGGACAGCTGCCTTGCCCTGCTGGTGGCTGTCCGCGCCATGAAGCAGCTGGGCCGCCCCACCACCGATGTGCTGGCCGTGACCATGCCCTGCTTTGGCACCACCAAGCGCACCCGCAGCAATGCGGAGATCCTCTGTGACGAGCTGCACGTCAGCTTTACCGAGATCGACATTGCCGCCACGGTGCACAGCCACTTCCGGGACATCGGCCAGGACGAGAGCGTGCTGGACGTAACCTACGAGAACGGCCAGGCCCGCGTGCGCACCCTGGAGCTGATGGACACTGCCAACCGCACCGGCGGCCTGGTGGTGGGCACCGGCGACCTTTCCGAGCTGGCCCTGGGCTGGGCCACCTACAACGGCGACCACATGAGCATGTACGGCGTGAACGCAGGCGTACCCAAAACGCTGGTGCGCCACCTTGTCCGGTACGAAGCCGACATTGCCGCCACCCCGGCCCTGAAAGAGGTGCTGCTGGACATCCTCGACACCCCTGTGTCCCCCGAGCTGCTGCCCGCCAAGGACAACGGCGAGATCGCACAGCGCACCGAGGATCTGGTGGGCCCCTATGAACTGCACGACTTCTACCTTTATTATGTGCTCCGCTTCGGCTTTGGCCCGGCAAAGATCTTCCGGCTGGCCAGGGCAGCCTTTGCGGGCCGGGAGGAATACCCGGACGCGGTGCTTTACAAGTGGCTGCGCAACTTCTACTGGCGGTTCTTTGCCCAGCAGTTCAAGCGCAGCTGCCTGCCCGACGGCCCCAAGATCGGCAGCGTGACCCTCTCGCCGCGCGGGGACTGGCGGATGCCCAGCGATGCCTGCGCCGCCCTGTGGCTGGCCGAGCTGGAACAGCTGTTCCCCCAGAAGGATGCCTGAGCCATGAAGCAGAAAAAAAATCTCTGGGTCAATTTACTGTTCGCCGCTGTTGTTCTGGTGATCGCGGGGGTGCTTTTTTACCTCCGCAGTGCCGGGCAGAGCGGCAGCACCCTGGGCGCGGAGCTGATCTACGGCGATGCGAACACGGTGCAGAAGATCTCTCTGGACAAGGATGCCGTCTACGACATCGACACCGGCTATCTGACGGTGCACATCGAGGTCAAGGACGGCGCGGCACGGTTCATTGATTCCCCCTGCCCTGACCACATCTGCGAAAGCTTTGGCTGGATCTCGCAGGAGGATCAGACGGCCACCTGCCTGCCGGCACGGGCCGTTCTGACCATCGTGCCCCTTGCCTGAGGACATGTCAAAAAGGAGAATTCCTATGTTTGATGAAACTTCCCGTTCCCACACGGACGATGACAGCACCCGGCACATCCACCGGGGTCACCGCCCACCGGAAGAAAAGACTGTGGAGGTGGACAGCTCGGCCTTTTTTGCGCCGGAAACTGCCGCTCCCACCCCGCCGCCTGCACCGCCCAAGCCGCCGAAGCATACCGGCGGGCCTGCCCCGGAGTCAAAGCCCCCCCGCCGCAGGCCGGATGCAAATACCGGCGCGGCCAACCCGAAACGAGGTACTGTTTTGCTGATCGTACAAGCCATTCTGAGCATTGCGGCTTTCCTGCAGCTCTGCCGCACCCAGATGCTGCCCGCGCTGTATCTGGTCATCATTGCGGCGCTGCTGGTGCTGTTCTGGCTGCTGGTCAAGCGCTGCCAGGAGTATAGCGCCCCCCGCAAGGTATCCCGGGTGTTCTCGGTGTTCCTGTGTGCCTTTCTGGCGCTGGGCTGTGTCTGGGCGCAGCAGGGCCTGAGTGCACTGGATAACGTGACCTCCGGCCTTGTCACCGGCACCGAGGCCAACAAGATCACCAAGGAGCCCTTTGTGGTCTACCTGAGCGGCGTGGACAACCGCGGCGAACTGACTGAAAAGGCCCGCAGCGATGTGAATATTCTCGCCGTGGTCAACCCCTCCACCAAACGGGTGGCACTCATCAACACCCCCCGTGATTACTACGTTGATCTGGCGGGTACCAACAGCAAGGACAAGCTGACCCATGCCGGTCTGTACGGCGTGGAGACCAGCATGGCAACCCTGGGCAACCTGTACGGGGTTAATGTGGACCAATACCTCCGCATTAACTTTGCGGGCTTCATCAGCATCATCGATGCCGTGGGCGGCGTGGATGTCTACTCCGATCAGGCGTTCACCTCGGTGGGCAGCCCCGGCTACTATGACCCCACCACCTTTGCCGAGGGCTGGAACCATCTGGACGGCAAGAGCGC
>ERZ836877.5532-NODE-5532-length-12032-cov-2.992653_pt1 | contig 12032 bp, 11 predicted proteins | sample MGYA00519469_ERZ836877 | MGnify/ENA primary metagenome ERZ836877 (study PRJEB31850, sample SAMEA3708809) | human gut metagenome | biome: human gut; feature: human-associated habitat; material: faeces | place: China | collected 2014 ... | reverse complement strand
TCTATTATCTCAATAGCAGGTATTATGACCCGGCGGTGGGTAGGTTTATTAGTGCAGATCGTCAACTTGCTCTTAAAAATGTTATTGGAACGAATTTGTTCGCATATTGTTTCAACAACCCTGTATCGCTTGGGGATGGTAAAGGAAATTGGCCCAAATGGGTTGAAAAAGTTGCCTTTGTCGCAAGTGTTGTTGTTACAGTTGCAGCTGTAGCTGTGACTGTTGCTGCAGTTTCCGCATTTACAGCTGGCACTGGTTCGGCACTCGCTGTATATGGTGCTTCAATCTTCCTAGGAGCTGCGCTAAGCGGACTAAACGGCGCTATTGCAAATGCATCACAGGGCAATAGTTATTTTAATGGATATGTAGGCGGAGCAAGTGCCGGTGCAACACAAGCGGCTGCCAGCAAGCTTCCGGGTGGAACCATCTGGGGTGGAGCTGGAGGTACAGGAATTGGTACAGCAATCACTATGGGGCTAAATAATCTCGACCCAGATTCGTCTAATTCCTCAGGTCGAGAAATTGCACGTAGCGTTGGCACGTCTACAGTCAAAGCAGCTTTCACAAGTTCGATTACTGCATTTTGGGGAGAAGCAATAGGCGGAATCAATTATAATACCGGTACTATTACTGGCGCTGCTTCAAATGGTAGCAATGGGTTAATGCCTACGTTGACTGTTGGATTTGCCGAGGGGTTAAAAGCATTTTGGGGCGCTGTTGATGATGCATTTGTATATGTGTGGGGGTAAAATATAGTGGAATTTAATCGCTATGGTAAACTATGCTGGAAAGATTATAAATTTACATTGGCAAGTATTGGAGGCTTTGTTCTGCTCGCAATTGTAAATTTGGCTTTGAGTCTTCCCCTCCTTTACAGCATTTTTCCTTTAGCATTCGCTATTATATGGACTATATTAATCGTGCGTCCACACATGGAACGATTTGCAGTTGGCGATTATTCTATTTATGTGCATCAAGGCAAACGTACCCATGAGATTCTCTTACCGTCCAATATCGTTCTTGTTATTTCGCAGGCAGATATCCGTGACACATTTAGTGTGCAGTCATATCTCTTGAGAAATAAATATGCTGTGTCCCTTCTCCACAGCGATCCGTTGGAAGAAGTGTTACAAATTCTCCATGCAAATCGAGCAAAAAAGTACACGAACTCAACTATTGACGCTACTTTTACACAGTCTTTTATATATAGCTTTGTGTATGATAAGGATGCTTTGGCACAAATTCTAAAGCATGGCGTATCAATGGTTATTATTCCGGAATCGTTGGTTGACCAAGTTGACTGCTCGATTTTTGAATGCAGTGTATTTATTGACAACGGCTTCTAGCCCGTAAAAGATTTGTTGCATCATATTCAAGGGGAGATCGCCACACTTATCCAAAGTTGCTTTGATTATGTAAACTCTCGCTTCGTCGGCTTGGAAAGCAACGCCTTTTGAGGATACTCCCAACCGAATAAAAGTTTCAGGATTATCCTGACAAGCACCGTGGCATCAGGGCGGCGATGACTACTGGTAGACAGCATTTTATTCAGTAAGTAACCGCCTGAAAAGGCACAGTCCCGGAGGGAAATCCCTTCCCTCCGGGTACATAACAGAACCTAGCCGAGACTGGGTTCTATTATCTCAATAGCAGGTATTATGACCCGGCGGTGGGTAGGTTTATTAGTGCGGACAACTATCCCTCTACTGGGCAAGGATTGTCTGGAAACAATATGTTTGCATATTGTGGGAATAATCCTGTTAGTAGAGAAGATGATGGCGGTGAGTTCTGGAATTTTGTTATCGGAGCCGCTGTTGGCGGCCTTGTGGGAGGGGTAGTATCTGCTGTTACGTCATATGCACAAACGGGCGAAATTGATTGGGGAGCTGTTGCAATTAACGCTGCTGTAGGCGCTGCTGGAGGTCTTATCGCTGCATCTGGACTAGGCACGGTTTGTCAAGCGGGGTTAACCGCAGTAATTAGCGGTGGTGGAAACTTTGCCGAACAGGTGTACTCAAAGGGTATTAAGAATGTGAACAAAGCAGATGTGATATGTAGTACGCTTATTGGAGGTGGCACCTCGCTCTTAGGTAGCGCTGCCGGGAAACTTCTTGGCGGTAAGATTGAAAAGGCTGGGAGTTCGCTCCTAAACAAAGGAAAAGACAAATTGCTTTCTGGAATGGTTCGGCAAACAGTTGGACAATCTCACTCTAAACTGTTGCGGCAAGGTGCAAACTTTGTTGCGCAAGGGATCAAGCAGATTAACACCTATCGCGGATTATCTTCTTCTGTAGGTTCCTTAATTGGTGCAGTAACCAGTAGCGCCTACAACTCATTTAAATTTAGCATATTAAGATGGTGACATATGAGCAAAAAAGTATCTAAAGTGGTTGTGCACCCATATATTCCGGCAATGATTATTTTATTAGAGCATTGGCTGGCTGAAAGAGCTACAGAAGGATGGCAACTCATCAATGTGCAAGGTTTTAAGTTTACATTTCAAAGCTGCCAACCTTATACAGCAAAGTTCTTTGCATATTCCAGTTTTGACTCCAGCAAGGGCATATCTGCTGACTATTGGATGTCTAAGACACGTTATGCCCGCAAAGATACTCAGTTCAATAAAGGAAGTTTGCCAATATATGAAGTGGATCAGCAAAAAATAGATGCTGACTTCAGTAGCTATGTGCGCTTACGAGACAAGTATTATCTAAAACACTATCGTCTACTTTGTCTATTTTCACTCATTTGTATCTTGCTATCCATTGTGTTAATTATTATTAATCGGGCCCTTATCCTATTTGCATTTTTCTGGGTATTTGTCCTTTTGTATTCTTGTATCTCAATTGTTATCCTTTCGCTAGGAATCAAGCAGCAAAAGTGACAGCCATAGGCAAGGAGCAACTGCCTGTTCACAGCCCCTTTCTAGATTAAGTAAGTAATACAATCAAAAAATGACATTTCGTATTTAGGACACGAGCCCTGGAATCCTAGGATTCCAGGGCTTTTTCTCAAAATCCAGGGGAATTATCAGGTATTGCCAACACCGCAAATCTATTGTATACTTATTCCACCGGCAACCTGAGCCCTGTCTACCTATGACTCCGTAGACAATATTCTGACCGCCTATGACGGAGAATCCATCACCTACGATGCCATTGGCAATCCTACCAGCTACTATAACGGCAACCGGTGGACTATGGGCTGGGAAAATGGGCGGCAGCTTACCTCTCTGTCCAAGCAGCCGCCGGTAGTGATCACCACCCAGCCGGAAAACTACTACGGCACCGTAGGCGGCACCGCCACCTTTACTGTGGCAGCCAGCGGCGACCGGGTGACTTATCAGTGGCAGCGTAGCATCAATGATGGAGAAACCTGGGACAATATTAGCGGCGGGACGTCCACCACTTTAAGTGTTCCCATTCAAGCAGGTCTCAATGGATATCTGTACCGTTGCATTGCCAAGGACTACATGGGCCATATTGCCACTTCCCAGGCAGGCAAGCTGACAGTCAGCAGTGGGCTATCTACAATCAGCGAGTTTGAGCCGGAATTTACCGTCATCAATGAACCGGACGATTACTACGGTAGACCAGGCGATACCGCAACCTTCATTGTCGAGGCAGAGGGAGAAAACCTCAGCTACAACTGGCTGTGCCGTGCTCCTGGGGCCAATAACTTCGAGTACCTGACCAGCAGCGATGCCACCACCAACACCCTGCGGGTGGAGATGACGGCAGCAAGCAATGGAGCGGAATATCGCTGCTTCATTACCGATGCCAATGGCGACATGGGCAGCACCCGCATTGCCACCGTTAAGCTGGATATCCTGGACTGGGAGATGGAGTACAACACCAGCGGCATCCGTACCAAGCGGGTCAGCGAAGAAAAAACCTACAACTACATCTACGCTGGCGATAAGCTGATGCGGATGACCGTAGGCAATGATACGCTGGACTTCAACTATGACGTAAACGGTGTGCCTTTGACCATGACCTACAATGGCACTGTCTACTACTACACCACCAACCTCCAGGGTGACGTGATTAGCCTGGAACGTGCTGATGGCGGCGGTGGAGCGCAATATGCCTACGACGCCTGGGGTAACATCATTGCCATGTCTGGTACATTGGCAGAACTGAACCCCCTGCGCTATCGTGGATATGTCTACGATCAGGAGACGGGATTCTACTACCTCAATAGCAGGTATTATGACCCGGCGGTGGGTAGATTTATCAATGCGGATAATCAGCTCACAATGGGCACGCTCGCTGGTGTGAATTTGTTCACATATTGTGGAAATGATCCTGTCAATAGAAAGGATCCAACTGGTGAAGCGTGGTATCACTGGGCCATTGGAGCTGCTGTCGTTGCAGCTGCTGCCGTTGCCACAGTAGTAACTTGCGGAGGTTTTGCCGCCGCCGCAGCTGCTGTTTGTATGGTTGGTAGTGGTGTTGCGGCTGCTACGACTGCGTCAACTGTTGCGGCAGCGGCATTCATTGGTTCGGCAGCAATATATGGAGCCGCTGTGTTAGCATCTGCATCATGTTCAAACTCTATAGAAGAGTTTAATGCTCAAGGTAATTGGGGAACTGTAGCAGCAACTGCTGGAGGTGCAGTATTTAGCGGGGCAGCGGCATATGCAGCAACGCGAACACCAACAACAACGGTATATAGATCTGTTAGCAATGCAGAGGCTCAAGATATAAAGAATACGGGACAATTTAATTTAGCTCCTGGCGGCATGGAAAGTAAGCAATTTGGCTTTAATCTCTCCGAAACAAGGCAATTCGGAAATATGATAGGACAGAACACCATTGTTAGTGCAAGAGTTCCCAACAGTATGCTTAGTCAGCTGTATACCGGAGGAGTTGACACAAGCATATTCCGTGCAGGCACTTTGACTGTTTATGGAGATCAGCTTGGGGCATTTAATCAAGCAGTCAGCGGAACGATTAAATTTATGCAATAAGGAGGCGAATATTATGAATCAATTACCAGATGTTGAAGTAATATTTGAATTCAATGGCACGAGAAAAAGTCCTGCGAATGATGGCTATAGACCAGCGCATTTAATAACGGATAATTATTTAACCACAGGCATTCACCATTACTACGGTGTCGAGTCCGTCCCTCCAAATGGAACAGTAAAGGGAACAATTACATTTTTATCTCCCGAGTCATATCCGCATTGTTTATGGATTGGAAAAAAAATCAGCATACAAGAAGGAGCCCATGTTGTTGGATACGCAACTATAACCAACATTTATAACCCATTGTTGTGCTTGGAGAATCAACAATGAAGCATACCAGCAAGCATCGTCTTTTGGGGGCAAAAGGCAGGCTGTTGGGATACTCCTAACCGAAAAGGTTTCAGGAATATTCCTGACAAGCGCCGTGGTATCACAACGGCGATGCTTGCTGGTAGACAGTATTTTATTCAGTAAGTAACCGCCTGAAAAGGCACAGTCCCGGAGGGGGAATTCCCCTCCGGGATACATAACATGATCCAATCAAGATTGGATCTTACTACCACCACAGTTTTGCACGTTTTTGTGTTTTGCCGAAATGATGTTTCAATGCAGTGAGGAAAGCTGTGTATTGTTATGATGGAATTGTTTATCGGATTTTAGCCGTAAGTGGAATTATGTTCCTGTTGGGCATACTTTGTATCCTTTTTGAAAAGCCTTGACACTACCCCTGACAGAGAATGTCATCCGACCGTATACTCTTGGGCAGAAGGACTAGCTGTTCTGTGATGCACCGAAGCAAGTGCTATTGTGTACCCTCTGGTAGAAGGCGCAAAGGCGAATGGCATAGAGCCCTTTCCCCACCTCCAGTATGTGTCGCTACAGCTTCCATACTTCGGAGAAAACCATTCCACGAGGAATTGGAATCGCTCATGCCCCGGGCTCCCTATATCCAAGAGAAACTCACCATCAAGAATTCTGAATGAACACCTATCTCGACTATCAGGCAGGCTCCGAATTGGGCGCCTGCCTGGTTTGTACACGGGTGGTTATTGAGCGCTTACTTTTAAATTAGTGGGAGCACATAGTTTGCATAAAATCCCCTTAATCTGAGGGGGTATGAAGAATGATTCTATAAGTTTCTGAAACTGCGTTGTTATTCTTTAATTCTCATATACCAATTTTTATGCTTGTCACTATACCCGCTTATTTGCGCTGTTATTGTTTCACCAATATTAAATTTTGTACCTAAATTGCACTTTACGACATCATTTGACGATAAATGCTTCATGCTGATGTATCCTGTTTGCGGAACTCCATCTTTTTCAAAAGATACCAGCATATGATGTGGTTGTATTTTCATTATAACAACATCGTATGTTTCATTCGAGGAATACGCTTTCTCTTTATTCCATTGTATCCTGTCGTTACTATACCTACCCGTTCTACCGCCAACTGACAATTCTATTCTGAGGGATGGATGAATGACAATCTGCCACGGACTACCAATTATTAAATTATATTGCTCTTTGTGCTGCCAACGTTGAGTCTTATCCATTGAATTGTAATTCCCAACGACTCCGGCTCGGTACATATCCCTCAAAACTTTGAGTGTATCTGTAGCAAAGCGCTCGCGGGGAACATTGTTTCAGCACGTTTTTTGATTTCTTCAAAGGTAAACAACTTCTTAAAACCTTGAAGACAGTTAAAAATGCCTTCAATTTCCTCCGCACTATATAATGCATACATTTCTTCACGAACTTCAATCAAACATTGTTTAGAATAGGCAGGCATAAATGTTTCAAACGTATTTTGGTTAAAAATGGTAAACTCTCGAGAATTTTTTGATTGCGTGGCAAGGAGCATTCTCACAATGTCTCTTGGTTTATGCCAAGTGTTGTCGAGTATATACGTACAAATATGCTTATTATACACCTGAGGAACAAACCATTTATTTATGATTTTCTTTTCTGTTATGGAACTGTTATCATTCTTTTCTTCTGCACTTTGAATTCGCCGTAAAAGTACACCGATTATTGGATGACTAAAGGAGTTTGTGTTGGTGTGTTCCCATGTAAGACGCTCATCATATCCTTGCATGATTTTGTGTAATTGTTTTGATTCAACGAAACGATTGATTGCATTTAATATTTCTGGCCTTACAGAACAAATTATTTTGGTTCCATCCCCCAGCACACCGTTCAAATTTTTCACCGTAAATAGGAGGTCACGTATCATTCTCAAATCACGGTAGAAGGATGGTTGTTTACCCCGGTATGCTTCCAGTTCATCTATGAAAATGTAAAAAGGAACATCCGTCCGTTTTACTTCCGAGAAATAGTGATCTGCGTTGTTAATAACCTTGACAAATTCACCATAGCTTTTCGTTGCTTGAAAACCACTTTGGGATAAATCCAACGGCTCGATTTTTATCCCCTGAGTGACAGTACCCGCCATTTGATTTGTTGTGGCTGACAGAGTAATTTTAGCAGGAAGGAACATCTTACCTTTATCTATGGTTTTGTTAGTTTTGTTTATTTCGCTTACAAATTTATTCCAAGCGTTATCAGCATCAAATAGTCCACCGTTGAATTTCTCGTTGTCGTCAATTAATTTCTGATAAAGTTGCCACCGCCATATGTAAGAAAAATCGCACTCTACATTTTCACCTTTGGATGTAATGCTTTTGTCAATTGTAACAGATGTGAATAGTGATTGAGAGATCATTTCCATTTTATCCCTTTGAGGTTTTGGAAAATCTCTCTCAAAACTAATAAAAGATGTGCATGCTGAGGAATCAAGACCGCATACCTGTTTCTCCAGAAAATGTAATAAAGCAGTTTTACCCGTTCCTTTGTCACCCATTATGAAAAAAGGTGTTCCGTACTTGGTACTAGCCAGGCGGCCAATGTTTACTCCCGTTGGGTGAATAAAAATATTTGCAAACTCTTCATAACCGCATTCCTTTATTTCATCTCCGGCATCGGGCTTTCCGGCGTATATATCACCTATTTTAAGCATTTCTCTACTTTCCCCTTCCATAAAATCTGCTGGTGTTATTGCATTGGATGTTTTTCCTTATTCGTCAACCCTCCGGCATTGTGCACCTAAATTACCATCGCACGTTGGATTTGACGGTATTTACTCCAAGTAGCGAGTTAATTTTCCATTTCTGCTGTCACACACTTCGACTTCTCGAAAAGATTAGGCTCAGTTATTTGAGATCGATGGTGTTATCTCATTGCTGGAAAGTAAATTTCGGTCAGATAGTTATGGAGCGCTTACCGTAAATCCGCAATGCAAGTCCCTTCTGTTCATTTCATCAAGCATCCGGCAACAATGCTTGCCGCGATGCCTTCTGCGAAGCTGACCAAGTGGTTTTTTAACGACTTCAGGAACGCACCTCTGTCATCGCTTTGTTGGCGCAGGAGCGCCTGAATGCTGCTGTACTCCTCGGGGGTCATCTGAGTCTCTGTCCGCTTTATCTCCTGACAAAAATCCTGAATATTCAAATTATTCAGCACAACCGCATCTCCATTGATCGTGACAGAATCCAATCCAATGGACGCGCTCCCGGTAATGGCGGCACTATTAAGGACTCTAGCATTGTCACCGATTTCTACATTTTTCAGGTTAATGACAGTTCCCATTGCGGCCGCCTCAGCCAAAAACGCCATCCGTCAAGACCTGTGCATTGCCGGTAATGGTGCAGTCTTGAATATTTATGGACACTTGGCGCTCCGTTCCGTTGTTAAAGATATTGGCCAGAACGTGCGTGACCCTTTTTAAAAATGTTTTGTTATTGAATTTAAAGTACAGATTGTTTCCGGAGTTCATGCGGATAGTGAGGATAGAGCACTTCTTTCGCTTTTCATTTTACTGATACCAGTAGTACAGCCAAATCCCACCGGCGATAATGAAAACGATGCCCGGGATAACGGAAATACCCAGTAGAGAAATCCCTGCCAGAACCAAAAGAGGCGCCCAAATCGGGAATTTAAGACTCGCTATATCAGAGGCTGAGACGTAGGATATATTGGACAGCTGAATCATCGTATCATCCCATGCCATAATGTTCTTTTTGATCAATAGAGTGGGGGTCTCGATGGTTTTCTCGCCCATTTTCATTTGTTCCTTTTTCATGGTTCTTCTTCCTTCCCGCATTTTATTTGATTCGGCGATCCACTTGCCATTGTGCGCCCAGTGGATATGTGCATGTGGATTCCACTTATATAATAAAAGACAATCTGAAAGCCAAAGTGCAACACAGAAAACGAGATTTCCTGTTTTTTCGGCAATTTGCACAGTGTACGCAATGGCGCTTTGTCGTAAATTTTTCAACGCAGATGTCCGGAGAATACCAATGAGAACGCTGCGGAAGGCTCGCTGGTTCCCATATTTCATCGTGATAGTTGTCCTGCTTGATGAAAACCGGGAGCGTCGGTTAAGCATGTAATAACAAAAATCCAGCCCGATGTTGCTTTCGCGGCATCGGGCTGGTTCAGTATTTGTAGGAACGAAAAAATTGATTGTCACGGCAGCAGCCAATTAAGCGCGCTTAATGCTTCCATGCACAGTCGATACAGAAACCGTTTCCTCCGTCTCGGTCAATCCCAAAACGTGAACCACAATCCGGGCATGTATTGTACTGGTCCATGGAATGGTATTGACCTGTTGTTTGGACTTTGCCCCAGTAAAAACAATCTTCTGAATTAATAGGCAACTCCTTTTCGTTGATTCGGCGAGGTAAAAGTGGATACCATTCATCTAGAACTTTGCCCGTCGTTTCAATACTGCCCCACCAAAGCACAAGTGGACAGGTATTTGAAATATTCATGTCAAAGGCACAAAAAGATCCAAATCCAAACGACGGCCATCGGTTAAATCCAAGTGGATAAAGGCATGTTTTAGATGAAATCTGATGAAGCCGAATCCCGTTTAGCAGGAACTCTTTTTCAACGATATTCCTACTTCCCAGAGATGAAAAAACGCCTTTATCGTTAAGCCAAGGGACGTCCCTGTACATAAACATTTCTGTCTTATTTCCCAAGCTTTTTAGATAATCACAGAACCCTGCAACCTCACTCATGTTCGCTAATGAAATTGTCGGCCACAGGCAGTGGTGTGTCGTATCATATTCGCCGCCTTTTGGAGTGAACTTTATGATCTTGTCATTCTGGATTTCCTTCCACCTGTAAATACTCAGTGTAACGTTTTTTCGCTTTAAAGCATTTTCTAATTCATCTTTTGTATACGCTGTTGAGTAATTTGATGCAACAATGTATAAAACATCCAACTGCCCATTTTTAGGTATCCGCAACAAGCAATCATTCAAGTCCGTTTGCGCTCTTCTACCCGTATAAAGTCCATCATCCATGTATACATAATGCTGTGTATTTGAAGTAGGCTCTGTAACTAATATCGTTCCATATCGCTCTTGAACTCGTTCAGATAGGCGTGACAAAATGATTTTCTGACTGTTACCCGCAGCCTGATTAGAGAGGAATGCCGTGCTGGCTATTACATCATTTGTTGAGGCCAGCGCATATTTCTCCCTGAGAAATTCGATAAAGCGATCAACTACTTCGTCAACCTTGTCGTTTGTGAAATACCAATTTTTCAGAACATGGAGGGTCTCGGTCAAAATGATTTCTTGGCTTTCCTTGCTGAACTGACGAGCCCATTTGTCAACATGGTCTTTGTCTAATGACCGGGGTAATTCTCCCGACCGATAGTTGCCAATTATATTGGCAATGCCTTGCAACAATTCGCTCCGCATTTGGAATGCCTCCTTTGGATAGCTTTGGTAATGTATCATAGAGAATACGTAATTGGAGGGCTGCTTCCATATTAAGGTCGCAGCCCTCTGTTGTTTGCTACTTGCGCATCAGGAAACCTATATTGACGATAAAGATCCAGTTGAAAATCTACTCATAATCATCTGGTAATTATAGACCTGATATTTGCTAAAAGGAAATTGGTTAACTGTAGGATTAAACGGGCCAAGATTATTAGCTTTTTTGCCGCCAAATTGCGAATGATAGTGTCTATTATTTGCGCCCAATTCGATGATCGCAAGGATGATTATCAGTAAGACGCAAAAGTAAATACTTTATGGTAATTCGTATGCGTCGGGATAAAATTGGTCGCCATTCAGAATTCGGAAAAAATACTGCTGAACCAAGCTGTTTCCCCATTCCTCGGGCGTGAGAGCTCTCCAAATTTGTCCACACACGTTTTGGTATTCTGTATCATCTTCCATCGCTTCATAGTACATTGCTTTCGCAAGCAAATCCTGAGGCGCAAGCTGATAAGCGCTTTTCATCATTTCAATGCCCTTATCATACCAACCATTATAATCACCATGATAATTAATAAAGAAATATGGCATAACTTTAATCATATAGCCAAAGAAAGCGTTGAAGCAGGCACATGCAGAAAAATGATCCAATCCGTATTGCGTTACTTCCATCAGCCATACCATTATATCATCGGAACGAGGCAGTTCTACACTGGGGGTCTGTAGAAATGGATTTGACTTTGCTTCATCAATGATGAGCAGCGTGTACCACATTTGCGTTCCAGCTGCCACAAGCGCACATAGATTGGTGGGGTCGTGAATCCACTTATCATATACGAATCGGGCTGCAGCGCCCCATTCTTCTCTGCTCTCAAATTTTGCTATAATTGGATCAAAGCTAATTCTTGAAATTTCCAAAAATATCAACTCCGTTCATAGAGATTATTTCCGGACATGTATCCATGATGACGCAAAGGATCCTCCATAAATTAGGAGAGTCGTGCCCCAAATAGCACTTACCGGGAGCCTTCTTCTTGCTTTTGATGTAGAAATAATTATTGGATATACGGTATAGCGTCAGATAATTGCTGGATTAATCCATCGGCAGAAACCCATATTTTTACCATAACCTCCACTCCAATTTCTTCATATAGCTTATAATATCTTATAATGCTTATCGACTTAACGCAGCAAGCCACAATATCATGAAAAAGTCCGATTTATTGGACAGATAGGATGCTACAATGTTCCCAAAAGCAAAA
>ERZ836877.5528-NODE-5528-length-12035-cov-2.778798_pt1 | contig 12035 bp, 6 predicted proteins | sample MGYA00519469_ERZ836877 | MGnify/ENA primary metagenome ERZ836877 (study PRJEB31850, sample SAMEA3708809) | human gut metagenome | biome: human gut; feature: human-associated habitat; material: faeces | place: China | collected 2014 ... | reverse complement strand
CTCCTTTTTTAAATCACGATTATCTTTTACAACATCCTGAATTGGCGTTTCTTCCTTAGACGGCCTGCTTTCCTCTTCATCAGAAACATCCTCGGAATCATCGTCCCTAGTTTCTACGGCAGAAACCAGCTCCTTTTCTATATCACTGCCCGCTGCATTCTCCGTTGTCTCTGCATAAACAGTCATAATACCGAAAAGTTTTTGAATGCCTTTTTCAATCCAGCCGGAAAATACCTTTCCTTCAAAGGTTTTCAATCTCGCAGACACATCTCCAACCGTGCTGTCCAGCTCTTTAGAAGCTGCGTCATCCACACTGTCTGAATTTTCCAGATCTCCAGAGTTATTACCAGTATCGGAATCTTTCTCTGCTACGTCCTCAGAGCCTGTTCCAGAATCATTTTTCTCGGACTCATCTTTTGAGTCCGTATCTGATATTCCGCCGTCAGGGTTCTCTACTTCACCTTTATCCTCCTGATTTTCCTCATCCTTATCCGAAGCTTCCGTGGAATCCAAAATTTCACCATCGGAATCCGATGAGTTTTTATTATCAATGTCGTCGGAATCTGTTGTTTCATCCGCTCCGTCCACTGTCTCATGCTCCTGAAACTCCTCATCATCTGATTTTTTTGTATCCGCAGCTGAGCCGTCCACACGCTCCGGTGCCTTTGTTTCTTCAAGCTCCACTTCTTTTTCGATCTTAAATATTTTTGTAAAAAATGAAATGGCCTTTGAAAGAATTCCTTCTTTCTTCTCTTCCTCCAGTACCGGAACATCCAGATCTTCTCCCATCAGCTCCGCATATTCGGACTCCGTGATACTATGAACGGCGCCTTGCTCCACTCTACTCGTGAAAGAATCTGTCTCCGGAGCAGCATCTTCGTTGATCTGGATCTGATTGCTGTATTCATTCGCAAAAAATGAATTTGCACCATTTTCCGAAGAATCCGTTGTGATCACCTCGATTGGAAGGTCATCATTATGCAGATCATGGAGAATATACCCATTTCGCGCAGTATCTTCCTGATAGGTATAGCTGTATTTCAAAGCAATAAATTTATTGTATGTCGCTTCCGCATCCTGCTTACAGCCAGAATTTACATAGGAATCCTCCCCGGATGCCGAACTGGTCGGCCCTGCATTCGGAGTGCTTCCCTCCTCGCCGCCGCTTGATGCAATGGAAGAGATTTCTCCCTGGCTGACTTCCGACATCAGCCAATGAAAGTGGACTCCCTCATAGGTACCTGCAGATGCAGTTTCGTCGCACGCATCAAAACATTCCAGCCAGCCACTTGCAAGTCTTCGGTTTTCTTCCTTTGCTTCATCAATTTCGTCCTGATTTGTAACTTCTCCTTCCTCATCTTCTTCCTCTTCCGGGACTTCGACAAAAACCGGTGCCGGATGTCCATCACAGAAGGTTTTATCGTAATGATATTTGTGCTCTACAGTATTGGATGCATAACCCTCTTCATTGGTCGTAACGGTCGCAACAAACCGATAATCATCCCATACAACCGGATTATCCAGGTATTTTGACAGATACGTTTCATGATCTGTTCCACCATACAGTTCTACTGCTCCGTCACGTTCCAGGTTGACCTGATCCTTATCATCAAAACGCTCATAAAGCCGGAAACTTGATCCCTCCAGAGTTTCCCCCGTTTCATGATCATACTTAGTCAGCTGCGTATTATAAGTAGAAGTCCAGTCCTCCTCATGCCGATAACAGTTAAATTCAAGGCTGCCACTGCTGGAGGTTCCAGATGGATACGATGGCGTATTTCCACCATTCCCACCAAAACCTTGCTGGCCCCAGAAAATTCCTGTACCGAAAACTCCTGATGCTCCCACGGACGCATAATACACACTGCTAGGAAGAGCCATTTCCACGTATGCCAGTCTCTGATGCTGCTGGGCCGGCACTACCCCAATTCGCGGGAATTTCTTATGCTGACCAGCACACTGCTGAAGCACCCACAGCTGCAGACACTGTTCATACAAATCTCTGGCCGAAGCGAATGTTCCCATTGCCGTTTCATACCTTGTTCCTATTGGATCAAACTGCACATATAACGGAGTCGGGCTGTTTCCAGGATTGGTAAAGATAATCTCCGTATCCGTTTTTACATACGTCCAACCATTCGGAATTTCAGATACGTAAGAGCCGGCCTCCCCCGTCGCAGAAAATTTCAACGGTACCGACTGGATAAACCCGGCATCTGAGCCGTCCTGCGCAAACTTAATACTTAAGGTTCCATCTACTGCTACCGCTGTTTCCGGAGTGGTATGGCCTGCCAGAGTTGCTGGCACCAGTCCACCCATTGTAGATCCGGAGGAACTGCTGCTTAGTAACCCAGCTGCCTCCAATAATTTGTCTGCATTATCACTCCAGACCTTTACCCACGGATATTTTGCCCTGGTGGCAGCACTGTGTAAATACAGCTTTAAATCATCCTTTGTTACTGGTGATGTCATTGGCAACAACCCTAATGATACCGCTGCCTTCTGAAGCTGGTTTAACGCTTTATTAAGATCCTGGCTACCGCCTTGACTCACCTCTAATGATAGCAATGCAAAAAATATCTGCCCAGCCTCTGCTTCGTTCAGTGACGCATACGGGCTTACATATACGTATCGATCTGCCACTCCCAATGCATTATTCGGTGACATTCCGTCAATACAATACTGGCGAAATCCAGAGTCCTTAATATAAGCCTGCATCGTATCACCATATGTCGCAGCTTCACTGGAGATGAAAAATGCCGGGATGTTATTTAACACTGGAGACGTACTGAGAATAAATGCAAGCATCCCTGCACAAATTCGATTTTTGTTCCTTCGAAGTTTTTTCATCTTTATCTACTCTCTTTCCCTTTTTGTAATTTAAAAAAGCAGGCCATCAAAACTGATAGCCTGCTCACAAATATCTATTCTATTATTTCCAAAGATTTCCGTATTCTTCATAGCTCATTCCCAATTGCGACTGGATCTGTTCGTCTGTATAGTCTGGGAATAAATAATGAAAATACTCTCTCCATGTAATTTCACCTTTTTGGGCTTTTTCTCCCATATCTAACTGTTCCTGCAATATTTGCGCTTCTTCTGATGCAAAATACTCGTTTTTATACCGATCTCTCTCCGCCGCATAATCAACGGCCTTGCAGTTCTTCACCCCATTATTGGTTGGATCAACCACGTACCAGATTTCTCCGATCTGTACCAAACACCGCCTATGATAGGCCGAAGACTGATATGCTTCACATCTGACGCCTACCAGCTTACAAAGCTCTGCCAGTTCATTTGAAAACTGTTCACACATCCCATGTCTGGTACGAAGGACCAACCACCGCTCTTTACTGCGATTGTATCCCGCATCCGCATCATAGATATTTCCATGGTATGCTGCCCCGACTCTTTCAAAAGCTTTCTGGTATCTGGTATATTCATCTGCATGGATCCAGTCAAAACTATGAAGAAATTCCTGCAAAAGTGGATATGCCTCATCCATGTAATTGTTGTATGGTGTCTTATATTCTCCATGCGCATTTAAAATGCTCTGTTCCCCTTCTTGCGGAGAATTGTACCATTCTTTTAAGTAATATTCCGGATCCGTAATTTCTGGATGCTGATCACTGAAAATAAAACCGCCGCCCATTACATCCGTTAAATCAGCTCCCGGTAAACATACAGTACCGGCACTGACTTCTGCTGCCACTTCTGAAGTCCCAGCGTATGCTGACATATTCATAAACATCGCTGCGGTCAAAGCCGCACACAAAATGGTTAGTCTTTTCATAAAGCTTCTCCCCTTCTTCTCTGCTCTATAATCACTGTATACGATCCATGATGATATGTAAACTACCTACCTGATTCAAAAGCCCTTTTGAACAAAAATCATGACTATCGAACATCAATTATAGAAATTTCTTTCTCTTCCCATGCTGCGGAATATGAATATCTCAATCTGTTTGAATAAAAAAACAGGCCACCAAACGATAGCCTGTTTCTCCCATAGCCTAATTTACATGCACCATGCTCTTTAAATACTCAGCGAGCATATATAATGGAACATTAATAAGCCAGTCTTCTTTTTTATAATTTGCCATGCTGCTTCGAACCGCCATGTCCGGCTGATATTTATCACAAAAAGCTTTCAGGCTCTTTGCACGAAGATTTTGTTCCGCTTTTACTTCAATCGGGATGCAATCAAGATCTCCCTGCAGCATGAAATCAATTTCACCCGTTGAACGTTCTGTCGCAAAATAATAGAGTGGATATCCAGCTGCATGCAACTCCTGCGCGACATACTGCTCTGTGAGCGCCCCTTTGAACTCTTCAAAAATACGGCTGCCGTCAAGCAACAATCTGGCCGATAAACCGGCCTTCGCTGTTAATAATCCCACATCAAACATGAACATCTTGAAACTGTTCATCTCCATATATGCAATAAGTGGAATATCCGGCTTTGATACCCTGTAGCTTCTCAAAATCAATCCTGCATCTTCGAGCCACTGTATTGCAAGCTCAAAATCTTTAGCTCGTGCTCCTTCGCGCAGCGCACCGTACATGAACTTTCGGTTTTCCTTCGCCAGTTGGGACGGAATTGAACTCCAGACCATCATAATACGCGGAACAACCTCTTTGGGAGCATGCTTGCTGAAATCTTCCTCATAGTACGTGAGAAGATTGTTCTGGATCTCACGAACTTCATACAGATCATCGGAATCAATATAAGTCTGTACCACCTCTGGCATTCCGCCCACATAGTAATACTTCTTCAACAGATCCACGTACTTTCCTGCATATGCATTGATCAGCTCATAGTCCTGGGCCTTAAGTATTTCATACAGCCCATTTTCACCAACCGCCAAAAGAAATTCACTAAAACTCATTGGACAGAGTTTTAAAAAATCCACTTTTCCCACCGGAAAGGATGTTCCCTGATGCAATGCAACACCGAGCAATGAACCGGCTGCAATAATAGAATACTGTGGCGCGTTCTCATAAAAATACTTTAATGATGCCAGAGCCTTTGGCGCTTCCTGAATCTCATCAAAAATAATCAGGGTATTCTCTGCCTGAAAACTTTTTCCGTATTCTATTTTAATTGCCGACAAGATCCTCTTTAAATCAAAATCCAGTTCAAATACGTCCTTCATCGCCTTATTATTATCAAAATTGATATAGACGGTATTTTCATAGAATCTGGCTCCAAATTCCTTCATGATCCATGTTTTGCCGACCTGTCTTGCCCCCTGTATGATCAAAGGCTTTCTATTCTTTTTCTTCATCCACCGTTCCAACTTAGTAAACAGTTCTCTTTCCATAAAAAACCTCCTCCAAAACGCATATGTTTCCTACCGCCGTTTTAATTATAACATTTTTTCGGCTGTAATTCTAATTATTTTAACATTTTTTTGGACGTTATTTTATAAATCTTAACATTTTTTCGGCTGTTAACATGGAATATGAAACATTTTTTCGGTGCTTCCAGTATTTCAATTATAGTCAAAAAACGTTATTCATATTCCGCAGCATGGGAATTTTCCATACTGCATATTCTTTTGCTATCATACTATTCAGTTTTCAAGGTACACACCGCGCCTGCGGAAACTGAACCGTATCCCTTTGACATCATACGATTCCCTGCATTGTTATTGCTGCTCATCTTTATTCTTTTCTTTCTCTGTCAAGCCAACTTTTCTTACATAATCCCGCATCTTTTCTTCCCTGGCATCAACCCTCTTTTTTAGAATTTCATACAATTCAAAAAGTAATTTCCAATCTTTTGCGGATTCTTCATCTTGATTGTTTCCCGGCTTTTCCAACGGCAGCTCCCCCTGTGTATGGTCACTTATTTTTTGATGGCGGTGCCCTTAGCAGGGCACCACCAAAATAATAAATACACCTGGTATATTTATTTTGTCTGAACTACTCCATTCACAACCCAGATACCATCTACATTTAACTGATATCCGTCAATTTCACAATTTCTTTTCATGGCTCCTCTGGTTCCATTAGAGACTGGGTTAAAGTAATAGCACATTCCGTCGATCCAGTACCAACCGGTTACCATACGTCCCTGTGTACCATCCGATACCGGGTTCAAATAGTATCTGTTTCCATCGACATCTGTAAACCAGCCTGTCACCATATAACCGGATTCATCAAACCGGAACCAGTCATATTCCTGCTGATCTTTGGTTTTATCCGCATATGGATTATAAATTGCTGCCCATTCAGATGCATAAGTACGAGTATCATCGCAGAACGTCCATTTGTGCTGCTCTGTTTCTGTCCATGTTCCTCGCACAACATATTCCGGCAGACTGCTGGCAGCAGGTGTTGTGCCGGAGGTGGCTACTGCCTTTGAGCTGTGGCTTCCGCCACCGCCACCACCTCCACCGCCGCTGCTGGAGGATGATGAATAGGTTGTCTGGTCGGATACTGTAATTTTTAATGTCACAACGGTGCTGTCTGAACCAGTCGCATCCGTTCCGGTAATAACCGCCTGAATTGTTCCCGTATACGGACTTACACACGCCTTTCTGATCCACTTCAGACCAGCATCCTGAACTGGCCTGATCGTTCCATCGGCAGATACCTGCAACACAGACGAATTGGAAGAACTGTAAGTAATCGGTCGATTTTCCTGATATGTTGTTGCAATCACCTGTTTCTCCGGCATATCGCCAAATGTATAGGTTGGAGCGTTTCTTCTTCCGGTCATCGTGAGTACCAAATCCAGTGTTTCTGTTTCCGGCATCTCAATACATCTTGCAGCATAATTTAAAACCACCGTGGTTTCTCCCACCTTCTGACCGTCAACGGTTGTCGCAATCGCTTTGATCGTCTTGGTTCCGGTATACGGCGCTACATGCTCAGCATCCTTAATCCACTGTGCATTTGGATTCGGTGTCAGAAGACCGGTCTGGGAAATACTTGCCGCATCCGTATCCGATACGGACCAGATCACCTCACGGTTATATGGCGTATGTAAAGCATTGGAATTGCAATCCGGCAATACGGTACAACTAAGCTGTACCGGCTCAAATCCAGTCCGTGTTTTCACTGCTGAATTAACATCACCCTCTTTTGTTGCCTGAAGATCAAATTTTACCTGCTTCTGGCCCATCTGAACACTTTCCGGGCGAATGACGGTCTCATCCACAGTGACAAATTTCAACGTTACCTCGCAGTCTGCTGTCTGGTGTCCATTCGTCGCATCTTCACTGGTAACGGTCACATGCTCTACCTGCGTTGCTGTTCCGGAGAGCTTCTCATAAAGATCCGCATCCCGCTTCTGATTATCTGCATTGATGACGTTCTGGATCCATGCAGGATTGTCAGCACCATTCGGATCATACTTTGCTTCCACTTTCAGCTCATGCTCAAAGCTTCCCTGCGGAGTGATCTTTAAATACTGTTTTGGATTCTCATCTTCCCAACGCACATTCTGGGTAAAACTCTGGGCCGGTCTGAGACTTGCTGCCAGGATCTGCGGTTCATCTGCAAAAATGGTTTCTGTCGGATTTTTCCGGTCTCCAGTGAGTTTTCTGGTAATGGTATAGGTAATATTGTTCTTGTTTAATTCCACTCCCTCAACGCGGAGCGTTGTCTCATCCACAATCTTAAAATCAACCGTAACGGTCACATTTCCGTAAACAGATTTATGATCCGGTGATGTATCCGCATTGGTTGAAGCTGTCAAAATTGCATTTTTGCTGGTTACAGTAGCTGGAATTGCGCTTAAGTAGTTATTATCCTGCTGCGCTTTTACCGCTTTATTTAACAGGCCATTGATCCAACTGCCGGCCATATTCGGCTTGATCTTTGCAGCCGTCTCCACATAACCTGCATCGGATGCATTTACCACAAGATCGGAATCGTCAATGCTCCAGCTGTGTGTTTTATCCGTACTTGCTCCGGTATCATTGTGTACAGCATTTACAGTAACCGGATTAACATTGATCGCAGAAAGATCATTTCCGGTATACGTTGCAAGCTGATTGTTGTTGCCATCCAATACTACTGTCTGCACCGTCGGATTTTTCCGGTCCCCGGTCCGGGTCTGTACCACATGGAACGTCACATTGGCCGGATCCATGGAAAGTTTTGAGGTTGTCCTGATGTACTCTACATCCAGCTCTGTGCTATGCTCTGGCATTTCAAACGTATATCCCCCACCGGTCTGATACGTCATATCCTGCGGATTTCCGTCCTCATCCGTATAGGTTGGTGGCTTTACGCCGCCAGGCTCATTTTCATCCGTTACCATCTGATAAATGCTTCCATTTGTATTCTTGGCCGCGGTCGTTACATGGACCGTTTCTCCCGGTCTGACAGCAGCAGAACTATCTTTATCGATGATCCGGTAAAAACTGTTGGCACCTCCCGGATATGCCGTAAAAGTAGCCACATCCTGATCAAATGTGCCATTAGAATTTGCTACATCTACACGGCTAACCGATAATAAATAGCCTTTCACCGGCTGCCCATACGTTCCCGGTGCATAATGATCAATGGAAAATGGCAGGCCATTTTCGTAATCTGCTACCGTAAAATCCCGATCCAGTCTGGTAACTACAATATTGCGGATTCCGTCTTCCAGTTCTTCATAGAAATATCTGCTGGCATCATAGGTTTCATTGGCTCCATTTTTCAAATAGTAGTGAACTTCATTATCATTCCAGTATCCAATATGGGCCGCATCGGTAACCGTTGTATCCGATGATTTTCCACTTCCGACAATCGCCTTAGTCTTATTGGCCGCAGTCGTGAACCAGTACGCTAGGTTCTTCCCGGAGGTTGTGCCATATTTCATATCAACGGAATCTTTGCGGGTACCGATAAAGATGCCTTCTCTTGCTGTTCCCGCATTTGTCTTTCCGATCTCTCCAAACATGCGGGCAACAACAATTTCTCCGCCTTCATAATAACCAGTGATACCGCCAACCGCATAGGCACCGTTTCCGCCAATTGTTCCGTCCACGGACACATTGTAAATGGACGTACCGCTGCTCATTGCTCCGACGATACCGCCTACATAATATCTTCCCAGGATATTATTTCCGGTCGCGGATACACTGGTATCAACGATATAGGCATTGCTCACCTCACCGGCAATACCGCCCGTTTTACTGGTAGCACCGAGGTTCACTGTATTCACGGTTGCTGTTACATTTTCGATCGTAGTCCTGGAACCAGAATTGCTTCCGGAAATTTTTCCAGCCAGACCGCCTACTGCTGCATCAGAAGCATACCCACCAGACGATGTGTTGGCAGCCGCCGTTCCTTCAACTGTCACGTCCGTGATTACGGACTCCCCTTTTATCTGGCCGGCCAGAATGCCAACATGGTTATATCCATATACACGGGCATCTTCGATGACCAGATTTTTTACAACCGCGCCATCCAAGACTCCAAAAAGGCCAACATTCTGAAGATTTTTTGAAATATTTACAATTTTCAAGCCACTGATTGTATGACCATCTCCGTCAAAAGTACCCTTAAAACTGTTGGATACATTACCGGATAACTGTGCTGCATTCTGATACCAGCCGATTGGATTCCAGTTTCCATTGTTAATGGCAAAAGAAAGATCAATATCATCCATTAACCGATAATGGGCAGTATCATAATTACCTGTACCAGCTGCAATCGCCTGTGTCATGATCATCAGATCTTCCAGATCTTCAATCTGATACGGATTGCTCTCTGTTCCGTCTCCAGTAAGATCAAAATTCCCATCGATCCAGTTATTCCAAAGATCTCCTACACTGCTTGCCATAAGTGCCGAAGCATTTGCACCCAACTGTTTTGCAATTTGCTCCTGATTTTTTTCATACCAGGAATACAGTGCGCTGTAATCTTCGTTGGTATCATCCTCCATAACACCGTAAAACCAGTCCCACAGAGTTTCTTCTTCCAAATATGTAAAAAACCACTCTGAGAATGCATCACTGCCAATATCCTTCGGCCGACTCTCTTCAACCAGCTTTGTATTGAAGTCCTGATAATCTTCCGTGAGTTCCTGCAGTGGCATCGCAAGCGCGGTAGAAACATTGCAGGCACTGAACATCGCGGCAGTCAACACCGCAAACAGTCTTCGATATCTACGTTTTTTCATGTCAGTTCCTCCACCTCTTCATCCAGTATGGCCATGTCTTCTTCTGTTTCTGCATCTACCTCGGAAGATATTTCTTCATCTGGCTGCCCGTCTTTCTCCAGGATCTTCTGATAGGCTTTAAATGCTTTATAATACAGCTTATCGTGTTCTACCGCCCAGGTAAAAAATGTGTCATCCTCTACATGCTCTGCCAGCATCTCCCATAAAAAATCCTCTTTACAGTTTTTCTTAAACCATGCTGTAAATTCTTCCGTTCCGATTTCCGGCATATCCCCGGCTTCCTCTTCTGGCGCTTTTGACGGTTCTTTCTGGAGTTCATCCGCCAGTTCTGTCTCGTCCACTACCTCCTTCTCTTCAGTCTCTTCTGTGTCTTCGTCCTCTAACTCATCTTCTTTCGATTCCAATCCCTCTGAGGCAGCATCTTCATTTTCTGATTCACTGCTCTCATCAGATTTTTCTGATTCCTTTACCTCTTCCTCTGACTCTTCGGGTTCCGATTCTTCCGTTCCTGCTTCTGCCTCATCCGTCTCCTCCAAACCCGCGTTCTCCGACTCTTCATGGTTTTCATCCTCTGCTTCTTCTGTCTGATCCATGTCCACCGGACTTTCCTCATCAACAACATCTTCCGAAGCAGCCTCCCCATTCAAAGCTATCTGACCGGCAACCTGATCAGCCAGCGCAGTTGCCGGAACAGAAGCGGTAAGTGCAGCTGCCATTAAGATCACAACGCCTCGTTTCCTCATTCAAATTCCTCCTACTAATTTTCTATGATCATCCCTGCGGTACCGCAAAGGCTGGTCTTACACCAATCGAAGTAGTTACCCTTAACTCTTCATCTGTACTGCCGCCATCCGGTTTCACTGCCTCTGGCCGAATCATTCCATTGACCAGATCCACGATATAGGCATACCCACTATTGGCATCTGCATTCCCCATAGGAGAACGCAGCCAATATCCATTGCAGAAATTATCGGTTACCGCTTCCGGATTATCCGAATCCGTATCACCTAATTTCCAAAGATAATCTTTATACTTTTGTTTAATCATCTCTACAAGCCTTGTTCCTATTCCATCTTTCTGATACTCAGGATTTACTAAAAGATAATGTACATATGCTGTCAGTTCACCATCATCAAGCGCATTGATAAGTCCGATGAGCTTTTCTCCATCCCATGCAGAAATAACCGTACTGCTGTTATAAAGAGCCTTTACCAGCCTTTCAGAGTAATTTGCTGACAGCCAGTTAACTGATGAAAATAATTCCTTTAACTGCTCTGCTTCAAAATTTTTGTCAGTTCTGTACTGTATCATAAATAATCTCCATTCTGATTAAAATTTAAAACGTGATGTCTGCTCATTTATATTTTTGCTCAAATCATTAAGAATTGCTGATTCTTCCTTACACAAATCAACGTTATTTGCAAGACTCTGCATACTTGCGCTTGTCTCTTCCGTTGACGCTGCATTTTCCTGTGCAACTGATGCAAGCTGCTCGATAACATCATTTACGCCTTTTTTAAGTTCTTCAATAACTACTGTCTGATCAAATATTTCTTTCGAGGCTGATGATACCTCATTAATCTCTTTCTTTAACTCATAGAATGACTCTTTGGTTCTGTTTAACTTATCTGCCTGAACACTTGAATCCCTGCTAAGCTCCTGCATCTTTTCAACGCTGTCTTTTGAATTGCCCATAAGCTCTCTTACAATATTTTCAATCTCTGTCGCACTCTCCGCAGAATCCTCAGCAAGTTTTCTTATCTGCTCCGCAACAACAGCAAAACCACGTCCGCTCTCTCCTGCTCTTGCTGCCTCTATGGATGCATTAAGCGACAAAAGGTTAGTCTGAGCGGCAATATCCTGAATAACTGTAACCGCATTGCTGATATTTTGCGCCGATTCATTTGTG
>ERZ836877.5525-NODE-5525-length-12039-cov-3.420394_pt1 | contig 12039 bp, 8 predicted proteins | sample MGYA00519469_ERZ836877 | MGnify/ENA primary metagenome ERZ836877 (study PRJEB31850, sample SAMEA3708809) | human gut metagenome | biome: human gut; feature: human-associated habitat; material: faeces | place: China | collected 2014 ... | reverse complement strand
CTTTCTCCAGAAAGGGCCTTCCTCCCTCCTCCAAGTATCCCTTCCTTTTTCGCCTTCCAAGAAGAGCGACATGGATAATAAAAAAGTAATCGTACTGACGACGGGCGGAACCATCGCCATGAAGCTTGACCCGGCGCACGGCATCGTGCCCGCGGTGAGCGGCGAGGATCTGGTGGCTTCCGTCCCGGGGCTGCGCGAGGCGTGCCCCATTGAGGTCATGGAATTTTCCAATATCCCAAGCCCGCACATGACGCCGAAACGGATGTTCGAACTCGGCAACAAGGTGGAGGAACTGCTCCGCCATGAGGACATTCTGGGCGTCGTGATCACGCACGGCACGGATACGCTGGAGGAAACCGCGTATCTGCTGGATCTCGTGCACAACAGCGAGAAGCCGGTCTGTCTGACCGGAGCCATGCGATCGGCGGCGGAGATCAGCCCGGACGGACCGGTGAACCTGTTGTGCGCCGTGCGCACGGCGGCGAGTTCCGAAGCCCGGGGCAAGGGCGTGCTTGTAGTCATGAACGAGGAAATCCACGCCGCACGCGAGGTCGTGAAATCCCACTCCGCGAATACGGAAACTTTCGTTTCGCCGTTCTGGGGACCGCTCGGCTATGTGGACCCCGACCGCGTGGTCTTCCGCCGCAATACGCTCGGCAGGCAATCCATCCGTCCGCCGGAGCTGGTGGAGGACGTACACTTGATCAAGTTGGCGAGCGGCTCGGATTCGCTGCTGATCGATTTTCTGGTGGAGCGGAACGTCAGAGGGCTCGTGCTTGAGGCTTTCGGCCGGGGCAACGTGCCGCCCGCCGCCTTGCCGGGCATCCGCCGTGCCGTGGAGAAAGGGATTCCGGTGGTCATCACCACCCGGACCATAGCCGGGCGCGTGCTCGATGTGTACGGCTACGAGGGCGGGGCCAAAACCGTGCTGGAGGCCGGAGGGATTCTCGGCGGCGAGACCAGCGGGCCCAAGGCCCGGCTCAAGCTTATGCTGGCCCTTGGCGTGGCGTCGGGCCGTGACGAGCTGGCGGTCTTTTTCGATACGCCGTGATCGATTTCATGAAAAAGACAAACAGGTAAGCTAAAGATGGCGCGGGCGATTCCGCGTCATCTTTTTTTGCGGCACGGATCGGGAAGAAAACAGGGCGCAACGGTCCGGAATCGCTGACCCGTGGGCCTCCGGGGTGGAAAAAGCCCCGCATTTTTCCGGGACCCCCCGGGATTGTGGGCTTTTTCATTGTTGCGTCTCTTGCTACACTACCCCCGTCCCGACGAAAAACGGGACCCTGGAGAACCCCGTAACTTGCCGTGCCGTATATCGGCAGGATGCCGAGGAGCCTTTTTATGAGCTACCCGAGAGCCCTGACGAGGGCCGTTCTGTGTATGTTGTTGTCTTTGATGCTGTTGGCCTGTGAGGAAGGGGGCAAGGGTGCCCCGGGTTCCTCCGGTCCGCGCGAAGTCGTGATAATCAAACTGGAGCCCCGGCGGGAAGTCTACACGACGGCCCTTGCCGGGCGCATCGCGTCGTTTCAGGTGGCGGAAGTCAGGCCGCAGGTCGGCGGCATCCTTCAGCAGCGTCTGTTTACCGAGGGAGCCGACGTGAAGGCGGGGCAGGCCCTGTATCAGATCGATCCCGCCACGTATGAGGCCGCCTTGGACAGCGCGCAGGCCGCGCTCATGAAGGCCGAAGCCAACGTCACCCCGGCGCGGCTGAAGGCGGAGCGTTTCCGTGAGCTGCTGGCGATCAAGGCGGTGAGCAAGCAGGAGTATGACGACGCGCAGGCCGCGTTCAAGCAGGCCGAGGCGGACGTGGCGGTGAACCGCGCCGCCGTGAAGACCGCCCGCATCAATCTGGAATACACCAAAGTCCGTTCCCCCATTTCAGGGCGCATCGGCAAGTCGGCGTTCACGCCCGGCGCGCTGGTGACCGCTAATCAGGCGCAGGCGCTGACCTCCGTGCGCCAGCTTGATCCGGTGTATGTGGATATCACCCAGTCCAGTCAGGATTTGCTGCGGCTGCGCGCTCAATTCACCAATGGGGAATTGCGTTCCGCCGCCGAGGAGGCGCCTGTCCGCCTGAAACTCGAAAACGGCGCCATGTATCCGCATGAGGGCCGCTTGCAGTTCACGGACGTCAGCGTGGACGAAAGCACCGGCATGGTGTCCCTGCGCGCCCTGTTCCCCAATCCCGAACATATTTTGTTGCCCGGCATGTACGTGCGCGCGGTCATCGCCGAGGGCGTGGACGAAAACGCCTTGCTGGTCCCGCAGCGGGCGCTGCGGCGCGATCCGAAGGGGCAGGCTTCCGTGCTCCTTGTGGACGGCGGCGGCAAGGTGGACGTCCGGCTTGTCGACGTGGGCCGTACCGTGGGCGATTCGTGGCAGGTGCTTTCCGGCTTGAAGCCCGGAGACCGCGTCATTGTTGAAGGCGGGCAGAACGTCCGTCCCGGCATGAGCGTGAAGATCAGGGGCGAAGGATAGCGGGGAAGTCGGAGGGGGCCGCGAAAGGGCTGGTTGTCCTATTCGTGGGCCTCTGGGGTTCTTGAGGGTCGGCTGTGACTTGACTCCCGTTCCGCGTATCTTCCCGCCGCCAACGGTTTTTGAACAATCAATAACAGTCTGGTGATACGGGGAACCTCCCGTCGGCAGGCGTTTCCCGGTGGTTTCCCTTAACGGCCTTTTTTCGGCCAGCAGAGGATGAAAGCTTCCCTTGAGGAAAAGAGAAGGCCACCAGAAGGCTTTTGAGAGCGCCTATCCTCTTTTTTGAAAAAGTCCCGTATGCAACCATATAACTTCATAGAGAACTTATGGCACGTTTTTTTATAGACCGCCCGGTGTTCGCGTGGGTTATCGCCATCCTGATCATGATGGCGGGGGGGATTTCGATATTCCGCCTGCCCGTGGAGCAGTATCCGCGCATCGCGCCTCCGGTGGTCACCATCACGGCTAAATATTCCGGGGCCTCGGCTCAGACGCTTGAGGACACGGTCGCGCAGGTCATCGAACAAAAACTGAACGGCATCGACGGCCTGCTGTATATCAACTCCACCAGCGACGCCGCCGGGCAGGTCTCCATCCGGCTCACCTTCGATCCCGATACCAATCCCGACGTGGCTCAGATGCAGGTGCAGAACAAGCTCCAGCTCGCCACTTCGTCCCTGCCGGAAGAAGTGACGCGGCAGGGCATCACCGTAACCAAGGTGGCGGACAGCTTCCTTCAGATGTACGCGTTCGTGTCGTCCGACGATTCCATGAGCGCGGCGGACCTGTGCGATTTTGTGGGCTCCACCATCCTTGACCCCCTGAGCCGTGTGGACGGCGTGGGCGAAGTGTCCCTGTTCGGCGCGCCCTATGCCATGCGAATCTGGCTCAACCCCTCGAAGCTCCTCTCATACAGCCTGACGCCGTCCGACGTGATCAATGCGGTGAAGGCCCAGAACAAACAGGTTTCGCTCGGGGAAGTCGGCGGCAAGCCCATCCGGGACGGGCAGCAGATGAACGTCACCATCAAGGCGCAGAAACAGCTCACGTCCGTTCCGGAATTCGAGCGCATCCTGCTGCGCGTCAATCCCGATGGCTCCGCCGTACGCCTCCGGGACGTGGCCCGTGTGGAACTGGGGCAGGAAAGCTACACCTCGTCGGCCCGCTACAACGGCAAGCCCGCGGCGGGCGTAGGCATCAAACTGGCTTCGGACGCCAACGCTCTGAACACGTCAAATGCGGTGGCGGCCTTCATTGAGGACATGCGCCCCTATTTCCCGCACGGCGTGGAAGTGGTGTCGCCCTACGATACCGTTCCGTTCATCAAGATTTCCATCATCGAGGTGGTCAAGACCCTGCTTGAGGCCATCGTGCTGGTGTTCGCGGTCATCTACCTGTTCCTCCAGAACTTCCGGGCCACAATCATCCCTTCGTTGGCGGTTCCCGTGGTTCTGCTCGGCACGTTCGGCGTCATGGCGGCGTTCGGGTTCAGCATCAATACGCTGACGATGTTCGGCATGGTGCTGGCAATCGGCCTGCTTGTGGACGATGCCATCGTCGTGGTCGAAAACGTGGCCCGCGTCATGGAAGAGGACGGGCTGCCTCCGCGCGAGGCCACCATCAAGACGATGGGCCAGATCACCGGCGCGCTCATCGGCGTGGCGGCGGTGCTGTCCGCCGTGTTCGTGCCGATGGCCTTTTTCGGCGGCACCGTCGGCGCCATCTACCGCCAGTTCTCGCTGACCATCGTGTCGGCCATGATCCTTTCCGTTGTCGTGGCGGTGGTGCTGACGCCCGTATTGTGCTCCACCTTTCTGAAGCCCGGCCACATGGCCTCGCAGCACGGCTTCTTCGGCTGGTTCAACCGGAGTTTCGACCGGGCGACCACGGCCTACAGGGGGGCCGTCGGCAGGATCATCAAGGTCGGCGGCAGGATGATGGTCATATATTTGGCCATGCTCGTGTGCGCGGGCTGGATCTTGTGGCGTATGCCCACGTCGTTTCTGCCCAACGAGGATCAGGGCATCCTGACCGTGGAAATCCAGCTCGGCCCGGGATCGACGGAAACGGAAACCCTGAAGATCGTGGAACAGGTGGAGCGCTATTTCCTTGAGAATGAAAAGGAAAACGTGCATGGCATGATGCTGACCCTTGGGCGCGCATCGGGCGGCAAGGGGCAAAGCACCGCGCGCGGGAACATCCGCCTCCGCGACTGGAGCGAGCGCAAAGATCCTGAGCGGCGCGCGCAGGCCATCATCGACCGGGCGAATCAGGCTTTTTCCTCAATCATCAATGCCCGTGTATTCGTCTCCGCGCCCCCGGCGATCCGCTCGCTCGGCAACGCCACCGGCTTTGACTTCGAGTTGCAGGATCAGGCGGGGCTTGGGCATGAAGCCCTCATCGCGGCGCGGGATCAGCTGATGGAGCTGGCGCGGCGCAGCCCCCTGCTGCGGAACGTCCGAACTTTCGGGCAGGACGACAGCCCGCAGCTGGAAGTTGACATCGATCAGGAAAAGGCCGGGGCGTTCGGCTTGCCCCTCGACGCCATCAACACGGATCTTTCGGCGGCGTGGGGCGGGAAGTACGTCAATGACTTCGTGGACCGCAGCCGCGTCAAAAAGGTGTATGTGCAGGCCGATGCGCCGTTCCGCATGAAGCCCGAAGATTTCAACAGATGGTACTTCCGCAACGACAAGGGCGAGATGGTGCCGTTCACGTCCATCGGCGAGGCCCGCTGGACGTACGGCCCCATGCAGCTTGAGCGCTACAACGGCGTGTCCGCCGTGCGGATACAGGGCCGCGCCGCCGCCGGGATGAGTTCGGGCACGGCCATGCTGGAGATGGAACGGCTGATGGGGGAACTTCCCGAAGGCATCGGATACCAGTGGACCGGGATGTCCTTTCAGGAGCGCCTTTCCGGTTCGCAGGCGCCGTTCCTCTATGCCTTGTCCATCTTGGTGGTGTTCCTCTGCCTCGCCGCGCTGTACGAGAGCTGGAGCATTCCGCTGTCGGTCATTTTGGTCGTGCCCCTCGGCGTGCTGGGTGCCTTGGTCGCGACCAGCGCGCGCGGGCTGTCCAACGATGTGTATTTCCAGATCGGCCTGTTGGCGACCATCGGGCTCGCGGCGAAGAACGCCATTCTGATCGTGGAGTTCGCGCGGGAGTTGTTCCAGCAGGGCGCGAGCCTCGCGGACGCCGCAATGGAAGCGGCCCGGTTGCGCTTGCGGCCCATCCTCATGACTTCTTTGGCCTTCCTCATCGGCGTATTGCCGCTGGCGATAAGTACCGGGGCGGGTTCGGGAAGCCAGAATGCCATCGGGACCGGCGTCATGGGCGGCACGTTCGCGGCAACGGTTCTTGGGATTTTCTTTGTCCCGGTCTTTTTCGTCTTGGTCTTCCGCCTGTTCAACCGGAAGGCCCGGGAAGGCCGGGGAACCGTCGTTCCGAAGGAAAAGCGTTAGAAAATCCGTCCGGCTTGACTTTGGCGCAACAGGAGGTAGTGTAAAGACAATCCTGTATTGTCCAACTCGTTACGCTGGAGGCGTCTCATGGAACTGAAGAAGATCCTTTGCGCAGTCGACCTGAAGGACAGCGTCAACCCTGCCGTGGAATATGCGAAGATGCTCTCGGAACTTTCGGGGGCTTCGATCTCGGCTATTTATGTCGTCTCGTCGCGTTCGGCTTATGAGAACCTGCAAGTCCCTGTGGAGGACATCGCCAAGGGGATGCGAAGCATCTGGTCCCGTGCCCGGGGGGATATGGATGCTTTCGTGGAGAAGCAGTTCCCCGGCATGGACGTCAACGGGCTCATCTATGAAGGGCGCCCCGCCGAGAAGATTGTGGAGATCGCCAAGGAACTCGGCGTCGACATGATCGTCATGGGAACCCACGCCCGCGAAGGGTTGGATCGGCTGTTCTTCGGCTCCGTGGCCAATGAGGTGGTGAAGTCCGCCAAGTGCCCCGTGATGACCATCCGGCCCTCCAAGAAGCCCGAGTAGGCACTTCAAAAGGCATTGTCATCAAGAGAGGATCTGGGAAGGTCCTCTCTTTTTCTTTCCGGCGGGTACGAGGGCATGGAACGGGGCAGCGAAGGCGGCGGGAGCGCCTGCATGGGCATGAAGCCGTTTCCGTGAGCGGATTGGGTGCTATGGCTTTGCGTATGGTGCGCATATGTCTTGGAGACGATGTTTCCGGGCCCAGATTGGCTCATGGATTCTTATACAATTCAAAGTGAAAGAAATATAGGACGAAAATCATCGATTCTCTGTTGTTACTTTTCTTTGTATTGTGTTACTCATGGTTTTACGGCGTGAGGCGTGCCCTTTTGGCTGCCGTCGGCCCGACACAAGGAGATTCGGTTATGTGGAAAACGTTTCTGATGAGTTGCATCATGATGCTGTCCGTTTCCGGCGTTGCGCTTGCGCACTTCGGCATGGTCATCCCTTCTGCGGGCACGGTGACGGACAAGAAGGACGCCGACGTCACGCTGGACCTGTCCTTTACCCATCCTATGGAAATGCAGGGTATGCCGCTGGCCAAGCCGAAAGCGGTGCAGGTCATTGCCAATGGCAAGACTGAAGACCTGAAACCCAGCCTCAAAGCCAAAAAAATCGTGGATCACGACGGCTGGACCGCGCAGTATGCGATCAAGCGGCCCGGCGTCTATCAGTTCGTCATGGAGCCGCAGCCGTACTGGGAGCCCGCCGAGGATTGCTACATCGTCCATTACACCAAGGCGTATGTGGCGGCGTTCGGCGAAGAGGAAGGCTGGGATGAGCCCGCCGGGCTCAAGACGGAAATCGTTCCCCTGACCCGTCCCTTCGGCAATTATGCTGGCAATGTGTTTCAGGGGCAGGTGCTGCTGAACGGCAAGCCCGTGCCCGGCGCCGATGTGGAAGTCGAGCTGTACAACAAGGATAAGAAGTACGAAGCGCCCAACGAGTATATGGTGACGCAGGTCGTGAAGGCCGACGCCAACGGCGTCTTCACCTATGCCGTGCCTTTTGCGGGCTGGTGGGGCTTCGCCGCGCTGAATACCGCCGATGAGAAGCTTGATCACGACGGCACGCCCAAGAATGTCGAGCTTGGAGCCGTGCTGTGGGCCGAGTTCGTCGACCCGGTGAAGAAGTAAAAAAAAGACAAGCGGGAGGGTGCCGCAGTGGGGGTGGTGAACGCCTGCCGGCATGCTCTCCGATTCACCCTGCCTGCAGGGATTGCGCAGGAGGGGAGGAACAGGCGTTCCGCTGCTTCGAGAACTCGGGAAAGCCTGGAACAGGGATTCGTAAAGACGAGCGTTTTTGAAGAGGGAAGGCCGGGCTCTGCGCTGGCTGGTTTGGGGAAGGGAGGGTGAAACTTTTTCCGGAAAGTTTTCGTCTCCTTTCCCCAAATTCCTTCCTCGGTAAAACAAATCGAAGGTGAACCATGCATATTTCGGAAGGGGTGCTTTCCCCGGCGGTCCTTGGGGCAGGAGCCGTGCTGGCGGCGGCCGGTATTGTCATTGGGCTGCGGAAACTGGACTACGACAGGCTGATGACGGTGGCGATTCTGGCCGCGGCCTTTTTTGTGGGCTCACTCATCCATGTGCCCATAGGCCCGAGCAGCGTGCACCTCATCCTGAACGGGCTCCTCGGGATGCTGCTCGGCTGGGCGGCGTTCCCGTCCATTTTTGTGGCGCTCATGCTTCAGGCGATCCTGTTCCAGTATGGCGGCATCACCGTACTTGGCGTGAATACCTTCAATATGGCTTTTCCGGCGGTCGTCTGCTACTACGCGTTCCGCCCCATGCTGTTGAAATCCGCACGTCAGCGGATTGTCGGCGCATTCTGCTGCGGGGCTCTCTCCGTCGCCGGGGCCGGGCTGCTGACGGCGCTGTCGCTGAGTTTCAGCGCTGAAGGCTTTCTCCGTACCGCACAGATCTTGTTTCTGGCGCACATTCCCGTCATGATCGTGGAAGGCGTGATCACCGCGCTGGCGGTTTCGTTCATTGCCAAGGTCCGCCCGGAAATCCTGCAATTTTCCAAGGAATAGCGATATGCGTATGTTTCGCCTTTGGTGCATGGCGTTGTGCCTCGTATTCGCCGGAGCCTCGTTCGCTTCGGCGCACCGCGTGAATATCTTCGCCTTTGTGGATGGGGATGCCGTACAGGTCGAGTGTGGGTTCAACAGAAGCCAGAAGGTCAAGCAGGGGACCGTGGAGGTCTTTGACGCAACGACCGGCGCGCGGCTGTTGCAGGGAACCACCGATGATAACGGGGTGTTCCGGTTCCCGGTGACGGCGGAGCTCCGCGAGGCCGGGCACGATCTCAACATCCGGATCATCGCCGGGGAAGGGCACCAGAACGACTGGACCGTGGCCGCCGACGAGCTGGCTTCTTCGGGAACCCCGAAGGCCGTCGCTGTTGCCGCTGCGGAAGTCCCGGCTACCCCGGCCTCCCTTGTCGCCGGACAGGCCGCGCCTTCTGCCGCCGCTCCGGTTGCGGCGGTTTCCGGCGGCGCGACGTCCGCCGAGATTGAGAGCATCGTCGACGCCGCACTGGACGCCAAACTGTCCCCCATCAAACGTATGCTTGCGGAACAGACGGAAGCCGGTCCGAACCTCCGGGACATCATCGGGGGCATCGGCTGGATTTTCGGGCTGATCGGCGTTGCGGCGTATTTTAGGCGCCGGCCCTGATGTTTGACGAACCTTTTGCCCACGGGCGCTCTTTGGTGCACGCCGTCGACCCCAGATTCCGTCTGGTGGCGGCGTTCGTGTGCGCCGTGTGCCTGGCCGTGGTGCGGACTCCCGAGGCGGCATGGTTCGGGTTCGGCATGGCCGCCCTGCTCCTTGCCCTCAGCAGGCCGCCGATGCGGCCCGTGCTCCGGCGGCTGGCCGTGGTCAATGTGTTCATTGCGTTCCTTTGGCTGACGGTCCCCTTGACCTCGGGCGGAGACGTTATCGCCGCGTGGGGGCCGCTGGAGGTCAGCCGCGCGGGGGTGCTGCTGACCCTGCTCGTGACCATCAAGTCCAATGCCATCGTCATGACGTTCCTCGCGCTGGTGGCGACGATGGATTCCCCGACCATCGGCTATGCGCTGGAGCGGCTGCGCTTCCCGTCCAAGCTGGTTTTCCTGTTTCTGTTCACGTACCGTTATCTGCATGTGATCGCCGATGAATGGCACAAGCTGCACGGCGCGGCGCGGCTGCGCGGGTTCGCGCCCAAGACCAACATGCATACGTACCGTACCTTCGGCAACATGCTCGGCATGGTCTTTGTGCACAGCTTCGACCGTTCCGTGCGGGTCTACGAAGCCATGATCCTGCGCGGCTTTTCCGGGCGTTTTCAGTCCGTGACCGCTTTCCGGGCCACATCCCGCGATGCCGTGTTCGCCGTGGCGGCGTTCGCGTGCATGGTTTGCCTCGTGGCCTTTGATCTGTATCTGGAGTTTCCCCGTGGCTGAGCCCATTTTCGCGCTGGAGCATATTTCGTTCACATATCCCGGAGGACGGCAGGTCTTCCGGGATATGGATTTTGCCCTGTACCCTGACCGGAAGATCGGCTTGTACGGTCCGAACGGAAGCGGCAAGACGACGTTTTTCCGGTTGATCATGGGGCTGGCGGCACCGCAGGAAGGCCGTATCCTCTTTCACGGGCGTCCGCTGGAAACGGAAAAGGACTTTCGGGAATTGCGCTGCAAGGTGGGCTTGGTCCTCCAGCACGCCGAGGATCAGCTTTTCTGTCCCACGGTGTTGGAAGACGTGGCATTTGGGCCGCTGAATCTTGGCTGCACTCAGGACGAAGCCCGGGATCGTGCGGCGTCCACGCTGGAGCGGCTCGGGCTGGCCGGGTTCGAAAACCGGCTGACGCACCGCCTGTCCGGGGGCGAGAAGAAACTGGTCTCTCTGGCTACGGTCCTTGTGATGGAGCCGGAAGCCCTGCTGCTCGACGAGCCCACCAACGGGCTGGACCCGGAAGCCCGGCAGCGGATCATCGGCGTCTTGAAAACCCTTCCCACGGCCCGTATCATCATTTCCCACGACTGGGACTTCCTGGCGGAGACCTCTTCCGAATACCTGACGGTTGAGGGACAGCATTTCACGGACGCCGCGCCGTCGCACGCTCATGCCCATATGCATGTGCATCCTCTCGGCAATAAACCGCACGTGCACTGAGAAGCCCTTCGCACAACGGTGCCGCACGTCAGGGCCGCGGCATGAAAACGGGGGAAATATGTGGAACTGGTTCTCGCCGAAAGGCATCGTCTTTGGGGAGGGAAAAGCCGCTTCAACGGGTTTGTTCGCCAGGCAGTGGGGGAGGGGCCAGGCGCTCGTGATCACGGGGCCGTTCCTGCGGCGTTCAGGCGTTGTGGAACCTGTGCTCCAGTCCTTGCGTGAGGAGGGGCTGCTCGGCGCGGTTTTTTCGGATATCCCGTCCGAACCCACCGACCGCCATGTCAGGGAGGCGCTTGGCCTGTTCCGAAGGGAACGGTGCGGGACCATCGTAGCCTGCGGCGGGGGAGGGCCCATCGACGTTGCCAAGGCCGTGAGCCTGCTCGACGCCAACGGCGGGGCTGTCCGGGATTACGCGGGCGTGGGCAGGGTGCCGCATCCCGGCGTTCCGAGCATCGCCATTCCGACGACGGCGGGTTCGGGGAGCGAGGTTTCGGGAACGACGATCATCACCGAGGAAGCCGCCCACGAGAAACTGCTCGTCATTTCCATGTATCTTGTCCCGGAAATCGCCATCCTCGACCCCCTGCTGACATACGGTATGCCTCCGGCGCTGACGGCGGCCACGGGCGTTGATGCCTTGACCCATGCCATCGAATCCTGCGTATCCCGCAAGGCTACTAAACTGACCATCGACTTTTCCTTGCGGGCCGCGGGGAGGCTCGCCCGGTTCCTGCCCGTGGCGTTCGCCAGCCCGGACGATGCCGAAGCCCGGCGCGAGTGCCTGCTTGGTTCGCTGGAGGCGGGCATTGCCTTTACCAACAGTTCCGTGGCGCTGGTGCACGGCATGGCCCGCCCGCTTGGGGCGAAGTTCGGCATCCCACACGGCGTGAGCAACGCCGTTTTGCTGGAGGCGATCATGAGGTTTTCGCTTTCCGGCGCACCGGAACGCTATGCCCGGCTGGCGGAAGCGATGGGGGCGGTTCCGGCGGGAACGCCTTTGGAAACGGCGCGGGCCGGGCTCGGCATTGTGAGCCGGCTGGTGCGCGAGCTGCATATCCCCCGGCTGCGTGACTTGCTTTCCCGCGAGGCGCTGGATGCCCAGCTCGACGCGATGGTGCGGGAAGCCGTTGCCAGCGGAAGCCCCGCCAACAATCCGCGTCCGGCATCGCCCGAAGAGATCGCGTCACTGTACGGGGAGGCTTTTTAGAAAGGCGTTTCCGGGAGCTGTCCAGCCCCGGCAAGGGAAGGGTTCCCTCATATCTTCAAAACGGTTTCCCTGGGGCTATACCGCCAAGGAAACCGTTTTTTTCAGGCAAAGGAGTCACCACTCTGTTGCCTCAGGGAACGCTGCGAACAGGGATTCAATAAACGTAAAAGTCTTTGAAGATGTGGGGGTGGGGTTTGGG
>ERZ836877.5524-NODE-5524-length-12039-cov-3.456358_pt1 | contig 12039 bp, 6 predicted proteins | sample MGYA00519469_ERZ836877 | MGnify/ENA primary metagenome ERZ836877 (study PRJEB31850, sample SAMEA3708809) | human gut metagenome | biome: human gut; feature: human-associated habitat; material: faeces | place: China | collected 2014 ... | reverse complement strand
GATAAAAAGAATACCTTTGCTTTCATAATCAGAGTAAAATTTTAATATCGAAAACAAAGGTATTTATTTTTATTTAAAACACCTCTTTCCAGTGCTTCAGGTTTGTATCAATTGTATCCATATAATACCCTCCTATTTAACTATTATATATGTATAAGAATTACCAATATAGTTATCATTATCATATAAAGAAAATTCAAATCGATAAGTACCACTTCTAAGACTTGTTCTTAAGTATAGTGTTTTAGTAGCTACAGTATTCGGATCATCTATAAACATATATTCTTGCTCTTTTATTAAGTCTAACTTATTTGTTACTAGTTTGGCAAGGTCTACTTTCTCATAAGTTGTATCATAAACATCATTATAGGTTCTTCGATATAAAGTTACTCTAATATTAGGGTTTGCTAAATTAGAAGAATAATTAGTAGTAAAGTCTAGTGAATTATCATCTTTTGAAGTTAATCCAGTAGCTTTATCTATTATTACTTGATTATCATCTAGTTTAACATTTAAACCATAAACACTATCTACTATTTTAAATGGTAATTCTATACTACTAGATGATTCTGGTCCATAGTAAATGCCATCATAAGAACCGAATGATTCTACTTTTAAGGTGTAATCACCACTTGATAGATTTAGGTTTGAAGTATCTATTTTGATTTTACTAAAGATATTTGCTACTTTATCTTTTAGAGGAATTCTAACACTTCCATCCATTCGAGGATAATATGTTTTTCCATTATACTGATAGGATAGTCCAAATAAACTACTGTTATTTAACTTCTTATGTTCACTGTCATAGATAGTAATTTTTACTCCCATCTTCTTATTGAAATAAGTTGTATCTGTTACTGGTAATGAATTTACAATTGGTTGTGTAAAGTTTGCTGTTAAACTTAAATTAACTTTATCTTTTAAGTAGATATTATTTGCACTTAATTCTCCTGATAAATCTATAGTAGCTTTTTGTTTATTATATAGATTATAAGTTAGGGATGAATGTTGTATTCCTAAGACACTAATTAAAGTTTGATTATTTTTATCTCTTAGTTCCATTAAAAGAGTTTTATTGGTTTGATCTGTTGTTATATCAGTATCTTCAAAATCAACATTAAAGATAAATTCTTCATCTACCACTTTTAAATCACTTTTATAATAATTAGTACTACTTTTTGTTTCATCAAAGTTATTATCTTTACTAGTTGAACCCATCTTAACAAAATCACTTAATTCATAAGAACATTCCCCATATCTATTATACTCCTCTTCCTTCTTAGCTAAATCTGTAGTAGTTACTACATAGTAGTAATAGGTATTAGTTGCTAAGTCTATCATTGTTAATTTAGTATTAACTGGTAGGACATAGTTCGATACTAAAGCATGATGATAACCATCTTGATAGTAGTTTTTATTGGATTTCATATAAAGTGAGTAGTATGCACTAAGGGTTGATTTAGTTGTTATATTAGTAGCAGTGGAAGCAAAAAGACTATATTCTTCACCAGCTGTCATAGCTCCTTCATAATCGTTATCACTATATAAAGCTGAGTTTAGAGTAACATTTATATTAATACGTGTTACTTCATTATTCAAATCATCTATTGGTTTAATAGCCAGTAAAGATATTATAACTGTTCCCATTTCTCTTTTCTTAGTAATATTTTTAGAGTGATATAGATAAAAGATTAGGGAAGGAACGATTGATGAGTTTTCTGTTTCATAATCTTTAGTTCCAACGATAGGTGTTGTAGCATTAGTTTGAAAACTAGTTGTTCCTTTAGTAACAAAACCAGTATTAGATGCTTCCATCGATAGAGCCATTTTATCATCGGCTGTTCCGTTTTTATTTACTCTTTCTACTTTACTAGGATCTACTAGATTAAAACCTTCTTCTAGATTTTGATAATTGAAACCTATTATTTCAAAAGTAGTATTAGCTCCATTAGATGCGACTAATGGTAGTTCATAAGTACCTAAAGTTGAATACTTTGAGGCAGTTAAACTAAATTCATAAGTTGTTACTTTCTCTCCTATTACCCACATATAATAACTAGCATCACTTGGAGTTGGTTCTATATATTTTACTTCAATAGTACCTTCTTTTTCTTTATCTTCATAATTACTATAGAAACCATCTTTAGTTATATCATGATTAGTATTGTGTGAACCTAAGACATAACTACCAGCAGTAAATGAATAAAATTCACCTGATGCTACAGTATCACCACTATTATATTTATTATTATAAAAAGCGGTACTTACTTTATTATTACGATCTAACTGATACATTCCAAAGAAAGTCATTCCACTTACCGTACCATAACTAGTTACTGCTTCATTAGTAGCAATGTTTAGGTTTTTATTTTCTAGCATATAGACTCTATTATTTACATTTCTAGTTACTTTTTTATCATTAATACTTACAGTTGCCACTTCTTCTTGACTACCAGTTATTTTAAGACTTGTAAATTTTTCTAATAAGTTTGTTCCATTATCTAAGAATAGGGTTGAATCATTTGCTAGTTTTAATTCTTTAACACGACTAATACTAAACTTAGTAGTAGAATACTCATTAGTACGATCGGTAGTTCCTGATAAGTGAATACTTGAGTTTTTGATAGTTACTTTATCAGTTCTTTGGATAGAGATATTTTCTTTATAGTTATTAAATGTTCCATAGTTACTAATATTTATATAACTGTAACCTTTAGTACTAGAAGCATTACCACTACCAAAGATAGATCCATAAATATTAAAGTTTTTATAGTTATTGGCATCTATATTAATAGTAATTCCTTCGGTAACACTGATAAATGAATAATCATAGTTAGGGTTACCACTAGCATTGGCTTCTCCTCCACCAAAGACTGTTCCTCCGATTGTTATATCAGTTTGATTATAGTCTGTCTGATTATAACCAATATTTACAATAGTTTTACCATAAAGAATAGCAGTATTTGCTCCCCCATAGACGTTTCCATTAATGGTTGCTCCAGCTATATTTAGAGTACTTATTGATTTAGTATTATCTTTCTCTCCGGTATTAGCAGCATTTCCTCCTCCAAAAACATGTTTATTAATTAAAGATGAATTATCTATTGATAATGTAGTATTACCACTTACTACGGCAGTAGTTCCATTTCCTCCAGCATAAGCACTTCCTTTAATAGTTGATGCTGATATATATACTTTGGTATTACCTTCAACTCTTCCAAGATTACCACCACCAAATAAGTCTTCTTCTATTGATGAGGAAATAAAATCTACTTTAGTACTATAATTTACATCAGCTTGATTACCTCCTCCATAGAATTTACCAGTCATAGTAATACCATTAACAATAACATTTGTATTATCAGTTTGAGCCATATTACCACCACCAAATAGGTTTTGATATACTCCTCCTGTTAAGTTTATATTAGTTGTTTTGGTATTACCTCCTTGGTTGTTACCTCCATAGATATTTTGAACAGTTAAGTTAACTGGTGAAGTTGATATTATTTTACTAGTATCAACACTTCCTTTTTGGTTACTTCCACCATATATATTAGTTGCACTTCCGGTAATTAAATTAACATTAGTAGTAGTTACTCCAGCATTATTACCACCACCAAAGATATTTGATGCTGTAGAACCATTAAGCTTAACATTAGAAGTAGTAGTTTCTGTCTTATTACCACCTCCGTAAGTAGTTGTAATAGTACCAGAATTTAAATTTACATTGGTAGTAGTAGTTAATCCTCCTTGGTTGTTACCACCATAAACTTCACCAACTACTCCACCATTAATATCTATATATGATTTTATGACACTACCATTAATATTACTTCCACCGTAAATATTATTAATAGTACCAGAATCTATGGTTATTAAAGTTTTATCTTCAATACTTGCTTGTTCACCACCACCATAAATAGTATCAATTTCACCATTAGATATAGTTACATTGGTGGTGGTAGTATCAGTTAGGGCTCCTCCACCATAGATGGTACCAACTTTTCCCGCTGATACAGTAATATTAGTTGTTTTAGTTTTTCCACCTATATTGTTTCCACCATAAATAGTTGTAGCATCTCCTCCTGTTACTTCAATATTTGCTGTAGAAACTTCTCCTTGTTCATTACTACCACCATAAATAGTTTCACTCTTAGACCCTATTTGATAAACATATGTATTATCAACAGCTGTTTTATTTCCTCCACCAAAGGCTTTAGTTATTACTCCTCCATTTAAATAGACTTTAACTTCACCATTTGGTTTACCTTTAGCATCATTTCCTCCAAAGGCATTAGTAACTGTTCCATTATTAATAGTTAAGGTGACATTACCTGCTACATAAGGGGTATTATTATTATCACCTTTTCCTCCACCAAAGACATTATTTATATTTCCCCCATTAACATTTACTTCTGTTTTATAGTTACTAATATTATTAGTCTTTTGTTTACTATTTACTGTACCAAAGGCACTTCCTCCATAAGCTTTTCCTACTAAGTTTAAAGTATTAGTTTCATCTCCTAGATTTACTAAAACATTATTAGTAACATAAGTCTCACTACCAAGTCCACCACCATATACTTCATTAACTTCTCCACCTAAAATATTTAAAGTTACACTTCCATAAAGACTTCCTTTTTGATTACTTCCACCATAGATACCACCAGTTATAGTACCATTTGCCATTTCAATAGAAGTATCAATATTTACATTCCATTCTCTACCTGATCCACTATTATTACCAGAGCCAAAAACATTACCTATTGTGCCACCATTTATTTTAATTAAAACATTTCCATCACTTGAAGAACTGTAACCTACTGTTCCATAATTACCACTACCATAGACACTTTTCTTAATAATAGCATTATCATTAACTATAACAGTGGAATTATTAACAGAACCAATAGTAGCATAACTAGTATTACCATTACCTGCTCCAAAAACAGATCCAGATTCTGCTCCATATAAGGTTCTATTATTAGCTATATATGTATCGTTTCCAATAATAGCATTACCACCTATATAAACATAACTACTCCCAGTTAAGGTTCCATCTTCACTACTTCCATTATAGCCATTACTTCCACCAAAGACACTATAATTAACTACCCCACCTGTTACTTGAATTATTCTATTTCCATAAGTAGTTGATGTTCCTGCTCCTCCAGTTAAAAAGTCAACCTCTCCACCGGTCATATAAATAAAGGTATCATTCTTACTGCCTCTATTACTACTAGTTATTGGTCCTCCTATTAAATTATAGATATATCCTCCTTCTATTTTTCCACTTCTTGGAGCATAATGGGTTCCTCCATAACGAGCTCCTACATAAATTCCTGTTGATATATCATATTTACTAGTTCCAAATGAACCACTCTTTACTATTGTATTTAAAGCTGGTACTAAATCATCATTGGAAGAATGAATTACTCCTCCCCAACTTCCGGCTGCACAGAAATAAACAGTAAGGTTTGAATTATCTTCTTTAGCTCTATCATAATCATTACCATAAGTAGTAGTCATTTCTGTATATAAAACAGTACCACCCGTTCCTGTGTTACCACCATAAGTTGAACTAGTAGCATTATAACTACCACTTTCTACTATTAAATGATATTTTTTGGGACTACTAGCACTACCTACTGTACTATTATCCCAACTACTTCTAGGATTAATTGCTCCAAAAATATAGAGAAAGTTTACATAGTTACCACTTTTTTTAATATTTCTTCCTATCTTAACATTATGATAGTTTCCATAAAATGCTCCTTGCGTATTATTACTATAAGTTGGAGTACTATTACTGTAACCATTCCTAGTTACAATTGTTAAATTTTCTATTCTAATATCACTATAAGCTATAACACTAGTACTTGATACTGACCAGGTAGGATTATAATCTTTTCCATTATTAATACCAGTTAGAGTAAATGGTTTAGTACTATCACTACTCCAAGAACCACTATAATTACCTGTCATTACTAAAATATTAGTATCTCTTGTAGTTAAGTAATAGTAAGTTTCATCTTTATTAAATAATTCCTCATCTCCATTTTCTTTATAGTACTGAATTAATTCATATACTGAACAAATAGTTCCTGTTCTACAAGTACCACTTTGTCTTTCTCCTTGTTCGTTATAATAACCAGCTAGACTCTCTCCATAGTTAATATCCTTTTTTCGATAATAACCAGACATATTAGTAGTTTCTTTATAATTATCATTTTCCTTAGTTCCAACTATAGTTGCTTGTAAATTAGCGTTTTGCATACTTCCATTTTTATAAGTAAAGTATTTAGCATTAAGATCAAAAGAACTATTTGCATCTTGTTTTTCATACATTGTACAATTATTAGTATACGTGCCATCATTAGCCCACCAACCAAGATTAGGAGCAGGACAGTTATAGTTTTGATAATATCTTCCTTGTGATGTATAACAATTAGTACAAGTACCCTTTGTAGTTGTTTTATCACTACCCCAATTACTAACTACGGTAGTTGTTACTAAATCTAATTGTTTATAATACCCAACAATATTAGGATACTCATAAATATTAACAACAGTTTCTACTTTGTTCATAGTTTTATCATTTATACTAGACATAGCATTATTGATAGAGTTACTATCATTAACATTAACTATTTTTCCTTCTGTCCAATTAGCATAAAGATTAATTTCTATTTGATTACTAGTAACTGGTACTTTAATAGTTCTTTGATAAGTCTCATCATCATAGCTAATAACTGCCCCTTTATAATCACTTATCCATCCATTAAAAACCATATCATCTGGTCTATAAGAAAAAGGATTATCTATTAGAGGTATTTCTATATAGTTATCAACTACTGGATAATATTTATAATAAATATATTTACTTTGTAATTCATCTAGTGATACATATCCTGTTTTTGTTCCATCTTTATTACTACCATTATAAGTAATTGTTGTTCTAACAAGATTACTATCATTATAAATGTTTTTATCAATTGCTGTTGGAATAGTTCCATTATTAGATGTATAATTTTGACCTGTATAATAATAATAGTCACTATCACTATCGTCTATATAGACAGTATCACCAACAATACCTTTTGATAATGTTTCTACTTTTCTTGATGTTTTAAAAGCTCCATAAGTAAGAGCAATGGAAGTGATAGGAATTATGGTAGCAAAAAGAATAAGCAAAGATAGTTCTTTGTTCTTAAGTATTTTTTTTACCATATTATCCCCTCCTTCTATGATGGATTAGTTGTAAACTCTAAATTAAAACTTATATCTCCATATGATGCATTGTTTTCACAATCTACATCTTGTCCTTCTACCCACATGTAAATACGTAACTTAGTAATAGCTGGATTCAATGTCAATAGTTTGTTATTAGTCATATTATTCTTAGGAGTACTAGTAGTTACATTTATTCTTTTAAACAAGTTAGGATAATTATTACTATTAGCATTTTGAATTAAAACATTATCATTACTAGTTATATCACTAGTTACACCATCATAAGGGATTAAACTTCCACCTGTTTGACTAGTAGCAATTCCATAAGTTTTTAAGGCGTTACTAACTCCATATTCAGTATGTGTATCATAATTTGGTTCCCAAATAACTGCTTCCCTAGCATTTTTTAAACTTCTAGCACTAGCTTCATTATCAGCAGAACCTTCATTAAGAATTGCTACTCTAGTAGCATTTTCTATTCCAGCTTCTTTATCACCTATATAAGAAACTTTAGAGGAACTAGATAAATATAATTCTTTTGGAGCTTGTATTTTAAAGAACAAGTCAAAGGCAATAAAAGTTCCATTACTTTCTTCGCCAAAGCTTTCTGTTTCTTCTGATTTATTAGCTACTAAGATAAAATCAGTAGATGATGTATTAGTAGCTTCTCCTTTATACATATTTAAAAATCCATTAGTAATAGCACCACCAGTTGATACAGGATAAATTCTATAAGGGATTTGGTTTACACTACTAGGATAGCTTTTATTAGCATTTTTTATATCATCTACTGTTATAACTTGTTTCCAGTTAACAGCATCTGTACTCACTTCAATTCCCCCATCTGCTTGAATATGCACATCTAAAGAATTAATACTAACTACTCTATTAGCAGAGAACCAAGCATAAGTAGTAGTTATAAGTAAGATGAAACTAAAACATAAGGGAAAGAAAAATAATCTTCTTCTTTTCTTTTTATTTTCCATTATCTTGATGCTCCTCTCTAAACTCCATATTAAGTTTTATTTCTCCACCAATAATTGCATCTACGCATTCAGGATCTTCCCCTTCTAAATAGATTACAACTGTATAACGATCTATATCTCCTGGTTTCATTTCTTTTCTTTCTTTTAAAACTGCCACATTTTTAGATTTAAAAGAAACAGTATTTGGTTCTGCTTTTCCCGTTTCACTGCTTGCTTTGGCATATAGTGTTGGAATACCATTTTCATATACTTTTATTCTAACAGCATCATCTACATTCTTTATAACATCTAAAATGTTTATTTGATACCAATAATTTGTTGTTTCTTTTCCTTCATTGGCTATATAAAAGGTATAAGCGATATAATTATCACCATTATGTGCTCCTGCTTTAGAAGTATCAATATCTTGTGGTAACCAACTTTCTGTTATATTATCCATAAATGGTATTTCTGTTGCATATAATTTATTTCTAGGTGTCTTCTCATCTAATGTTTCATAAAGAGTTATACTATTTTTTAAGGCAAAGTTAGGGTCTAAGGTAACTGTAAAATTACCTCCTTTATAAATAACTAATAATACAAAAAATAAAGAGAGTAATAAAATAAATAAAATTGACACTGCATACTTAGTATATTTTAATCTTTTCTTTTTCTTTTCTAATTTTTCTGCTGTAACTTTAACTGTACTTATAGCCATTTCTACCACAACCCTTATCTTATTATAATTCTAACATAATTAGACATATTTTGTAAATCATACTAGTAATACAAAAGAAAAGAGAATTATTTTTTATTTCTCCCCCTTAAGTCAAAATTGAATTCTTTACTATCTTTAATTGCTTCGAAAGATATTGTTTTAAATAAGTCATCTAGATTTAAAGTATCATCTATTCTTTCAGGCTTTAAAGATGGATTACTACTAGTAGTAACTTCTTCTAATTTCTTTTCCACAATTGTTTTTTCCTTAACCTTTTTAGCTGGTTTATTTTTATTAAATAATAATACCATTTCATTTACATCATAAGAATACGTAATAAGTATTAATCCTAAACAAAATATTATTAAAAAGAAAATAATTAATCCCATCTTTATCACCTTCTTTATTATATATATAATAACACATGTTACACTTTTTAAAAAGTGATGTCTAAATTTGTCGATTATTCTTTTACATTTATTTACACTTTCCCTTTTTAAAGTCTTTTAAACATTTTTAATTATCTTCTTACAAATGATATAATTTAATAAAGGATGGGATATAGATGTTTAAAGATAAGAAATTTAAATTATTTATTGCCTTTTTAGCTTTATTCATTTGTATTAGTCAATTAAAGGATACTTATGCTAAGTATTTAGAAGCTAAAGAAGGTAACACTGATTTTACTATCGCTAATTGGAAAATAGTAGTTAATGATAAAGATATATCTGAAGGTAGTACTATGTCTTCTTTGATAACACCAGTTTATGTTGCTAATCAAAATATCGCGAGTGGTGTTATTGCCCCTTCTAGTGAAGGATACTTTGATTTAAATATTGATGCTTCAAAAACAGAAGTTTCTTTTAAGTATGATATTTCTGTTTCTACTTCTGAAGATTCAGCTGTTTCTGATTTGAAGGTAACTAGTTATAGCATTGATGGGAAAGAACAAGTTCCTGTAGAAGGAGTTGGTACTATTTCTAATACTATTAACTATACAGCTACTAAGAAAAATATTGTTATGCGTGTCTATTTTAAATGGATAGATGACGATACTGGAGTTATGGATAATAAAGCTGATACTAAAGCTTCAATTGATGGCAACAATGCTAAATTAAAGGTTAATTTATCATTTACTCAAGTTGTATAATAATTAAAAGAACACCACGTGTTCTTTATTTTAAATGAAAGGTATTTATCGGACTAGAACTATAGTTGTTTTCTTGAAAGTGCCACCACTCTGATTCTAGTGTTTCAAATCCTTGAGATGTCATGATACTTCTCAATTTATTAGCCGTAGAATTATTATATTTTACAGTTGATCTTGTATCTAGCATATGCATTGTGGTTTGAGCTTTTAACTCATTATTATTTTTATCAGTCAATGTAAGATCAAGAGCTATACCTTTATTATGGGTTGAAACATTGTTAGCTAAAAACCATCCTGGTCCCCAATAGCTACCATTTTTATCATAATCAACTAGTTTTTTTACATTATTATTAGAATTATATAAACTTCTAAATTTACTATTAACATACTTAGTAACATCATTAGGACGGTAAGTATCATAAATTTTCAAGTTGTACCCATCTTTTTTTGCAATATTATAAGCTCCTTGTAACTGTTTAGCTACAGGATAAAGAAGAGGAACATAATAAGTATTTTTACCTATTTTTGCATTATATTTCTTACTAAATCCATAAAGATTTTTACCTGTTACATCAGCAATAGAAGTATTAGCAGCTTTATAAAGAGATTTATCGGCATTAGTAATATAATACACAATACCAGGTATAACATCTGGAAGATTGATTAATAAAAAATCAGAATACACATACCCAATTATTCCATTATAACTAATTTTAATATATTTAGTAGTAGGATTATCACTTGATAGGATTGTTAATTTAGCCCCCGTTGGAATAGTACCTAATAATTTGCTGTTTTCTATTGGCTCTCGTCTTATATTAACATTTCGATTAGTCCACGCAATTGCTCCATACAAAGTAGCACTGAAATTACCAATTTTATCTTGAGCTACACCTTTATTATCTAAGTAAATGTAATTAACGAAGCGGTTTGTTAATTTAGTGTTATTCTTATAATAGTATTTTTTCCCATTAATTGTATACCAACCATTTTTAGTTTTATTAGTACTTATATTATTATTCTTATCAGTACTTGAACTTGTTGTTACTTTATTATTCTTATTAGTACTTGAACTTGTTACTTTATTATTCTTATTAGTACTTGAACTTGTTGTTACTTTATTATTCTTATCAGTACTTGAATTTGTTGTTACTTTATTATTCTTATCAGTACTTGAACTTGTTGCTACTTTATTATTCTTATCAGTACTTGAACTTGTTACTTTATTATTCTTATTAGTACTTGAACTTGCTACTTTATTATTCTTATTAGTACTTGAACTTGTTGCTACTTTATTATTCTTATTAATACTTGAACTTGTTGGTTTATTATTATCAATTACAACTAGTTCTATAACTTTAGAAATTCGCTGATTAACATTAACTTCTATATAAGTAGTCCCTTTCTTTAATGCCTTGATAGTCCCAGATTCTGATACAGTTGCTACATCAGTTTTAAATGATTTGTATTTTATGTTTAAATTATTAATATTACTATTAACGACAATTTGAGCTGTTTTTCCAACTTCTAGTACTTTATTAGAAAAGTTAAGTGAAAAATCTATATCTTCTGATTTATTAGCAGTTTTGATTTTCTTCTCTGTTTCTTTGCTTTCATTATTAGTGTTTTGTTCGTTATCATTAGAAGTCGCTTTATCATTTGAGACTTGTTGGTTACTGGAATTATAATTAGTAGTTTGATTCTTACTATTTACATCAGTTTTTGCATTATTATTTGTTAAATTAATATTATTAGTACTTTTATCTTTATTTTCATCATCATCTGTTATGTCAATATTTTTTTTCAAATTTTTAGTTGCCTTAACATTAGTATTATCTTTTACTAAAACAATGAATAATCCCATTAACGCTATTAAAATCATAATAACTAATATTTTAATAAAATATCTTACATATTTTTCCATAATATCCCCCTTATTTGTTGCTTATTATACAATAACTAGGAGAAAAAAT
>ERZ836877.5522-NODE-5522-length-12040-cov-7.109804_pt1 | contig 12040 bp, 9 predicted proteins | sample MGYA00519469_ERZ836877 | MGnify/ENA primary metagenome ERZ836877 (study PRJEB31850, sample SAMEA3708809) | human gut metagenome | biome: human gut; feature: human-associated habitat; material: faeces | place: China | collected 2014 ... | reverse complement strand
ACATTTATTAACCTTGTAATCATTCGGTTAGATCAAAAATACCGAACCATTGTATCTGACCGGTCTATTTATTTTTATCGGAAATATTCATATGTTTTTCCCAGAATTTCACAGCTCCGTCAATCCACCCGTCGGCACTTGTACCCGTGCCAAGCCCGAACCCGTGGCGGAGATTCGGGAACAGATGGAACTCTGAGTCTATTCCGACAGCCTTCAAAGCCTCCACACGGCGCCGCATCACGTACGGACTTGCGATGCCGTCGTTGGCTCCGATCACCACATAGGTCGGAGGATCAAGCCGTGTATATTCGGAATGCCCCGTATATCCCATAACCACTGTTGCAGGCCTGGCATTTACAAAATCACCGAAAGCAGCCGGGGTATAGGAGCCTATATATGCCGCCATCCGCGCACCGGCGGAGCCACCCCATACGGAATAGTTCTGTGTGCTGACCTTAAGCTCGGAGGCGTGCCTGAAAATATAATCAATGCCGGCGGCGAGGTCTTCTACTGCGCTCTGCGCTCCACGGGCCACACTGTACTGGATTACAAAAGCATTGTATCCTTTTTTACTTAAAGCAATCGCGAGAGGAAATCCCTCATGGATAGAACCAACATACGAGAAGCCTCCACCCGGACAGATCACAGCGAAGGGCGCATTTGGCTTACCGGGGAAGAAGAACAATCCGGCATCCTTGCGTCCGAGGGGATAATACAGTCTGTCGCCCCGACTCACCATGTCGATCATATAGTTTATGTACCCTACTGCGCGGGCGGCATCGACATAGTTGTGATACGGAAGAAGAGATATTCCTCAGCTTCATATCCGGGTCGTAACGCCATTCCAAAGGAAGGATATACTGTCCGAAACCCTTGAATGAAGGATTATTTACGACATCGGCCACGGTACTGTCTGTTGTCAGGTGATTATATCTGTCCATATCGCTTTTACTTTCATTATCAGGTGCAGGGTGCTTTCCGGCTTGCACCACCTCTAACAATTCCCCGCAGGACGATGTTGGAGCGCAAGATGAGATAACCGAAAAAATGGAAACAGATACCGACAATAGCACAAGTCTATGCCTCATTTATCAGATATTCTTATGAAATCTGTAGCGAAGCCATACAATACCGTGATCAAGAGTCCGTGCGAAAACCAGCTCCAGAGACTGATCCGACGCCGGGCGTTCATCCGATGCTCTGAGGTATTCAAAAATCGAAGGTGCAGTTGTAAGTCCATCTACACCCGGATAGATTACGAGACTCAGTTCGTTTATCAGACCGGCTGCCAGCATGGCTCCGTTGATAATGCCGCCGCCCTGAAGCGATATTTTTCTCACTCCGAATCCGTCATACAATACGGACAGCGCCTCGTTCAATGCCGTAGGATCTTCAAGGACTATATAAGAAATACCCTTTTCCTCAAGCATGGTCAGATAATCGTCGGTAGCGTTGACTCCAAGTATCGTCACAATATTGTCTCCACGGAGCCGGTCGGAGGTATAGAAAATATCGGCATCGGGGTCAACGGTTATAAAAAGTCTTGCTGAATCACGATTTCCGATATGAATTTTTCCGGCTTTGGGATGGACGGTTGTCTTCGGCACAAACTTATACGGGAAGGCTTCGCGGGCCGTTGCCTTTCCGAACATCCAGGCATCGGTTCCGAGTCTTTTCCCTAAGGCAGCATATTCTTTAAACAATTCTGACGGATCAATGCCTCCGAATGGGAGCGTCCAGCGCGACGGGAGAAGCCTCCCGTCAACAGAACTCATGATATGGCATATTACTTCAGGTTTCATTTACTTATTGTTTTTTGTGTCTGTAATATTTTTGAACCGCCGAATACTTCACTCATCGGCAGAATATCGAGGGTGCGGTCGATGATATCTATCTCCTCTCGGGAGAGTATTATATCCGCTGCTCCGGCATTTTCTTTGAGCCTGCAAAGATGTCTCGTCCCCGGAATCGGAACAATCCATGGCTTCTTGCAGAGCATCCATGCGAGGGATATCTGCGATGGTGTGGCGTGGTGTTCATCGGCAAGATGGAGTATATATCTGAACAGTTCCTGATTTTTATCGAAACTTTCTTTCTGGAACTGGGGCATCGCGGCGCGATAATCGGAGTGCGGATCAAACTTTGATGTAGCATCATAGTTCGTTGTCAGCAGTCCGTTGGCAAGCGGTGAGAACGCCACAAAACCGATGCCGAGTTCTTCCAGTGAGGGGAAAAGCGATTCATACCACCTTGCCATCATCGAGTATCGATTCTGTACCGCTGTGACTCGACAGACGGAGTGAGCACGGCGCAGATAGTCCTCATTTGCCTCCGAGATGCCCCAATGGAGAATCTTACCTTCCGTGATAAGGTCACGCATCACTTCCGCTACAACCTCCGGTTCCACATCGGGATCTATCCTGTGTTGATAGTATAGGTCAATATGGTCGGTACGCAGACGACGCAGTGAGCCCTCCACGGCGCGACGGATTGCTTCCGGACTTGAATTGGGAATAAGCGGATGAAGGCCGTCGCCCTCCGGATCATCAAAAGCGAGGCCGAATTTTGTGGCAAGCACAATCCTGTTACGATATTTATTCAATGCTTCACCGAGAAGTTCTTCATTGCCATGAGGATCATTGACCGTACCATAAATCTCCGCGGTATCAAACATGGTGTAGCCCATATCAACCGCATCCACAAGCAAACGCGACATATCCCGTTTGTCTGCCGGAAGTCCATAGCCGTGACTCATACCCATGCAGCCAAGTCCGACAGCCGAAACCCGCAGACCGCTCAATCCCAAAGTTCTGTACTCCATATTATTTTAATATTTTGATAGTCTTCTGACCTCGCTTGACAATATAAACTCCATTTTTCGTTGTATCTGCCGGCACCTGACGTCCATACAGGTCATAAATTTCTTCTTTTACGGTCGTTTCAGCCATGTCTGTCTCAACATTATTAATCGCCGAGTTTCCGGACATTATACTGGAGAGGAATGTGTCAAAATCGCTGCCCCAGACATTATGGTTACCACCTGTTCCGTAACCGTGAGGATAATTCTGAAGTATCTTACGCTCCACACGGCAACCGGACTGTTCGACGGCGTTGGCGTTCTGTGTGAACTGTCCGGCAAATCCATCGCGTGTTCCCCAGCAGTAGAAAGCCGGTGGTAAATTAGCGTTTCGGAGTGTCTCGACTTTATTCATCGACACACTCAGACGGCCATAGAAAGAATAGATCATGCCTACAGCACAGGCATTAACCGGCACTCTGTCGAGTTCATCAGGGATATACGAATTATCCAGCGCCGTCCCGTTTTTCAGGTCGCGCCAATTCAACAGAACTTCGCCATTGAGGATGCCCCCGGCTGAGAAACCGACGAGGGCGATATTCTCCGGTTTGATTCCATATTCCGCAGCGTGAGCTTTCACATACCGGATACCCCGTTGCAGGTCTGTAGCGCTCTCCTGCATGGTATAAGGATTGATGCGGTAATTGACGACAAAACACTGGTAGCCCATCGATGTAAGCATATCGGCAATGTCATAACCCTCATTCTGCATACTGCGGAACATGAATGCCCCACCCGGACAAATCATGACAGCTCCTTTTGGCTGAACATCGTCGGCAACAGTGAAAACTTCGAGATTAGGAATGAAATCAGGTCCGTCAGAATTGTTTACATTGTATGTCACCGTCGGAATATTACCTTTCTCCCAGAGATTTACTTTACCCGTCATCACAGCATTGCCTGAACCTGTCGGATTGTTGTTATTCCATTCTTCATTGATAAGGTCAATCCAGGTCTGTATTCTTTGAGCATTGATACTGCCGCTTGTCAGTCCCTCGCCTGTAAGATGGGAGGCTTTAGGTGTGATGTTGACAATTTCGGCAAGCGTCTCGTCGCGATAAGTGGAGGCATAGGTGCAGAACGGCACGACTGTCTTGCCCGCAAAATCATAACTCTCGCAGAGAGTGTGGATAATCATAGGAGTTGTCCACCACCATACCGGACAGCCGATAAAAACGATGTCGTAATCTTCCCAGTTCTGCACTTTATCCCTGATTTCAGGACGTGCATTATTGTCTTTCTCCTCGCGTGCCACCTCTGTGCACGGAGTATATTGAGTCGGATAGGAAACGACAGGCTCGATACGGAAAATATCTCCGCCGGTAATTTCCTGAATCTGCCCGGCCATACGCTGAGTAGTGCCACCCCAAGAGAAATAAGCTATCAGAACTTTTTCCCCTCCAAAATAACTTGTGTTCCCGGCTTCCACATCATTCACAGGTTCATCACTGGCACAGGATATGCCACATCCCATCACTAATAAAGTGAATAGGAACACTAACAGTCTGTTCATCATATTGTGATATCGTTTTAAGTTTGCCTTACAAAAGTACTATCGGTTTTTCTACCACGAATTACATAAATTTCGGGTAAAAGATACATAAACAGACAAAATACCGGAACATAATGAAAACAAGATAAAAAATGCCGAGGCCACCCCAAAACAGTCTGGTTTAACGCATGGTCAAATAGATCGAGGCAGACGCGGCCATATTTGATATTACTGAAGAAAAAAACGTACAGACGCACTAAAAACAGATGTCTCACGTTAAGTTAATATCAAAAACTTGTGACAGGTACATACTGCAATTTTTTCTCGGGACTGCCGGCAGGTGTTGGTCTGGATCCCGTATGGGAAGTATAGGTAAAACTAAGAAGATGATAAACTATTCGGTAAAGCGTCGCCTTTACCATGATTTTGAATTAATTAAACAATTTTTATGCTGACTACGGGGAAACTTGGATTTTGGGGACTGACCGCACTTGTATTCGGACTTATGGTAGGTGTCGGTATTTACAATCTTCCACAAAATATGGCGGCCGTCGCATCTCCGGTGTCAGTGTTTATGTCGTGGATTATCACTGCGGGCGGAATATTGCCTCTCGTGATGGCTTTCAAATGGCTCAGCGATAAATACCCGCAATATAATGCCGGAATATATCAATATGCCCAAGCCGGCTTCGGAAACTATGTCGGATTCAATATCGCCTGGGGGTATTGGTTATGCACGGCTTTCTCCAACGTGGCATACGGAGTTATGCTCAATGATGCTTTCGGCGCATTCTTCCCTTCGCTGTTGAGACATGGCTGGGAAACCGTCGTCTTTGGTTCTGTATTGATATGGCTGATGTACTATATCGTAGCCCGAGGTATCAGAACGGCCAAAATTGTCAATACACTTCTTGCATTGGTAAAAGTTATCATGCTTGTGTTTATCATCATTACATTTATCATTCTGTTCCGTTCCGATGTTTTCGATGCCGGCTTTTTTGACAACTGGGGCCTTGCATCATCAACAGGATCGCAGATAAAAGCTACGATGATGGTGACTCTGTTCTGTTTTTTCGGTGTGGAAGGTGCGGTGATGATGTCGGCACGGGCAAAACGGCCGACTGATGTAGGACGAGCCGGAATTGCAGGATTTGTCATATCACTGGTCCTATACATGGCTGTTTCAATATTATGCTATGGATTACTGAGCCGGGCCGAGCTGTCGGATTTGCCGGATCCGTCGATAGCATACATACTCAGAACGACATGCGGTGCATGGGCATACTGGTTTGTCATCGGGGCCGTCATTGTCTCTCTCCTCGGAGGATGGGTGGCCTGGACTATGATTATGGCGCAAGTACCATATGAGGCCGCTACGGTTGGTATCTTACCGAAAATATTCACACGTGTCAATGACCGCGGGATGCCTACGTTCGGACTTTTCGCCTCAAGTATAGTCATGGAATTATTTCTGCTTGTAGTGGTGATGGCCGATGACGTATATCTTGCCGCACTTCACATTACCGGACTGATGATAATCCCTTGTTATCTGTTTACAGGCCTTTTTCTGTTGAAAGTAGCCGATACCACTAAGATTAAGATAATCGCAGGTTTGACAACCGTATTCTGCTTATGGATGGCATATGCCGGCGGATTACTTGATATGTTTATGACATCGGTGTTCTATTTGGCAGGGATCGGCTTTTATATAATGGCCCGAAAAAACAGCAATAACATATCATATTTGCTATTTTCAAAGAAAGAACGATATCTATTGTCTTTCATAGTCATAGCTTCGGTAATAACAATGATCATAATGTACAGAAGACTGACTCAATTATAAATACCGGCCTCAATTAATCAGCCGCAATACAGGCGGCATTTTGAGGCTTACGCCCTAAAATGAAAGATCCTGCAAGTAAGTTACTTACAGGATCTTAAAATTTTGCGGAGAGGACGAGACATGAACTATTTATAAAATAGAATATCACTACAGCTCAGATTTAGTATTATATCTATTGATAATTAGCATATTATATCGCAAAGGTCGTAAACTAAAATATATTGGATCATCCTTGATTGTATGAAAAATTGTATGTAATTTTGTATGGTTAAAATACAGTATCACCAACAAAAGCTCAATCATGGACAAATACAAACACAGGATAAACTTCCGCATTGAAAAGAGAAAAGGCAAGACTGATTCCGATGAGATGCCCATTAACGCTGACATCACTTTCGGCGGCAAACGGGTATGGTACTATATTGGCTATCGACTTCAACCATCCAAATGGGATTCAGAAGCGCAAAGAGTCAAAAGAAATAATTTTAATGCGGATGGTGTATCTGCCTCGGAAATCAATACTCGCATAGCTAAGGTCGAAGTAGCCATCCATGAAGCTTTCAATCAACTCGAACTGGAGGGTGAGGAAGTTTCTCCTGCGATAATCAAAGAAAAAGTCAAAGGAATCCTTAACGAAGAAAAGTCTTCCCGACTTACTGTCGCAGAGGTGTATCAGATATTGATTGATGAAAGGGAAAAGGAGATTAAGGAAACTCCTGCAACTGCCCAGTGGAGTAAAGGAACACTCACAAAGCATAGGACTATGCTCCGCCATTTGAAGGAATTTAGAAGTGGCGTTTACTTTGAGGACATAAACGATGAATTTCTGGCGAAGTTTGAACTGGCACTTATAGCAAAAGGGCTATCCAACAACTATACCCACAAGTCAATGATGGATATAAAGACCTTCCTTAACTGGGCTACGAAGAAGGGGTATAACAAAAATAATGCCTATCAAGCATACCAGCAGCGTTTCCGAGACGAAACGAAGGCTGACAGCACTGTCAATCTCTATGCACTTACTCCCGAGGAACTGCAATCCATTATGATTTTCCCGACGGGTAGGAAGGCTATTGACAGGACACGAAATGTGTTTGTATTCGCCTGTTACACCGGACTTAGATTTTCTGATGTAATGAATCTACGGTGGTCTAATATTGACGGTGATATTCTTGATGTAATTTCAAAGAAGACGAACAAACGCCAGCGTTTTGCCCTCGCTAACGAGGCCATGATGATATTGTCCAAGTACCCCAAAGCTCCTGATGAGCCGGATCCTTATATCTTCCCAAGGATTACGAATCAGAAGTACAACGAACAGTTAAAAGCGGTTGGCAAACTCGCTGGAATGACAGGCGATTGGATCACGGAGAAGCAGAGCGGACGAACCAAGACACGGGAAGTGCGTCCAAAGTATGAGTTGTTGACATCTCATGTGGCACGACGTACATTCGTGACTATGTGTCTGCGCAAAGGCATGTCGCCGGAGGATATTCGTGCCGTCACTGGTCACACTACCGCCGACATGATGATGAAGTATGTGAAATTCGATGATGAAAGCAAAAGGGAGAAAATGAGCATCCTCAACGAGAACGCCCAATCTGGAGTTGAGACCGTCTTCGACCACGCCATCACTGATGACGAGCGCATTAGGCTCGGTCTGCCTACTCAGGAAGTGTATCTTGAAATCTTTGAAGGCGATACAGCCTCCGTCAACGCCCATCTCGCCGTCCTCGCTCACATACGAGGCAACCTCGATGCCCGCGCCGAATACATCAAACGCCTCCCCGCCGACAAACTCAACGAAGTTCTTGAAATCATCATGAAGGGGCATATATAATTATGAATTCAACGCTATGGGTTGTAATATTCGGGGTTAATTATTAATTTTGCATATGGATTGATATAAGTCAGTCCACAACATTTTGAAACAAAGAGGCATTATGTCTTATTCTTGAATATGCGAAGCCTGAGAAACTTCATCAGTAGAAACAAGAGTAGGCGTAATAGTCTCCACGCATATAGCGTGGGGCTGTTATTCCCACATCTTTTTCTACAAGGTTTTCTCAGGGCCTGCATATTGAGACGTGGATTGCAGTGCCGCGCTTTTTATACTAAATCATGGACATAAGACGAGTTTTTGTAATCATTATTATATTTATTCATATTTCCTTCTCATTCTTTGGACAGATTTCAGGAACGGGATATTCTATTACCTTGAATCCACCTCTCCCAAAGGGTTGTTCTCAATCAGACATGGAGGAATACTTCACGACTAATCGCGCATCGTTAAATCCAATCGAAGGTTTATACGATTTGAGTTGGCAGCAACGAACACTTTATAAGAATTATCCTCCTCGTATTTCAAACGATTCCTATACTGTGGGTATTATTAGAGGTGGAAAATATTATTATATTTATGCGCCATTCAATCAAGGGTACTCTCCACAAACCTGGGTGTTGATTGAACCGATAGGTGATACTCCACTTTATAATTTCATGTTGTTAAGTAGCGGCTCAAATAATAGTTCTGTTCAAATTTTGAGTAAGGAAAGAGTCCTTTTGGAAGAAGGGCTAATTTGGGAATACTCGCATTCGCTTACGAGAGATGAAAATGCAAGCATGGGAAATGAACAGTATGGAATAACAGGTACAGATAGAAGGCTCTCAGCAGTAAAATTTTTTCCTGTTTCATCATCTACAAAGGAAGAATCTAAACAATGGACAGGAACAGGATTTGCATTAAAAGACAAATATATCGTAACTAATTATCATGTAATTGATGGTGCAAATGAAATACAGATCTTTGGAATAAATGGAGATTTTAATAAGAGTTATAATGCTGTTGTTGCAGGGTTTGATAAAACTAATGATTTAGCTCTGTTAAAAGTCGCGGATTCACAAAGCAAAGGATTTTTGAATATACCGTACTCAATTAATACTACAACTTCAGATGTTGGAGAAGATATTTATGTTCTTGGATATCCTTTGACGACAACAATGGGAGACGAAGTAAAGCTCACAACTGGTGTAATTAGCTCTAAAACCGGATTCCAAGGAGATGTGGCATTATATCAAATTTCTGCCCCAATTCAACCAGGCAATAGTGGTGGTCCTCTATTTGACAAAAATGGAAATGTAATAGGAATAGTTAGCGCAAAGCATGCGGGTGCTGAAAATGTCGGGTATGCTATTAAAACATCGTATCTGCGCAATTTAATTGAAAGTTGTGCATCCTCCTCCATTATTCCAACAGCTAATCCAATTTCATCATTATCACTTGCTGGAAAAGTTAAAGTAGAGAAGAACTTTGTATTCTTAATTAAATGCTCATCGGATAAATAATCACAAAATGGCAATACTATATGACCAATTTTCCTATAGAATAAATAGCACCACTGATGGGCTATACTATGACAGGTGGCATGGGAAAGTGTTTCCAGAAATTTCCATGCCAGAAAAACTATTCTTTCTCAATAGTATCATTTCCGCACTATTGACACATAACCAACTTATAATACGTGCAGATTCAATAGAGGAGTTCATTGATTGTGTCGGGTTTAAAGCGTTTAAACTACTATACGATAGAGGGGAAATCAAAATATTAGACAGTTGGTGGTTCCCTGCTTTTATCTGCAATGATGATATTGTTTTTTTCATGAATATGCACGAGAAACACTATCAAGACAAAGTTTGCACTCGATTAAATATTAGGTGCGGCGCTGAGGCATCATATTATGTCAAGGATATTTTTAAGGATATTTGTAATTCCTATGACTCAGACATGTATGATTTTTGGGATCATTTAGCCCAGGATAATATGTACGAGGACTTCACTTTTAATAATCGCATTCGCGCATTACTTGATATACAATCAGAGACCACCCTCAAGATTAGTAAAGAGGGAGATACATGGGCAGCCACAAGACTCTGTCTATTTGAACGTAGTTTAGAATGGGCGAAACAACTTAAAACTGATGAAATTCTATTGGAAGATGAAGCAAAGAAATACTTACTTTATAAGAGTAACCTACATTCGGAAAGCATTATTGAAAAAATTAATGTTATTCTCAGAGCTAAAAAGATTCCCAATTTGTCGGTATTATATTATAACGGTATAATATCAATGGAAGATATCCTTAGAGTCCGAGATAAGGTAGCATTTGGGAAATTCATCAATTGGCTTGAAAATAATCAGTATAGCGTCAAAGAGTTAGAATTAGCTTTATTAGATGGAAAACCACAAAGTAATCAGATAGAAAAATGGATTAGATGGGCTTTGGTTTGTGGAATACCATTCATGCTACCTCAAGGTCTCGAAACATTTGGCGGGATTGGATTAAGTTTCATAGAACAACTACTCCCTCAGTTTTCCGGTCAACAAATACCAAATTTATATTTTGATAAGATTTTGACAAATCAGTTTAATGCTAAAAGACTGAATCATCAGTTACAATCAAAATTTGGGTTCTAAATAGAGATTGCTTCAGATAAAGGCACAACGCTTACTTTTATCTATGCCCTTTGGATTTCGGCCGTCGGAATTTTTCCTTGTCATTATCGTTCCACGGCAAATCGGAAGATGAGCCGCCTGCGCCGGTGCCGACATGCGGTGTCGGGATTCCTCCGGCGGCTGTCTGGAGTGCGATGGCGAGAAGGCTGTGTTGGGATTCATCCACCTGCTCCCACGGCTCAAACAGTTCGTTTACCAATTCATGAAGAGTTAACGCACCGCTGTCGTACTTGTCGAGAAGATTCTGAGAAAGATTATAAGAGGTGTTCTTGAACTCGGTGCCATGAAACAGCGTCGTGATTGACAGACTGGGATACATACGGTTGGGAATCCAGCCGCTTACAAGCTCCGCTCCTGATGACAGACGGTATCGTTCGGGATATGCCAAGCGGTGCAGCTCCTTAGCCCGGTTTTGTTCGGCTTTGTAACGCGCCTCCCATTCAGCAATTCGTTTGGTCGCCGCGTCGATTTCCTTTTGATAAGAGTTGCGTTCACGAAGCGAGTTGGCTTTCAGATCATCGTACCGCTTCTGCATATCGGCGAGCTGCTTCTGTAATCCGGCAATCTGTTTGTCCTTATCAGAAACTTCCTTCTCCAGTTTCGGTAGTTCACCGGTTCCGAGCCATGACAGGATACGGTTCTTACCGTCCTTAGCTTCCTTCTTGACCTTATCCTTTTCGACTGCAAGTTTCTCAATCTCGGCAGTCAGGCTTTCAATATCAGCCTGCAATTCGAGTGCCTGCTGACGGTTGTACTGCTGTTGGGTCTGATGTCTCGCACCACTCGCAACGACACCACGCTTCAATCCGAATTCGGCCATCGTCTGTGCGTATGTATCCTGATATTGCCGAAGCTTGCCACGTGTCATCAACTCATTGGCGCACAGTCTCGGTGCCGGAGCTTTCTCCTTATACTTCACTTCGCCCTCGCGCTCCCGGCGCTTGCGAGGAGACGATACAACAGGCACCACAGTCGCATGGAGATGGGGAGTCTTTTCGTCCATGTGAAGCACACATGACACAAGGTTATCCTCGCCAAAGGTGTCATGCAGCCATTTGATGTTGGCACGGCACCAGTCATCAAGGCGACCGCCGTTTGCAAGAGCCATCATCTGCTCATGTGTGCCGGTCAGAAGCACTCGGACGGCGCGGGTCTGGTTTTTGCCGACTTTTCTTTGAAGTCCGGCGGTCTCAATACGGTGTTGAATCGCCTGAGTGCGGTTGTGAACACCGTCCGGGAAAGTGATAAGTTCACGGTTGAGGTATGTTCTGCTCTCGTCGGCGTTGTTGGGAATGTGCGGTTTACCCTCGGCGGTCTTGCGCTCGATGTGGCAGG
>ERZ836877.5512-NODE-5512-length-12055-cov-3.337917_pt1 | contig 12055 bp, 9 predicted proteins | sample MGYA00519469_ERZ836877 | MGnify/ENA primary metagenome ERZ836877 (study PRJEB31850, sample SAMEA3708809) | human gut metagenome | biome: human gut; feature: human-associated habitat; material: faeces | place: China | collected 2014 ... | reverse complement strand
CATATCAGTTATGAAAGTATATTTAATATTATTAGTTATTTTATGTATGGGGCTTCCCCATTTGTACGCTCAGAAACCATTGTCGGAATTATCGGAGAAGGAAAGAGACGAGATATTGGTGGATATAGCACAAACCGCATTAAAAGAAAACTATCCCAAATGGTATAGAAAAAACATCCGTCCGGTAATTGAACAGCGTATATTCAAAAAAGTAGAAGATCAAAAAGAAGGTCCTTTAGCATTACCTGATTATGTCAAAAATGGAGATGTTTTTTATATGGTATATCTCTATTATGACAAGTGGCGTGAAGAGAAATTCGAGTATGAATATACTGCGAGAGTCTTGGTTGTAGATAAAACGAGAGAAGCTTTAAGCCTTCATTTAGGAGGATGTAATCTGATTTATTCTCTTTTAAAGAAGAAAAAGAAATAGAATGGCATAACAGAACTGGTGGCAGAATGATACAGCCGGAAGTGTAAATCCGGCTGTACTATTCAGAGAAAATTCAGTAAGGAATGAATTTTTATGGCTATGCGTGATTTGCGGGGCGTCAAGTTGTATAAGCATAAACTATTTGCTTGCAATACGGAATGAAATCCACTGTTCGGTAAAGAGTTCATCGATTACGTTATCCAGCTCAAGTGTATATGAACTGGCATCTTCAATATTTATAATCTATTCAAAGAATTCATCCAAGCCTCCCGATTCATTGCTTCCGGTTACATCGTTGCATGGGTCGAAGTCTTCGGGGAAAATAAATTTCTCGTCTTGAGAATATCCTAAGCTCTTGTCGGCATACACCTTATTCATATAGATAGCCCATATAGGAAGGGCCATGGAAGCACCTTGTCCAAATTGCATGGTGTCGAAGTGGATATCCCGGTCTTCGCCTCCAACCCAGACTCCGGACACCAGTGAGGGAGTAAAGCCCATAAACCATCCGTCGGAATTATTATTGGTGGTTCCGGTCTTACCGGCCATATCGGCTTTAATGCCATAACGGAAACGAACTCGTGCGCCTGTACCTTCATTAATAACGGCCCGTAACATATCCAGCATTTTATATGAACTCTCTTCACTGATAACTTCTTCCATCAAAGGAGATAATTCGGAGATAACGTTGCCTTCATTATCCTCTATGCGGGTTACAAATAACGGAGCCGTACGAATACCTCTGTTAGCAAAGGCTGTGTAAGCACTAACCATCTCTCCTACGGAAATGTCACAAGGACCTAAACATAATGACGGAGTTGGCTGTATATCCTTATTTAATATTCCGAAGTTATGCAGCAAGCGTACGAATGCATATGGATTAAGTTTGCTCATTAAATAAGCCGATATCCAGTTGTTTGAGTTTGCCAATCCCCATTTTAAAGTAACCATTTCACCGTATCGTTTATTGGAAGAGTTACGGGGAGTCCAGGTCTTTCCGTCTTCCGTAATGATAGTCTGTTCTACGTTACGGGTTTCGTCACAAGGAGAGAAGCCGTTTTCCATGGCCAATGCATACAAATAGGGCTTTATGGTAGAACCTACCTGGCGGCGTCCCACCATTGCCATGTCATATTGGAAGTGGGCATAATTAGGTCCGCCTACATAAGCTTTTACATATCCCGTACGCGGGTCCATCGACATGAAACCTGTACGTAAGAAATGTTTGTAATAGCGGATTGAATCCATCGGAGTCATTATCGTATCGATGCTTCCATTGTATGAGAAGACGCTCATTTCGCATTTTGTATTGAATGCTTTCTCTATCTCTGCTTCAGAGAATCCCTCCTCTTTCATGGTGCGGTAACGTTCACTTTGTTTCATCGCCCTTTTTAGGATGGCGCTTACCTCTGCATCTGTCAGCTGGTTGGTGTAAGGAGCCGTTTTACGGCCTTTCTTCGTTCTGAAAAATTCGGGTTGCAAATAATCTACAAGATGCTCTTTTACTGCCTCTTCAGCATATTTCTGCATGCGCGAATCAATCGTCGTATAAATCTTTAATCCGTCGATATAAATATTGTACGGGTCGCCGTTCTTCTTGAAGTTTTTGTTGCACCATCCATAAAGCGGATTCTTTTCCCATGCAATAGAGTCTTCATAGAACTTTTGCATCTGCCATCCGCGATAATCGCTTCTATATGGCTTTTTCGCCGTCATAATGGTTCGTAAATACTCACGTAAATAGGTGGCTAATCCCTCTTTATGGTCAACTCTGCGGTATTTTAAAACGAGCGGTAAAGCCTTTAACGAATCGGCTTCCGCCTGGGTCAGATGCCCGGCTTTTCTCATTTGGTCTAATACCACATTACGGCGGTTGCGTGAACGTTCGTTGAAGCGCACCGGGTTATAATAAGAAGGGTTTTTACACATACCTATCAAGGTAGCGGACTCTTCGATGGTTAAATCTTTCGGCTCTTTAGAGAAATAAGTATTGGCAGCCGTTTTAATACCTACGGCATTGTTCAGGAAGTCGAAGTAATTCAGATACATCGTCAGAATTTCCTCTTTCGTATAGAATCGCTCCAACTTAACGGCGATAACCCATTCGATAGGCTTTTGCAACATACGTTGCAAGGTGTTGCTGGCCACGTCCGAATAAAGTTGCTTCGCTAATTGTTGCGTGATGGTACTACCTCCACCCGCACTTGTTTGCATGAGTATACCTCTTTTTATAATAGCACGGACTATTGCTTTGGCATCAATGCCGGAATGTTCTTTAAAACGGATATCTTCCGTATCAATCAGGGCATTGATAGTACCGGCAGACAGCTCATCGTATCCGACAAAGATACGGTTCTCTTTGCTATACGACCATGTTCCCAGCATCTTGCCGTCTGCTGAGATAATTTCGGAAGCAAATTTATCAATCGGATTTTCCAGTTCTTCAATAGGAGGCATATAACCAATCCACCCTTTTGCTATGGCAGTGAATATAAGGACTGTAGCTAAGGTGAGGAATAAAAGTCCGCACCACATGATTTTTATAATCTTTTTTCTCATAGTCGAATTCGTGAGCTTGTGTAATTGCTGCAAAAGTACAACAATTCTTCTAATTCATATCAGTTTCTAACAAACTTCAACTAAATATATGGCAAAATAAGTGATGAATTATGTGCTCTGAATAAAAATAATATCTAATTTTACACTCCGTAGATAAAAGTCATATCAAACACCTTATTATTATATGGAAAATAGAAGTCTTGTAACTATCGCAGAACATTCTAAAGAGAAGATTCTTTATTTGTTGGAGATGGCGAAGCAATTTGAGAAGAATCCTAATCGTAAGATTTTAGACGGCAAAGTGGTTGCCACGCTTTTCTTTGAACCCTCCACCCGTACTCGTCTTAGTTTTGAAACTGCTGTAAACCGTCTTGGCGGACGGGTTATCGGTTTTTCGGATGCAGCCACTACCAGTTCATCTAAAGGAGAATCCCTGAAAGATACGATTATGATGGTAAGCAACTATGCCGATTTAATTGTAATGCGTCATTATCTGGAGGGAGCAGCACGGTATGCCAGTGGGGTGGCTCCGGTTCCTATTATTAATGCCGGTGACGGAGCGAACCAGCATCCTTCGCAAACCATGTTGGATTTGTACACTATTTACCAAACACAAGGGACGCTTGAGAATTTGAATATCTTTTTGGTTGGTGACTTAAAATACGGACGAACCGTTCATTCCTTACTTATGGCAATGCGCCATTTTAATCCTACCTTCCACTTTATCGCTCCGGAAGAACTGAAAATGCCGGAAGAGTATAAAATCTACTGTCGCCAACACAACATTAAATACATTGAACATACGGATTTCACGGAAGAAACCATTGCGGACGCGGATATTTTATACATGACCCGCGTACAACGCGAACGCTTTACCGACTTAATGGAATATGAGCGTGTGAAGAATGTCTATATCCTCCGTAATAAAATGTTGGAGAATACCCGTTCCAATCTTCGTATCTTGCATCCGCTTCCCCGCGTAAATGAAATTGCTTACGATGTGGATGATAACGAAAAGGCCTATTATTTTCAGCAGGCGCGCAACGGATTGTTTGCCCGTCAAGCTATCATTTGCGATGTGTTAGGTATTACGTTGGATGAAATTAAGGAATAGAAAATTACGATTATGGAAAAGACAAACAAACAAGCGTTACAAGTAGCCGCATTAAAAAACGGCACGGTAATAGACCATATACCTTCGGAGAAACTGTTTACCGCCGTGTCACTGCTGAAACTGCAGGAGATGGACACGAACATTACAATCGGTTTCAACCTGGAAAGCAAGAAGCTGGGAAAGAAAGGAATTATTAAAGTGGCCGACAAGTTCTTCAGTGATGAGGAAATCAGCCGTCTGTCTGTGGTAGCTCCTAATGTGAAGCTCAACATTATTCGTGATTATGAAGTGGTTGAGAAGAAGGAAGTGCATATGCCCGATGAAATCCGCGGTATTGTGAAATGTGCCAATCCTAAATGCATTACCAATAATGAGCCGATGACTACCCTCTTCCATGTAGTAAACAAAGAGCAAGGTATCCTGAAATGCCATTATTGCGAGAAAGAGCAGAATAAGGAAAATATCAAACTTCTTTAATTCGAAAAGGAATGAAGCAAGATTGGAAGCCGGGGACGATGATTTATCCTCTCCCCGCCATATTGGTGAGCTGCGGAAGTTGTGAAAGTGAATACAATCTGATTACAGTGGCTTGGACGGGTACTCTCTGTACCAACCCTCCGATGTGTTATATCTCTGTCCGCCCCGAACGTCACTCCTATTCTATTATTAAGAAGAATATGGAGTTTGTCATCAATCTTACTACCGAGGAGATGGCCTTTGCTACAGACTGGTGTGGAGTGCGTTCCGGTAAAGATTATAATAAGTTTGAGGAAATGCACTTGACTCCGGGAAAAGCGTCAGTCGTAAATGCCCCTCTTATCGAAGAATCTCCCCTTTGTATTGAATGCAGGGTGAAAGAGATTATTTCGCTGGGTTCGCACGATATGTTTATTGCCGATGTGGTAAATGTGAAAGCGGACGAACAGTATTTGGATAAAGAGAACGGAAAATGGGATTTGGCTGCCAGCCACCCGTTGGTGTATTTGCACGGAGGCTATTTTGGTTTGGGAAAAAAGATAGGTAAGTTTGGTTGGTCAGTAGAGAAAAAGCGTTAACTTTGCCACCCTCAGAGTTTAAAAAAATATATAAACCTCACAGATATAGAGTATGAAAAGAGACGAACTGATTTTCGACATTATCGAGAAAGAACATCAACGCCAGTTGAAAGGTATTGAATTGATTGCATCGGAGAACTTTGTTAGTAACCAAGTCATGGAGGCGATGGGTTCGTGTTTGACGAACAAATATGCCGAAGGATATCCGGGCAAACGCTACTATGGCGGTTGCGAAGTAGTGGACCAAAGTGAACAAATAGCGATAGACCGTTTGAAACAAATCTTTGGTGCGGAATGGGCCAATGTACAACCTCACTCCGGAGCGCAGGCTAATGCGGCTGTCTTTTTGGCTGTATTGAATCCTGGAGATAAATTTATGGGTCTGAATTTAGCTCATGGCGGACACCTTTCTCATGGGTCTTTAGTTAATACTTCCGGTATCATATATACTCCTTGCGAATATAATTTGAATAAGGAAACGGGTCGTGTCGATTATGACCAGATGGAAGAAATTGCTCTCCGCGAACGTCCGAAGATGATTATCGGTGGTGGCTCTGCTTATTCTCGTGAATGGGATTACAAACGTATGCGTGAGATTGCAGACAAAATAGGTGCTATCTTGATGATTGATATGGCTCATCCTGCCGGATTGATTGCTGCCGGATTACTTGATAATCCTGTAAAATATGCACATATCGTTACCTCTACTACTCATAAGACATTGCGTGGCCCTCGCGGCGGTGTGATTATGATGGGTAAGGATTTCGACAATCCGTGGGGCAAAAAGACACCTAAAGGTGAAATTAAGAAAATGTCTCAGTTATTGGATTCTGCCGTATTCCCGGGCATCCAGGGTGGTCCGTTGGAGCATGTCATTGCTGCTAAGGCCGTAGCTTTTGGAGAATGTCTGCAACCGGAATATAAAGCTTATCAGCAACAGGTGCAGAAGAATGCAAGCGTATTGGCGCAAGCTTTAATAGATAGAGGTTTCACTATTGTATCAGGTGGTACGGACAATCATTCAATGCTGGTAGACCTGCGTAGCAAATATCCTGATTTAACAGGTAAGGTTGCAGAGAAGGCTTTGGTTTCGGCCGACATTACGGTGAATAAAAATATGGTTCCGTTTGATAGCCGTTCCGCATTCCAGACATCAGGTATCCGTTTAGGTACTTCTGCTATCACTACCCGTGGAGCGAAAGAGGATTTGATGCTCGAAATCGCAGAAATGATTGAAACGGTTCTTTCCAATGTGGAGAATGAACAAGTGATTGCTTCCGTGCGTGAAAGAGTAAACAAAACCATGGCAAACTATCCTATCTTCGCCTATTGATTTTAAAGATACAGAGAGAGTATCTGTCGATAAATTATCAGAAGGTAAGAGCAGATACTCCCTCTTATCTTCTGTTTTTTATATATACACTACCCTGTTGACTGCAATAATCAAATGCATATTGCTTTTGGTTCAGCCGACAAATAAAAACTTTAATATACAAATACCATGAGTAAGAAAAACATGAAGGAATGGGTAAGCCGGCTCATTCAGGATAAAAAAGTGGCAGCATTGCCCATTATGACTCACCCGGGCATTGAAATGATTGGAAAAACGGTGCGGGATGCCGTTACAGACGGACAGGTGCATTATGAAGCTATCAAGGCTTTGTATGACAAGTATCCTTCTGAGGGGGCATGTGTTATTATGGATTTAACCGTGGAGGCGGAAGCTTTCGGTGCGGAAATTGTTTTTCCGGAAAATGAAGTGCCGAGTGTGGTAGGACGTCTTCTTCAAGATGAATCTGCGATTGATTCATTACAAGTTCCGGGTTTGGATAAAGGACGTGTTCCTGAATACCTGAAAGCAAACAGACTGGCTGCTGAGGCCATTCAGGATAAACCGGTCTTTGCCGGATGTATTGGCCCCTATTCTCTGGCCGGCCGTTTGTATGATATGTCTGAAATCATGATGCTGATATATATAAATCCGGAAGCAGCGAATACTTTATTAAAGAAATGTACGGAATTTATAATGGATTATTGCCTAGCGTTGAAAGAAGCAGGCGTTGACGGCGTTGTGATGGCCGAACCGGCTGCCGGATTGCTTTCCGATGAAGATTGCCAGACTTATTCATCCGTATTCGTGAAAGAGATTGTAGAGAAAGTGCAAGATGAACATTTTGCAGTGATTTTACATAATTGCGGTAATACGGGTCATTGTACGAAAGCAATGGTTTATACGGGAGCTGCCGGATACCATTTCGGTAATAAGATAAATATGGTGGATGCGTTGAAGGAGGTTCCGGCCGATGCTTTGGCTATGGGTAACCTCGACCCGGTAAGCGTATTTAAGATGGGTACTCCGGAGTCAATGCATAAAGATACGTTGGAGTTGCTCGAAGCAACAAAAAAATATTCTAATTTTGTGCTTTCAAGCGGTTGTGATGTTCCACCTCATACTGCATTAGAGAATATCGATGCTTTTTATGAGGCTTTAAAAGAATTTAATGATAGAAGAGTTTAAGCTTTCATTTGATGAGTTGCATATCTCTCTGCCGGAAATATATGAGGCGATGGGATATGGTTCTGCCGAACCGGATGATGCCGTGAAGCAGGAGACTCAAAAACTTTTATCGCGGGTAGCTTCGGTTACCCGCCCCCTTTTCTCTTTCTTCCTGGCGGAAGGCGAGCTTTATATAGATAAGGAAGAGCTTAAAGTTTCGGAAACTGTTTTTCAGGTAGGTAAGATTATTACCAGACAGTTGCGCGGCTCCCAGGCTTATGCTTTCTTTGTGGCAACAGCCGGACAGGAATTTGAAGCGTTGCAACATTCTTTGAAAGAGGAAGGCGATATCGTAGCTATTTATATGGCCGATTCTTTAGGAAGTATCATTGCCGAAAAGGCGGCCGATTGTATGGAACTGGCCTTGCAAAAAGAGATAGACTCCCGAGGTTGGAAACATACGAACCGTTTTAGTCCCGGATATTGCGGCTGGCATGTGTCGGAACAACAAAAATTATTCCCTCTCTTCCCTGCCCCGCATCCATGCGGCATCTCTTTAACAGACTCTAGCTTAATGCTTCCTATTAAATCCGTAAGTGGAGTGATTGGTTTAGGAGAAAATGTTCGTAAGCTGGAATATACCTGCGGATTGTGTTCGTACGAAAAATGTTATCGTAGGAAACAAAAGAAAGATGTGGTGCTGATATAGTGCCGTTTTGCGTTCCTATATTCTCTTTTTTACTTTATATCTTACCGTTATAAACCCATAGCAAATTATAGCTGAGGCTATTTGTTTTTCTGCTATGGGTTTGTTGATGGTATCAAAGAATACCGGTAGCTTGTCTAATCCGTTCCGACTCCAAATGAATATCCTGTTCTATAGTGGATAAATAACTGGGAAAAAGGAGGTTGACTTTCTTCTCTTCTCCTGCTTTTCATTCAATAATTCATAGAAAGCTTGTATCTTACTCTTAAAGATATACTTTTTTTCTTTTTGTGGTTCGAATCTTTCCTGCTATCTTTGCGAAACAATCAAACAAAATAACTTTTGAACTACGAATAATGAATAAAATTGTTGCAAAAGAACATTTCTCTGAGAAAGTTTTTAAATTGGAAATTGAAGCTCCTTTGATTGCAAAGGCACGCAAAGCGGGCCATTTTGTGATTGTCCGTGTAGGCGAAAAAGGAGAACGTATGCCACTTACCATTGCCGGGGCTGACCCTGTGAAAGGAACTATTACATTGGTAGTTCAGGAAGTAGGATTATCTTCTACCCGCTTGTGTAACCTTCAGGTTGGAGACTCTATTACGGATGTGGTGGGTCCATTGGGACAGGCTACCCACATAGAGAACTATGGAACAGTGGTTTGTGCAGGAGGTGGTGTCGGTGTGGCTCCTATGCTTCCAATCATACAAGCATTGAAAGCGGCAGGAAACCGGGTTATTTCCGTATTGGCTGGCCGTACCAAAGAGTTGATTATTTTAGAGGAAGAAGTACGTAAGAGTTCCGATGAGGTAATCATTATGACGGATGACGGTTCTTATGGTACGAAAGGTTTGGTAACGGAAGGAGTTGAAAGCATTATCAAGCGTGAAAAGGTGGATAAGTGCTTTGCTATCGGTCCGGCCATTATGATGAAATTTGTTTGTTTGCTGACAAAGAAATATAATATTCCTACAGATGTTTCCTTGAATACAATTATGGTAGACGGCACAGGTATGTGTGGCGCTTGCCGTATTACGGTGGGAGGAAAAACGAAGTTTGTATGTGTTGACGGTCCTGAGTTCGACGGGCATCAGGTTGATTTTGATGAGATGCTGAAACGTATGGGAGCTTTTAAACCGATAGAACGGGAAGAAATGCATAAGCTCGAATCGGCCGAAACGGTTGAAGCAGATGCCAATGGACGTAATGCCGCATGGCGCGAGGAACTGCGTAAAAGCATGAAACCCAAGGAACGTACGGCTATAGAACGGGTAAAGATGAACGAGCTCGACCCCGTTTATCGTTCTCATAACCGTAAGGAAGAAGTCAATCAGGGTTTGACGGAAGAACAGGCTCTTACCGAAGCTAAGCGTTGTCTCGACTGTGCGAATCCGTCTTGTATGACAGGGTGTCCGGTAAGTATCGATATTCCGGCATTTATAAAAAACATAGAGTGCGGAGAATTCCTGGAAGCTGCAAAGGTATTAAAGCAAACCAGTGCTTTGCCGGCCGTTTGTGGTCGTGTATGTCCTCAGGAAAAGCAATGTGAATCGCATTGTATCCATTTAAAAATGGGAAAACCGGCTGTGGCTATTGGATATTTGGAACGTTTTGCTGCCGATTACGAACGCGAAAGCGGACACATTTCCATTCCTCATTTAGCAGAGAAGAATGGAATGAAAGTGGCTGTTATCGGTTCCGGACCTGCCGGACTCTCTTTTGCCGGAGATATGGCCAAGTTAGGTTATGAGGTTACTGTCTTTGAAGCGCTTCATGAGATAGGCGGCGTGCTGAAATATGGTATTCCCGAATTCCGTTTGCCCAATAAGATTGTAGATGTGGAAATCGAGAATCTGGGTAAAATGGGCGTTACCTTTATTAAAGATTGCATTGTTGGTAAAACAGTAAGTGTGAAGCAATTAGAAGAGGAAGGATACAAAGGTATATTTGTAGCTTCGGGTGCAGGTCTGCCTAATTTCATGAATATTCCGGGCGAGAACTCTATTAATATCATGTCGAGTAACGAGTATTTGACACGTGTGAATTTAATGGATGCAGCCAGCGAAGATTCCGATACTCCCGTCACTTTTGGTAAACGGGTAGCTGTGATTGGTGGCGGTAACACGGCCATGGACTCTGTCCGTACGGCAATCCGTTTGGGAGCCGAGCGTGCCATGATTATCTACCGTCGTTCCGAAGAAGAGATGCCGGCGCGTATTGAAGAGGTGAAACATGCGAAGGAAGAAGGGGTTGAATTCCTCACCCTCCATAATCCGATTGAATATATTGCCGATGAACAAGGTCGGGTAAAACAGGTTACACTGCAAAAGATGGAACTGGGCGAGCCGGATGCTTCCGGACGTCGTAGTCCCGTGGCTATTCCCGGTGCAACAGAGACCATTGATATCGATATGGCGATAGTCAGTGTAGGAGTCTCTCCTAACCCGATAGTGCCTAAGTCGATAGAAGGTTTGGAGTTGGGACGTAAAGGAACGATTGCTGTAAATGAAAATATGCAATCTTCTATTTCTACTATTTATGCGGGAGGCGATATCGTTCGCGGTGGTGCTACCGTTATTCTGGCTATGGGTGACGGACGCCGTGCGGCAGCAGCCATGCATCAACAATTAACTCAAGGCTTATAAGAGCTGATTCATAGTTAAAAACCATATCAAAAGAGACGGGATTGACGGCTTTGTTTTATATCCTGAATCTTTTGATATGATTTTTATGAATAAGGCTTTATGCAAGAACAGATACATCTAAATATACAGAACGGGAACGTAAGGAGCAAAGAAGAGTTTGATTTGTTCTTTCAAAAGTACTATAGTCTATTTTTGTCTTTTACTTATCGCTATCGTCTGAGTCAGGAAGAGGCGGAAGATATTGTTCAGGAAGTCTTTATCCATTTTTGGGAACAGCGGTTCAATTTCTCCGATATCATTTCCATTAAAGTGTTTTTCTATCGTTCCATCCGGAACAGATGTCTCAATTATTTTAAGCATGAAGAGATAAGGGAACGTTATGCGGATAGTGTGGCGAAGATTGAAAGTGAGGATTTCCTTCAGGAAAATATTATTCGGGAAGAAGTCTCTTTTTTCATTCGCGAAGAAATAAAGCAATTGCCCGAAAGGGAACAGCAAATTTTAATCTTATCCTTGTCCGGTAAAAGCAATCAGGAGATTGCGGAACAGCTATCTATTGCTATCACCACCGTCAAAACGCATAAGACACGCGCTTATGCCCAGTTGCGCAAAACCCTTTCCGAATTACGTATTATCCTGACTATCCTTGCCCTTCATTAAGAATCTTTATTAGAATTTCAAATTCCTGTTATTCAGCATTCTATCACGGCGTATAATAACTAACTATGTTATGCTGCGTAACTAACTATGTTACAAAAATAACTCTTAATGTGACGTCGTCTAACATTAAGAGTTATTTCAGTAGAAATATGGCTTTGAACTTCTTTCGGAGAATGCACGGTTTATAAATGGATATTTACCGGTTATCATTTATAAAATGCTCGGGGAGTTTAAGGAAAAACATATAGGAAGTTAAGCACAAACGCCTATATACCTAAGGATTTTTATAAGGATGTGTAAGGCGAAAGACGTACAGCATTCGCTTGGAAGAAGTAGAGCATCGGGTAAGTAGACGTACTGCATCAGACGAGAAAACGTAGTGTAAC
>ERZ836877.5500-NODE-5500-length-12074-cov-4.835011_pt1 | contig 12074 bp, 9 predicted proteins | sample MGYA00519469_ERZ836877 | MGnify/ENA primary metagenome ERZ836877 (study PRJEB31850, sample SAMEA3708809) | human gut metagenome | biome: human gut; feature: human-associated habitat; material: faeces | place: China | collected 2014 ... | reverse complement strand
ACCTGTGTAACAGGCCCGTACTGTCATGACGAGATCAATTATGATCTGGTATACAGAACATTTTTAGAGGAAAAGAAAGTGTGGGATAAAGATTCTGGGAGAATGTACGCTCACAACATTATTTCCTGGCATAAGGACGAGCAGATTACTCCGGAGCAGGCATTAGAATTTGGAAAAGAGTTTGCAGAAAATTGGTTCAGTGGATTCCAGACCTTAGTGGCTGTGCATAAGGATAAAGACCATATCCACTGCCATTTGGTTACTAATTCAGTGAGTTATGAAGATGGGAGAAAGCTGCATAACACCAGAAAAGATCTGGAACGTATGAAACAGCTTACCAATCAGATGTGCCGGGAACGAGGACTGACCGTTGCCGAAAAAGGAAAGCATTTTGATGGAAGTCAGATTGAAAAAGGGGAAGTCATTGCATGGAGCAAAGACAAATATAATCTGTTCCGTCAGCAGGTAAAGGATAGCTTTGTAGCGGACTGTGCAATGGCAGTGTTAAAAGCACTGGAAAATTGTATCAGCAAAGAAAAGTTTATAGAAAAAATGAAGCAGTTCGGATGGAACGTAAACTGGACAGAGAAACGGAAGCACATTACTTTTCAGAACCAAGAGGGAAAGAAAGTACGTGACAGTAATCTGTTCAAAACATTTCATTTGGATATCAGCAAGGAGGGACTAGAGAATGAATTTAATGGAAATAGGAAAAAAGCCAGAGATTCAGCCAACAGAGACAGCAGATCAGATGAAGAACTTGCCGGATACTACCGACAAGTGGAAGCAGCTTGCGAAGGAGCAGGCGGCGTCACTGGAGCTAGTGACGGAAGAGAGAGACGAGTTACAGGTGAGAAATCAGAAGATGAACGAGTTTATCCAGAAATTTCAGGAAAGGACACACAAGCTGAAAATGGAAAAACAGAAGCTATTCTTCGAGAATCACGAAATGCAAGACGAAATTCGGAAATTAAACGACGAAATTCATCGTTTGACAACCGAACTGTCCGAAACGCAGAAGCTGAATCAATCGCTTCAGAAGAACAACGACGATTTGAGGAACAGAAACGGCTTGAAGAGCAGGAGCGAGCAAGAGCAGCTCGAAGAAGAAATAAAAGACGTTCGGGACCAGAACTCTAAATTGCAGATACAGGTTAATAAATCATCTGTTGAAGCAGTAGATGAAGCACAGAAGAAACAAAAAGAAGCAGAGAAAAAGATAGAGCAGGCAGAATCCAAAGCCCGTAACGAAAAGAAACGTGCTGAGCTGGAAATTCGTAAAGCGAAAGAAGAAGTAAAGGACAGAACGGAAAGCATGAAGTCTATAGAATATTTCTGGGGAATGGGATACATTACGGTAGTCCTGTTTGCAATTCTACAGAATGGTGCTTTTCAACATGATTTCATAGATTTTTTTATGGCTCCATTCATGTGGTATGTTCGATTTTGTAAATGGCTGGTATATCCAACTTATGATAATGGATTTAACCAGAAAATAGCATATACAGGTGGGGAAGTATGGGTTATCAGGATTCTGGCAATCGTAGCTGTGCTTTTCATAATGGGAATCATAATGGTGATAATTATGGAAACAATAAAACAATACAAAAAAATGTGGAACGAAATTTCACAAATGTTTTTGATTGGAAGCCTTTCAGGGATAGCAGTGCTTGGGGATGTAACTAGAAAATATCTGCCGGTGAATTTGATTTTGCTATTTATACTCATTAATATGGGTATCATGCTACTCAGAATATATCTTCGGAAGAAGTTTGATTATATGTAATTTGTTATTTTAATGACCAGTGGGTGGTACCTGACAAATGATAAAGCTGTTATTATGATTGCACACCGCCTAAAAACAGTACAGAAAGCTGAACGGATTTTCGCTCTGGAGAATGGAAAACCGTACAGCAGGGAATACATGAAGAACTTGTGAGACAGGATGGGATTTATCGTCATTTTATTGTTGAAAGAAGAGAGGCAACAAAATGGAGAGTTTAGGAGTCTAAATGTCTGGTGCGGCGATATTCCAAAGGTGATACACCAAAATGCTTTTTAAACACAGAGGCAAATTTGCTCTGATTCAGATATCCGACCTGTGCTGCAATCTCAGCTACAGACAGTCGTGTTGAGGCAAGCAGTTCGCCTGCTTTATTCATACGCATTTCACGCAGATAGACAGAAATATTCTGTCCGTAAACACCGCGAAAATAATTTTTTAGACTGGTTTCGCTGATAGAAAAATATTCAGCCAATTCCCACGCAGGATGATGCAGCCTTAGGTCTGAGGTGATGATATTTTCGACCTTTTTAGCAATATTAACCTGAGATTCAGTAAAGAAAGTGCAGGCCTGAGACTTAGGGATAGCCTCCAAATTTTGTAGTACTGAGAATAAAGCGAGCGTATATATTTTCATTTGAATGACTGCAAAAGAGGCCGGAAAATCATATAATTCCCATAGTTTTTTGAGAATTTCCTCAGTTTCGTGGGTCGCTGTCGATATATAAGTGCTTCCATGAGGACAAAACATCTTTGAGATTTTTCTGAAATAAATGCTAAATTCATTTTGTACCCATGTATTTTCTAAAGTAAATGTATCTATATCAATAAAGAATTCAAGCCCCTCATAGATGCGCTTTGGATAAACATATTCTTTTTGGGCGAAGCATTCTGTGAGAGAAAGTTCTCTGTCTTTGATGTAGACAAAATTTTGGTTGTTCAGGATCATTTCACAACGACCTGTCACACAATAGTTAAGAAGCAATGGACCTTTTGTAATGGAGCTGTCTGATCGAAGGTCGGGAGCCGTCCAGGTTGGAGAATTTATAAAAATATATGCCAGAGACAGACCGGGAAAAAGTGAAAAAAAGGTCATCGAACCTTTACCTTCCTTCGTATTTAATATAAGCTCCATACTATATTCAGCCTGTTTTATGGATATACCTGGTATTTTGATACATTTTTTGATCACGTCGTTAATTTTCATAGAAGATCTCCCTGATATAAGTACTTTTGCCCTGTAACAGATAATATTATAGGATTTGAAGAGAGCAGAGTCAACAATAAAACCCAATGCTGTTTGGAGCTAAAATGATATTTGGTTGTAGAGATATAACAAAACATATGGTATTTTATGGAGTAGTTAGATAGAGCTAATTATACAAGGGAGGTATTCTGTATGAATAACAAATTACAGGCGAAGGACCTGATTAATCTGGGACTTTTCACAGTCCTTTATTTTGTACTCGGATGTTGTGTGGCAATTCCGATTGGCTTTGTTCCGATATTTCTTCCGATTCTTGGTGCATTGTGGACACTGATCACAGGAATTCCATTTATGTTATTCCTGACAAGGGTAAAGAAGTTTGGTATGGTAACGCTGATGGCAATTCTGAGTGGCCTTTTGATGGGACTTACCGGAATGGGATATTGGGGTGTACCTTTGGGACTTATCTTTGGGCTGCTGGGAGATTTGATTCTGAAATTTGGCAATTATAAAAGTGTTAAAAGGAGCCTGATTGGATATGCAGTATTCAGTCTCTGGATGGTTGGTACATATATTCCAATGTACTTCATGGTAGAAGATTCAAGAGCCAGCTTCGCAGCCAGTTTTGGTAAAGAGTATGCAGATAAAGTAATGGCTGTCATGCCTATGTGGAGCATTGTTCTTGTGATTGCAGGTATCTTTATCTGCGCAATCATTGGAGGAATGATTGGAAAAGCGTTGCTCAAAAAACACTTTGTAAAAGCAGGAATCGTGTAATGGATGAGATATTATCTGCTACTGTTGACAGCAGAAATGGAATTGTTTTAGATCCTAGAACAAAATTGTTTATGCTTATAACGATTACAACATTGATGTTCAGTACCAGCAATGATGGAATCATGAATATAGTGAAACCAATACTAAGCCTTATACCATTTGCATTGATTTTGTCAGAGCACAAATTCAAAACAGCCGGTAAATATGCAGTTCTCTATGCGGTATGCTTTGTACTGGAGCGGCTGGCATTGAATGTTTGGAGTGGTATGATTTCTTTTCTGATATTGGCAGCAACATCAATTATGACGCGTTTTGCACCGGGAATTATGACAGGCGCATATCTGATTTCTTCTACATCTGTAAGTGAGTTTATCAGTGCAATGGAGCGGATGCATGTCACAGAAAAAATCATAATACCGTTGTCAGTTATTTTCCGTTTCTTTCCTACAATCAAGGAAGAATATCAGGCAATCCGGGATGCAATGAAAATGAGAAATATCCGTTTTGGTGGTAAAAATCCATTCCTTATGATTGAATACCGGCTGATACCATTGATGGTATCCGTAATAAAAATTGGTGATGAGCTGTCTGCAGCAGCTCTAACAAGGGGACTTGGTGCACCGGTCAGAAGAACCAATGTCTGCGAGATTGGCTTTCATGTACAGGATTTTATTGCCATTGTTGTTTGCTTTGCATGCTTTATATTGTTCTTTTTGCATCAGTATATTGTTTTTTGAGGTAGTACATTATGATAAAAATAGATCATGCAACATTTACATATGGAGAAAATAATGAATATTCTGTGGGAATCCGGGATATTGATCTGGAGATAGAAGATGGTCAGGTTATTGTGCTATGTGGGGAGAGCGGTTGTGGAAAAACAACACTCACTCGAATGATCAATGGGTTGATTCCACATTATTATGAAGGAAAATTAACTGGTGAGATATGGATAAATGGGATAAATGTTTCGCAGCAGCCACTGTATGATACAGCAAAAATTGTTGGAAGTGTTTTTCAAAATCCACGGTCACAGTTTTTTAATGTAGACACAACAAGCGAGATTACTTTTGGATGTGAAAATCTTGGAATGCCAAAGGAAGAAGTCAAAGATCGATTGCAGGCTACAATTCAGGAGCTGCATCTGAAAAAATTGATTGGACGCAATATTTTTCAGCTTTCAGGTGGAGAGAAGCAGAAGATTGCCTGTGCAGGGGTTTCTATTATGAAACCGGATATTTTTGTCCTGGACGAACCCTCTTCTAATCTGGATGCAGCTTCAATCATGGATCTGCGAAGAATAATCGCCCACTGGAAGGAACAGGGAAAAACAATTATTATATCGGAGCATCGCCTGTATTATCTGCGTGGGCTGGCGGATCGGTTTATTTATATGAAAGAGGGACAGATTATTCAGGATTATTCAGCCACAGAGTTTGAAAATCTGACAGAAGAAAAGCGAGGAGAGATGGGACTGCGGGCTTATGTTCTGGAAAATCTCCTTATGCCAGAGATGTTGATATCAGAAAGAACCACAATGGAGCTTCATGATTTTAATTTTGCATATAAGAATGGTCCACAGATTTTATATATCAGAGAATGTGAGATTCCGGCAAATCGGATTGTCGCAATTACGGGCAATAATGGAGCTGGAAAATCTACTTTTTCCCGTTGTTTCTGTGGTTTGGAAAAACAATGTGGCACAATCATCTGGAATGGAAAAACTTACAGACCAAAAGAAAGGCTGAAAGCCTGTTATATGGTTATGCAGGAAGTGAATCATCAGCTTTTTACAGAGACAATACAGGATGAAGTTATGATTAGCATGAAAGAAGAAAATGAGAAAGAAGCAGACAAATTTCTTGATATGCTGGATCTGATAAAAGTCAAAGACCGTCATCCAATGTCACTTTCCGGAGGTCAGAAGCAGCGGGCGGCTATCGCATCTGCAATTGCCTCCGGGCGCTCTGTGCTGTTTTTGGATGAACCAACCAGTGGTCTTGATCATAAGCATATGCTGGAGGTTGCAGAGGTTCTAAGAGAAGTGTGGGATACCGGAATTTCGGTTTATGTGATCACACATGATTTGGAACTGATTATAGAGTGTTGCACTGATGTCATTCATTTTGAAAATGGAACTATTGCAGATCAGTATCAGATGGATGCAGAAGGAATGGAGAAGATAAGAAAATATTTTATCCAGGGAAAGTGTTGTGGCAAGTGGAGTAAATCTGACTGATGGTAAAGGATATTGTAAATAGTTTTGGAAAGTAGATGAATGATAATTATGAGCAAATATAATCCTTTATGGAAGTGGATCAATAAAAATAAAACAGACGATTTCAAGTTGACTTTTGCTGAAATTGAAAACATTGCCGGAGTGCCTATAGATCATTCGTTCCTTACATTCAAAAAGGAACTTTTGCAGTATGGTTTTAAGGTGGTAAAAATTTCTATGAAGGAACAGACAGTAGATTTTGAAAAAGTCGAAGAGGAGGCTTAAACATGGAATCAAAGAAATAGAACTTGTAGTTGCATCTTCGATTGGTGCAGATCTTGCCATGGCATTTCTGACATAGGCAAAAATACCGTTAAAGCATGTATTTTTTGATGGTGGACAGTTTGTACAAATTGGAAAGGCAACACGCAAAATCATGGTTCCGTTCTTATATATAGCAATGAAAAGTTTATATTGGTCAAAAGGAAAGATGCTGAAGAGAATCATGTGGTGTGACGACGGCAAAATCAAACTACAGATGCATCTGCTAAGTGAAAATTGAATACACGGGAAAATTAAAAATCGAAACAGCAGACTTGACAAATTCCTGTAATGAGTTAAAATATAACAGTGCTATATAGCACTGTTATATTTTTGGAAAGAACTTTAGAGGATACGAAAAGAATGTCGACAAAAGCAGAAGATACACAGAAAAATATATTAAATACAGCCAGAAAACATTTCCTGAAAGATGGTCTGACCGGAGCATCTTTAAGAAACATTGTAAAAGATGCCGGACTTACTACTGGTGCATTTTACAAATATTATCCGACGAAAGAGGCACTTTTTGATGCACTGACAGATCCTTATATGGAACACATTTATCAGATTTATGATCAGATCGTTGAGGAGTTTGAAAAGCTTTCGGCCAGTGATCAGACAAGGAATATGTCGGATACATCCAGTGATGGGATGGAGCAGATGGTTGATTATATCTATGATCATTATGATAATTTCAGATTATTGTTGAAATGCGGAGACAGTGGAAAATTTGAATTATTCATACACAATATGGTAGAGCGGGAAATGAAGTCCAGCCTGAAATATATGGAAAAGATGAAAGAGAACGGTGTGAAAATACCGATTGTAGAGGAAAGCCTTATGCATATGATCTATACGGGATTTTTTTCATCAGTATTTCAGATCATTGAGCATGATATAGACAGGGAGACTGCAAAGAAAAATGTGCATCAGCTGAAAGAATTCAATACAGGTGGCTGGGAACGATTGTGGAATATTGAATTTCCAGTATAACTGATGCAGGAATTCTGAATAGGTTATGTGTGTTGCAGGTTCTGGATTTCTGAATAAAGTTCAGACAGGATAATAATATCAGGTGGTTGATGCCAGTAGACCACCTATTTTATTATATGTTGGTTAGCGCGAACTAACAGAAGGTAAAATAATAAAACGAAACAATAAAACGAACGTAAGGAGTGAACAGATGTGAAAGAAAAAAAGAAGTCGGCAGTCAGCTGGATCCTGACGTGGGCCGGACAAAAAAGAATTGCCTATGTGTGGAGTGTGTTACTTGCAATAGGAAATGTGATTTTTAAGATTTTGCCGTATTTTATTATTGCAGATGTAGTAAAGCTGTTTTTAAATGGTGAAAAGGAGTTTGAAATATATCTTGCAAAAGCGGTTCTGATTGCATTATCGTTTATCATTGCAGAACTGCTTCATTCACTTTCGACAGCATTGTCACATAAAGCAACGTTTGCAGTACTTGCAAATATAAGAAAATCCTGCTGTGACAAGCTGGCGCGGGTACCTCTTGGCTATGTGAAAGACACACCTTCCGGTACATTTAAAAATATCATGGTGGAAAGAATCGACAGTATCGAGACAACACTGGCGCATATTGTCCCGGAATTCACGTCCAATCTGCTAGCACCGATTGTGATTTTGATTTATTTCTTCCTGACAGACTGGAGACTGGCACTCTGGTCATTGGTGCCGGTTATAGTGGGATTTCTTTCCTATTTTGGAATGATGCTGGATTATAAACCAAGCTTCGAGAGAACGGTTCAGACAACAAAAGATCTGAATGATGCGGCAGTGGAATATATTGACGGAATCGAAGTGATCAAGGCATTTGGAAAGACAGAAAGTTCTTATGCAAAATTTACAAAGGCGGCTATGGCTTATGCAGATTCCTTTATTTCCTGGATGAAACGGTGCTCAATCTTTCATGGACTGATGATGGTGGTCACACCTTATACGCTTCTTACGGTATTGCCGTTTGGGGCACATTATGTAGCCAATGGAACACTTGCGATTTCAGATTTTGTCATCTGCATTATTTTATCACTTGGAATCGTTGGACCGTTGATCACAGTGGGTTCCTATACAGATGATCTTGGCAAAATCGGAGTGATTGTTGGTGAAGTGGCAGGAATTCTGGAACAGCCGGAGCTTGAACGTCCAGAGAAAAGTAAAAGTGTTCCAAAAGATAACTCCGTTACTCTTGAAGATGTCAGATTTGGTTATCACGACAAAGAAATCCTGCACGGAGTAACTATGGAGCTGAAAGCAGGAACGGTAAATGCAATCGTAGGACCTTCCGGAAGCGGCAAGTCGACCATCGCAAAGCTGATTGCGTCCCTGTGGGATGTGGATTCCGGAAGCATCAAAATCGGTGGAGTTGATGTCAAAGAACTGGCATTTGCAGATTTTAATCGGAAAATTGCATATGTTGCACAGGACAATTATCTGTTTAATGAAACAGTCCGTGAAAATATCAGACAGGGAAATCCGGATGCTACAGATGAACAGATCATCGAGGTGACAAAGAAAAGTGGATGCTATGAATTTATCATGCAGTTGGAGAATGGATTTGATACGGTTGTAGGAGGTGCAGGAGGACATCTGTCAGGTGGCGAGAGGCAGCGTATCTCCATTGCAAGAGCAATGTTAAAGGATGCTCCGATCGTGATCCTTGATGAGGCAACTGCCTACACAGATCCGGAAAATGAGGCAATTCTGCAGAATTCTATCGCAAAACTGGTAGCAGGGAAGACCCTGATCGTAATAGCACACAGACTTTCTACTGTTAAGGACAGTGACCAGATCTTTGTTGTAAATGATGGAAATGTAACAGCACATGGCACACATGAGGAACTTCTGGTGTCATGCCCGCTTTATAAGGAAATGTGGAATGCCCATATTTCTGTAAAAGATACGGTGAAGGAGGGAGAATGATATGTTTGGGATTCTGGCAAAATTCTTTCGTTTTTCAGGCAGGGAAAATGGCAATAAATTTAAACTGTCGATAGTGATCGGACTCATGGAGGCTCTTGCCTCAGCAATGAAGATTCCGGCTATTATGTACATACTGATTGGTCTGCTGAGTGGGAAACCGACAGGAAAATATATTGGAGGCTCCGTTGCGATTATGGTTCTTGCAATTGTAGTCGACGTAATCTGCAAGAGATACTCTACAGTGCTTCAGACAGAGGGAGGATATAATGCAAGTGCTTTTATGAGAATCAAGATTGCAGAACATCTGCGATATCTGCCGATGGGGTACTTCAATTCCAATAGTATCGGGGAAATTTCTTCCATTACAACCAATACAATGGAAATACTTGGCGATGTGGCTGCGAGAGTGGTTATGCTGACAATGCAGGGAATTCTGGAAACATCAATGATCATTCTTATGCTGTTTATTTTTGACTGGAGAATCGGACTGATAGCTGCAGCAGGAGTACTTATTTTCTTTGGGGTCAATTCTGTGATGCAGAATGCGGGTAAAAAAGATTCAGAGCAAAAAGTGGTATGCGATACGGAGCTTGTAAACCAGATCATGGAGTATCTGCAGGGAATATCAGAAGTTAAATCATATAACTTGCTTGGGAAACAGGCGAAAAGATTAAATGATGCAAATGAAGCATGTGAAAAGATCAATACAAAGATGGAGATGTTGTTTGTTCCCTATCATTTTCTGCAAAGTGTGATAACAAAAATCACAGGTGCAGTGATTGTAGCATGCAGTGCATATTTTTATATTAATGGAACTATGAGTGCGGTCTATGCGATCGGTATGACAATTTCAGCATTTATGCTTTATGCCAGTCTGGAATGTGCAGGAAATTATTCCTCTCTTTTACATGTGGTAAGCGTATGTGTAGATAAAGCAAATGCAATATTGGAGCTGGATACCATGGATATCGACGGTAAAGAAATACAGCCGGAAAATTACGATATCAGACTTTCTAATGTTTCGTTTTCTTATGACAAACGGAAGATCATTGATGATATATCGCTCTCTATTCCGCAGAAAACGACGACAGCAATCGTTGGACCATCTGGTGGAGGAAAATCAACACTTTGCAATCTGATTGCCAGGTTCTGGGATGTGGATTCCGGGGAAGTGACACTTGGAGGTGTGAATGTAAAAGACTACAGCATGAACAGTCTGATGAGTAATTTCTCATTTGTGTTTCAGTCGGTGTATTTGTTTGCAGACACCATTGAGAATAATATTAAATTCGGACGCCAGGATGCAAGTCATGAGGAAGTGGTGGAAGCGGCGAAGAAAGCATGTTGTCATGATTTCATCAGCAAACTTCCGAATGGATATGACACAGTGATCGGAGAAGGAGGAGCCACACTTTCCGGTGGTGAGAAACAGCGTATTTCAATAGCCAGAGCAATCATGAAAGACGCACCAATCGTTATATTAGATGAGGCAACAGCAAATGTTGATCCGGAGAATGAAAAGGAGCTGATGGATGCAGTAGATGCACTTACAAAGGAAAAAACGATTATTATGATTGCCCACAGATTAAAAACAGTCAGACATGCAGACCAGATTGTGGTTATTGACAAAGGAAGAATTGTACAGCAGGGAACACATGAGCAGCTAATGAAGCAGGAAGGTATTTATAAGAGATTTGTGGATGCAAGGCAGCAGGCGGTAAGTTGGAAACTGGTGCACTGAGAAATAATCCACAGTTGGTGAATATCCAAATTGAATTGTCTGAAAGAGATTTAATTTAAGTTTCGCTAAGTTTCACTTATATAGGCAGAATGAGGGATATTCAATAAAGTAATATGAAAAAAGCACTGAAAACCGTTGGATTATTGGTTTTACAGTGCTTTTCCTTTTGCCAAAGAGGAAAAATGCAGTGAATTTAAGTTTTGCTACGTGTTGTGGATTTTAAGACATCTCACGTAAGGACGTTCTTTTCTGCATTGTCAGATGAAGGACTGGCACACAGTACGATCAAAGGTCTTTATGGCTTATTGAATCCCAGTTTTGAACTGACAGTGGAAGATGGGATTATCCGCAAGAATCCAGTAACAGGAACACTTGGAGATTATGGGGCTCCGGCAAAGGAGAAAGAAGCATTGACACTGGAACAGCAGGAAAAACTTTTGAAGTTTGTTGAACAGAGTAATGTGTATAAGCCTCATCTTCCAATGATGCAGGTTATGTTTGGGGCTTGCCTGAGAGTGAGTGAGACTATCGGCTTAACCTGGTCAGATGTGGATATGAAGAACCGGGAGATTCATGTAGGTGGACAGCTTGTGTATTATGAAGGTGATGAAGGATATTGTTTCCATGATTCAGAAACCAAAACGGATGCAGGAATCAGAGACATTCCTATGACACAGATGGTATATGATGCGTTCCGTAAACAGAGAGAGCTGAACCTGATGCTTGGTTTACAGAGTAATGTGGAGATTGGTGGACGCAGTGGATTCATCTTCAATACAAAGCATGGACGTCCAATCATGCCGGCGGGAGTGAACAGCTTTCTGAAAAATATTGTCAATACCTATAATAAGAAAGAAAGCAAACTGGCAGAAGAAGAGAACCGAGAGCCGGAGCTGATGTCTCCTATTTCATCGCATACCCTTCGTCATACGGGATGTACCAGATTGGGTGAGAACAATGTCAATCCCAAAGTTATGCAGTATGTGATGGGCCATTCAGATGCACAGATCACAATGAATGTCTACAATCATATTGCAGAGAAGTCTCACGTGGAGAATGAGATGTCTAAAATGAACCTGCCAGAAAC
>ERZ836877.5499-NODE-5499-length-12075-cov-3.918636_pt1 | contig 12075 bp, 6 predicted proteins | sample MGYA00519469_ERZ836877 | MGnify/ENA primary metagenome ERZ836877 (study PRJEB31850, sample SAMEA3708809) | human gut metagenome | biome: human gut; feature: human-associated habitat; material: faeces | place: China | collected 2014 ... | reverse complement strand
GGTCGCCCGTGAAACAATTGGGGCGTTGCCCCAAACCCCACAAGGGACGCTGTCCCTTGACCCTGCAAGGGAGTTCCTCCCTTGACCCTTTCACGCGATTGAGTTGGCTTCTCTACCTTACTGCTTCCGCGTGTTAATCCGATTGTTTTGCTTCCTGCTCCATGTTCTTTCGCGCAGCGGAAAGCATCAGCTTCACACGATTGAGCTGATTTACCTCACTCGCACCGGGGTCAAAGTCCACCGCGCAGATATTCGCCTGCGGATACTTCTTTCTCAGCTGCTTGATAACCCCCTTGCCCACCACATGGTTCGGCAGGCACGCAAACGGCTGAATACACACGATATTCGGCACGCCCGTCAGCAGCAGTTCCGCCATTTCACCCGTCAGGAACCACCCTTCGCCGTACTGGTTGCCCTGCGAAAGGAACGGGTCGGACAGCTCCGCAATCTGCTCAATATGCATTGGCGGTTCAAAGCGCTTGGACTTTTCCAGCGCCTTGAGTGCGGGACGCCGCAGGGCGCGAATGCCCTTCACGCCCAGTACCGCGCTCGCCTCGCTTGTCCAGCCCTTGCCCAGATACTCGTGCTTGAACTTGCCGTTGTAGACGGAGTAGTTCATGAAGTCCATCAGGTCAGGCACAACGGCTTCCGCGCCCTCTTCTTCCAGCAAATCGACCAGATGGTTGTTCGCCACAGGCATATATTTCACCAGAATTTCGCCGACGATGCCCACGCGCGGCTTCCTCATGTCCTCGTGAATCGGCAGATGGTCAAAGTCGTCCACAAGCTGCTGGCAGAGGTCGCCGTAGCGGCCCGTGCCGTTCACCAGATGGTCGATGATCTTCTGCGACCATGTCTCCGCCAGCCGGTTGGCGCTTCCCGCCTCGATTTCGTAGGGGCGCACCCGATACAGGCAGCGCATCAGCAAATCGCCGAAAACAATCGCCTGCGCCGCGCCGATGAGCATCGGCAGCGTGAAGCGGAAGCCCTCGTTCGTTTCCATGCCGTTGGCGTTAATGGAGATAACCGGGATATGCCCCAGACCAGCTTTCGCCAGCGCGCGGCGGATGAAACCGACGTAGTTGCTTGCGCGGCAGCAGCCGCCCGTCTGCGTCATAGCAAGGGCAAGGCGGTCGGTGTCGTACTTGCCGGACAGCACTGCCTCCATCATCTGCCCGACGGTGATGATGGACGGATAGCAGGCGTCGTTGTTGACGAATTTGAGGCCCGTGTCAATGGCGGAGCGTGTATCGTTTTCCAGCATGACGATATGATACCCGTGCTTCTCCAGCACCGGCTGAAGCAGACGGAAATGAATCGGTGACATGTTCGGCGCAAGAATGGTGTAGCCCTTCTTCTGCATATCGCGGGTATACTCCACGCGATGATACGTTGCCGGAACGGGATGCGCCACGATGCCGCGCTTTTCGCGCTGCGCCATCGCCGCCAGCAGCGACCGCACGCGGATGCGCGCCGCGCCCAGCGAGTTCACCTCGTCAATCTTGATGAGCGTATACAGCTTGCCGCAGCGTTCCAGAATCTCCGCCACCTGATCGGTCGTCACGGCGTCCAGCCCGCAGCCGAAGGAGTTGAGCTGAATCAGCTCCAAATCATCCCGCTGGCTGACAAACTGCGCCGCCACATACAGGCGGGAATGGTACACCCACTGGTCGCTCACGCGCAGGGGATGCTCGCCATGGAAGGACGCGGGGATGCTGTCCTCGGTCAGCACCGCCAGACCATAGGAGGCAATCAGCTCCGGCATACCGTGGTTAATTTCCGGGTCAACGTGATACGGGCGACCCGCCAGCACGATGCCCTTCCGATGGTTTTCCTCCATCCATTGTAGCACCTTCAGACCCTCGGCGCGCACGTCGGTCTTGGCACACTGCTGCTCGTCCCAGCCCGCGTGAACCGCGTCGCGAACCTCCTGCTCCGGGATATTGAAGGTCTTGCGGAAAAAGCGCACAAGCGTGTCCGCCGCCGTTTTTTCGCTGGTCAGCGCGAGGAACGGTTTAAGCATCCGCACGCGCCCCTCGGTCACATCCTCGACGTTGTTGGCGATATTCTCCGGATTCGCCACAACCATCGGGCAGTTGAAGTGGTTCTGGGTCTTCATGTCCTCCTGCCGCTCGTAGAACACGCTCGGATAGAAGATTGTCCCGACGCCCTGATCAATCAGCCACTGCACATGTCCGTGCGCCATCTTCGCCGGATAGCACTCGCTTTCCGACGGGATGGATTCCATGCCTTTCTCGTAAATCGCGCGGCTGGACGCGGGAGACAGCACCACCCGGAAGCCCAGCTTCGTCAGCAGTGTCATCCAGAACGGGAAGTTCTCGTACATATTCAGCACGCGAGGGATGCCCAGTTCGCCGCGCGTGGCTTGTTCGGCGGTCAGCGGCTGATAGTCGAACATCCGCTTGAGCTTGTACGCCATCACGTTCGGGCCTTTTTCGCCCGTTGCGGTTTTGCCCAGCCCCTTTTCGCAGCGGTTGCCCGTGATGTGCCGCCGTCCGCCGGGGAAGAGGCTGACCGTCAGCATACAATGGTTCGTGCAGCCCTGACAGCGCGCCGTCCGCGTCTGCCACTGCAAGCCCAGAATGTCCTGAATCGGCAGGGTAGAAGAGGGTGTATCGCTGCCCGACGCCCGGTCGCGCGCAATCAGCGCCGCACCGAACGCGCCCATCATGCCGGAAATATCCGGGCAGACGGCCTCCACGCCCGCAAGCTGCTCGAACGCGCGCAGCACCGCCTTGTTGTGGAACGTGCCGCCCTGCACGACGATATGCTGCCCCAGTTCCTTCGGATCAGCGAGCTTGATGACCTTGAACAGCGCATTCTTGATGACCGAGCACGCCAGACCCGCACTGATGTCCTGTATCGTCGCGCCCTGCTTCTGCGCCTGCTTGACGTTGGAGTTCATGAACACAGTGCAGCGCGTTCCCAAATCAACCGGGGCGGGCGCAAAGAGGGCTTCCGCTGCGAATCCTTCCGCTGTGTAGCCCATCGAGTTTGCGAAGTTCTCCAAGAAGCTGCCGCAGCCGGACGAACACGCTTCATTCAGCAGAATCGTGTCCACCGAGCCGTTTTTCAGCTTGATGCACTTCATGTCCTGCCCGCCGATATCCAGCACACAGTCCACTTTCGGGTCAAAGAACGCCGCCGCGGTGCAGTGCGCAATCGTCTCCACCTCGCCGTCATCAAGCCGGAACGCTGATTTCAGCAGGCTTTCGCCGTAGCCGGTAGAGCAGGAGCGCGCAATCACCGCCGTGTCGGGCATCTTCTCCATCAGCTCGCGCATCGCCGTGCGCGCCGTTTCAATCGGGCTGCCGGAATTGCCCGCGTAGTAGCTGTACAGCAATTCACCCTTTTCGCCAATCAGCGCGACTTTCGTCGTCGTCGAACCAGCGTCTATGCCCAAATAGCACTTGCCCGCATACGTCGCCAGATCGCCGCGCTGCACCTTCGCCTGTGCGTGGCGGCGGTTGAACGCCGCATATTCCTCCTGATTGCGGAACAGCGGCAGCAGGTGCTTCAAGCCGAAGGTCAGCATGACGCCGTGTTCGAGGCGTTCGAGCAGGCTATCCATCGGCACGGCTTCGTCCTCGCCGTCCGAAAGCGCCGCCATCGCCGCGCCCGTCGCCGCAAAGAGGTGCGAATTTTCCGGCACAATCGCGGTTTCCTCCGTCAGGTGCAGGGTGCGGACAAACGCCTGCCGCAGTTCGGACAGGAAGTGCAGCGGTCCGCCCAAGAACGCCACATGCCCGCGAATCGGCTTGCCGCACGCCAGCCCGGAAATCGTCTGGTTCACAACCGCCTGAAAAATCGACGCCGCCAGATCCTCACGCGCCGCGCCCTCGTTAATCAGCGGCTGAATGTCGCTCTTGGCAAACACGCCGCAGCGCGCCGCAATGGGATACAGCTCATGATAGCGCTTTGCCAGTTCGTTCAAGCCGGGCGCATCAGTTTTCAGCAGCGCCGCCATCTGGTCGATAAAAGACCCCGTGCCGCCCGCGCACACGCCGTTCATGCGCTCTTCCAATCCGCCGGTGAAATAGATAATCTTCGCGTCCTCGCCGCCCAATTCGATGGCGACGTCGGTCTGCGGCGCAGCCTTCTGCAGCGCTTCCGCCACCGCAACGACCTCCTGTACGAACCCGACGCGCAGCGCTTCCGCCAGCGAAATTGCGCCCGATCCGGTCATGCGCACCTTCACGCGGCACGCGCCGAGTTTCTTCCGCGCTTCCCGCATCATCTCCGCCAGCGTCTCCTGCGTATGCGCGCAGTGGCGGCGATATTCGCCCCAGACCATTTCTCCCGCTTCGTTCAGCAGCACCAGCTTGACGGTGGTAGACCCGATGTCAATGCCCGCATAATAATAGGTGTTTGTTTCCATTCCAGTACCTCGTCCGTCGGGCTTTTCGCCGCCACCACCAGCGAAAGCGCCCGGAAAATGATTGGTTTTTCGTTCTGTACGCTCTGCCGTTTCTCCCGCAGCGAGGTGCAGTCCGAATCGTTTTAATTCGCCATCAACTGCGAAAAATCCTCTTGCTTTTGCAGGAAAAGTCGTGGGTTTTTGTTCAATCGGATGCGATTGCTCAAAAACATGATTTTCATACTATTCCCAGTGCGGAAAAGGCATCGCCCGACGCACCGCCGAGTTGTGCGGTGTTGCTTATACTATTTCTAAATGAGAATGCGCCAAGATGCGCCGCGAATTTTTCGTTCTGGCTAACGGGAGTGAAATGCAGCGTAGCAGTGCTACGCTAAATGGAACGACCGGACGCCAGAGCGGAAAAGGCGCAAGCAGATGGCGCAGGTGAATTTGGAAATAGTATTATAAGTAAAAGAATCCCCGTCAGCCCACGAATCGGGTAGACGGGGAAGCATGGAAGAGAGAAATCTACGGCGTTGTGCAGGAGCCGCATAAGGCGTATTGCTGTATGCTTTTGTATTTCAGGCATCTGCCTTCGGGCGTTGCGTGCAAGGCATTGTGCCCTGCACGTCCTTCATCATACCGCGCCTTTCCCATAAAATCAACCCGGTTTGCACACACCAAAATGTGTACTTCCATATTTCTCCCTTGAAATCCACAAAAAATACACTTTATGCTGATTATTCGCCATTCTCCAGCTCTGCCAGAATTGTCGGAACTTTCGCGGCTTCCGCCGGATCAAGCGGCGGATAATCCGGGTTCACATCCATCAGCACATCCAGCAGAATTTCGCTCATCAGGTAGCGCGTGAACCACTTGTCATCCGCCGGAAGGACGTACCATGGGGATTCCTTCGTCGCGGTCGCATTGATGGCATCCTCGAACGCTTCGTCATACTGCTTCCACAGGCGGCGTTCGCGCATGTCATCCACCGAGAGCTTCCAGTGCTTATCTTCGCGTTCCAGCCTGTCAAGGAAGCGACGCTTCTGCTCGTCACGGCTGACGTTCAGGTACACCTTGACGACGCGGTATCCGTTCTCGTAAAGGTACTGTTCCCAATTGCGAATCTGCTGATAGCGCTTGGGATAGAAATCCGGGTCGTCCGTCACGCGCGGCGGCATGGCATAGCCCTTCTCCATGTGGTGCACGCGCGTCACAAGCACATCCTCGTAGTGGCTGCGGTTCATCACGCCGATTTTCCCGCGCGGCGGAACAGTGCGGATGATACGCCAGAGATAATCATGGCTGAGTTCTTCCTTACTGGGCGCTTTGAATGCCGCGACTTCCAGTGCCGCCGGATTCAGCTGTCCAAACACCTTCTTGATGAGGCTGTCCTTGCCCGCCGCGTCACGCGCCTGAATGGCAATCAGGATGCCCTCGCGCCCCTGCGCATAGAGCTTATCCTGCAGTGCCGCCGCTTCCGCAAGGTTCTCCATCGTCTGCGCCTTGAGCGTTTTTTTATCCACGAACTCCGGCGCGCCCGTCTCCGCGTCCTTCAATTCGAGCTTCTTGCTGCCATCCCAGCGGTAGTCCTTCAGCGACACGATGCTCATTTTGTCTTCTCCTTGCGCGATTTAAGTTGTGCGCATTTTCCTGCTGTATGCGCGTGTTGATGCAGGGATTTCGCCTCTGCGGAGGCGACCAAAGGGCATGAAAACAGACGAATGTCTGCGATCGCCCTTTGGAAACCTTCGGTGCCCTCTTGCATAGTAGATTTTTATCGGAAGTTTTTTAGTTAGTATACCTTTCGTTCCCCCAATTAACACTACCCAAAAGTAACATGGGTGTGCACTGCGAAGGGGTCAAGGGGGCGACCGCAAAGCCCCCTTGTCGCGCCCGCAGGCGCGATTCCCCCTGCGACATGACCATAATGTCACAAAAGCGTACACCGCGAAGCCATCCAAGAGGGCAATCGCCATGCCCCTCTTAAATCTGCATCGAGGGGAACACACTCGTGTGTTCCACCAATTCCGCACGGAACCGCTGCACCAAGCGCACTTGCGGCTCGCTGTCGCTCATCACCCGCATCGTCAAATCCGTCACGCCCGTGCTCGCCAGCGCCTGTTTCGTCTGCTGGAGCAAACGCGTGCCCAAGCCCTTGCGCTGGAACTCCGGCACGATATACAGCCCCATAACCTCCGCCGACGTATACTGCCCCGCGGCGACGCACGCACCAACCAGATTCGACCCATACAGGATGCCCAGCGCGGCGAAATTCTGCCGATTCATCTGCTGAAGCAGGAAGCCGTGGTCAAAGTAGCTGAACCCGGCGCCGCGCATCCGCGACACCAAATCCATCTGCTCCTGCACGGTGTTGAGCGGAAGCGTGATGCACGAGCAGTTGAACAGCTGCGGCACTTCGTCAGGGTCGTTCAGGCGCACCAAATCCTCGGTGTAATCCATCTTGAAGCCGTTGTGCTCATAAAACGCCAATTGGCGCTCGTCCTGCACATCCACGGCTGTGTACAGCCGTGCCGCCGCACCGGGCGCTTGATTGCGCAGCTGCCGCGCGCGCGCCGCAAGCGACCCCAGCAGCCAGTATTCGCCTTCCGGCTTGCTGGTCATGCTGAAATAGATGTTGACCGGGCGCGAAGGGAAAATCGTCGGCTGATACTGATAAATCAGGAATCCCTCGCCGACGGGGTTGTTCTGGTCGTCCTTGACGAAGAATACGTCCTCTTTCGGCAGACCCTTGTAAAATTCGTTCGGTTGCGTCACCTGCATGGCTTATTTCCTTTCTTCGGCGGTCTGAATGCGGCCGTCATCCAGCAGCACGGCGATGAACATCGGCACAAGTGCGAGCATCATCACCCCATAAAGTATTCCGTTGTTGATGGCAGACTTGTCCAGCGCAAATTCCACGGCGATGCACACGCCCGCGCCGGCCAGCAGCATCACGATGCGCGCGATGCTGATTCCTTTCAGCCCATCCCGGCGGATGCAGCGGGTCAGGCGCGTCGCCAGCAGCACCGCCAGCGTCAGCGCCGCCATGAGCATATTCAGGCGGACAAAGCCGAAGCGGATAAGCTCATCCGCGCGCCAAGAGTCAAGCAGCACCTGCATCACGCTGATGATGGTCAGCCCGGTTTCCAGCGTCCGCCCGGCAATTTTCTGCCTGCGCCCTTGCACCAGCACAATCACGAGTGCGACTGCCGCAACGATGGCTTCATATGCCCAAACCAGCATCTGCCCGTCCTCATTCTGGAAAGGCAGGAAGTACCAGCAGATATCGTCCATCTGTTTGCTGAAGCCCTGCCCCGTGAAACCCTCGGCAAGGCGCAGACCGCACAGCGCCAGCAGCGCGCCGGGCGTCACCGCGTCCAGCAGAGGCAGCGCTTTCTGCTTCGTCAGTTTCGCATACAGCGCAATCGCGCCCATGCCGCCGAGGATGCCGCCATAGAGCGTATAACCGCCCTGCCAGAACTGCCAGAAGAACGAGCTGCCGCCCAAATCAACCATGATGTACGAATACCGGGCAAGCATATACAGCACGCGCGCGCCCACCAGCGCGCCAAAGCCGCCAACCGTGCAAATCGCCGCGCGGGTGTCCAGCGGGAGGCGCTTGCGCGAGCACAACAGCGTCAGCACCAGGCCGCACAGAACGCTGATAGCAGCGGTCAAGCCGTATTTCGTCAGGAAGAAGATGTCGGGATTCCAATAATCAATCTCTTCTGACTCCATCAGCGGCTGCACCACGTCCACAATCCGCGCGGAAGGCGACGGCACAAGCAGCAGCACTGCAATGGGCAAGGCAATCAGCAGCAGGGCGCACCAAATCGCTGCATTTTGTTTTTTCATTTTTTCTGGGTACTCCTTCAATTCCGCCGAAGCCGACGGGTTTCTTTTTTTGCTGATACGGAGAATTTCGCAGAACTCCGCAGAATATATTATACTTGCTTTTTCCCCAGTTGACAAGCTGTAATCCGGATTCTTTCAGCTATCCATCACAAATTTTCTTTCACAAATTTCCGCCCGCGCTCAGCACCAGCAGCGCGATTCCCAGCGCCAATGCCCCCGAAATCACGCCGTGCAGCGCCTGCCACGCCAGCTGTTCCCCCAGCCGCATCAATCCTTGCGGGTACAGCGCGCGGTTCTGCATGATGACTGCGCATCCGCCAAAACCCGTCGCTGCGGACAGGAGCGCAATCCGCAACGGCAGAGGTGCCGGCAGGTTCGCAATGGCGACCGCGCCCGTCGTGACTTCCAGCAGCGTCGTCAGCGGGAGACGCATCGCATCAGGCAGGAAGTCCGTCAGCGTCGCAAAGACGCGAAGCATCGTCATCGTGCCGCAGACAAGGAGCATGGTTCGGGCGCTGTCCTCCACCGCGCGTGCGAAGGAGACAGGGGACAGTACAGCTTCTGGCACTTTCCCGGCGGATCTAACTCTCGTCCACCGTTTCGCCAGTCGCCCCGCGCAGCAGCCGCCCGCCAGCACGCTCAGCAGCACAATTGCCCCCGCGATTCGGCTGTTCAGCCAGCTTCCGATTGTCCCCAGCAGGAACATCGGGCTCATCGTCGCGCAGGAGACCGCCAGCGCCTTCTGTTCCCGGTGCGGACGGCTGCCCTGCATCGCCAGCAGCCGCGCACCCGTCGGCGACCCGCCGCACCAACCCAGCAGCATCAGCATACCGGGCTGCATGTCGCGTCCGCATCGGCTCACCAGCATCTGCGACAGCGTCAAGTACGGGAACAGCCCCGGCATCACGCTGCGCACGAACAGCGCACACGCCGCTTCCGCCGCCGCCATCGTCTCCGGCGCGCGCAGGAGCAGCAGCGCCATCATCCCTGCCAGCAAAATCCGCATTTTCGTCCCTGCCTTTCTGGGGAAAGGATATGCAGCGGTTGACAAGTTTCATTCGGGAAGGTACAATTGAAGGAGATAGGAGGAGAATCCCCATGAAAGACACCTTCCTCATGATTGACGGCAACAGCCTGCTGCACCGGGCTTTCCACGCCCTCCCGCTGATGGACGCGGGCGGCGTTTACACCAATGCGATTTACGGCTTCCTGACCATGATGCTCAAAGCGATTTCAGACGAAAACGCCCGCTATCTCGCGGTCTGCTTCGATGAACACGCGCCGACGTTCCGCCACACGGCATATCCCGACTACAAAGCAGGACGCGCCGCAACGCCGGATGAATTGCGCCAGCAGTTCGCCACCATTCGGACGCTGCTGCCGGAAATGGGCATCCAGGTTTTCTCCTTGCAAGGCTGGGAGGCGGACGACCTGCTCGGCACGCTGTCCAAACTGGGTGAGGGCGCCGGGGTCAGCCCCGTCATCCTGACCGGCGACCGCGACGCGCTCCAACTGGTGTCCGATACGACGCAGGTGCTGTTCACCCGCAAGGGCATCAGCGAAACGACGCACTTTACACCCGCCATGGTGTACGAAGTATACGGCTTCTCGCCGGAGCAGGTGGTGGACTGGAAGGGGCTGGCGGGAGACAGCAGCGACAACATCCCCGGCATCCCCGGCGTCGGCGACAAAACCGCCGTGCGTCTGCTGCACCAGTACGGGACGCTGGACAACATCCTCGCTCATGCGGGCGAAGTGAAGGGCAAACTCGGCGAAAAACTCGTCACATGGGCGGATCAGGCGAAAATGTGCCGCGAACTGGCGACGATTCGCCGCGACGCACCGATTGCGTTTTCCCTCAAGGCGTGCGCCATGCCGGACTTCCGGCATGGGATTCCCGCGCTGGAAAAGCTGAAGCTGAACAGCATCATCCGCCGCCTGCAAGCGCCTGACGATGCGCCCGCGCCGGATACCGCGGCAGAAGAAACACCCTTGACGCTCCTGCCGTTTGCGGATGCCGCCCCGATTTCCTCCGGCGCTGATCTGACCGCGTGGCTCACCGCCCTGCCGGACAGCGCCCGCCCAATTGCCATCGCGCTGGATGACACAGTGCTGACGTGCGCGGCACAGGATTTGTCCTGCTGTCAGGCGGCACTCGGCGGCGATCTGCTCACTCCCGGCGCTGACCCGGAGGACTTGCTCCGCGCCCTCGCGCCCGACCTCGCCGCGCACCCCGCCGTCATCCACGATGGCAAAACGCTGTGGCATCGGCTGAACCACGCGAAGCTCCCCATGCCGGAGCGATACGCATGGGACGTGCAGCTTGGCGCGTACCTGCTTGACCCGCAGCGCAAGAGTTACAGTCTGGACGCACTGTGCGGCGATTTGCCCACGGATGCGCGCGGAATGCTCTCGCTGTGCCGGTGGCAGCAGGCGAACATTGACCGCATGGGCATGAGCCACCTCATGCACGACGTGGAAATGCCGCTTTCCGGCGTGCTGTACCGCATGGAGGACATCGGCTTCACCGTCGATACGGCGTTCCTGCGGCAGTTGGGCGAGCGCTACACGCAGGAAATTGAGCAGAGCAAGCAGCAGGTATTCGCCGCCTGCGGAACAACCTTCAACCTCAACAGCACCCAGCAGCTCGGCGACGTGCTGTTCGATAAATTGCAGCTGCCGCACGGCAAGAAGACAGCGCGCGGCTACTCCACCTCCGCCGAAGTGCTGGAAGGTTTGCAGGACATCGCGCCGGAGGTCATCACGCCGCTATTACGCTATCGGCAGCTGACGAAGCTCAATTCGACTTACGTCGAGGGTCTGCTGCGCCTGACGGACGCGACCGGGCGCGTACACTCCACCTTCGACCAAGTCGCCACCGCCACCGGGCGCATTTCGTCCAGCGAGCCGAATTTGCAGAACATCCCCGTCCGCACGCAGGAGGGCAAGGAAATCCGTCAGGCGTTCCTGCCGCGCGCGGGCTGGGTACTGCTGGACGCGGATTACAGCCAAATTGAGCTTCGCCTGATGGCGCACTTCTCCGGCGACCACGCACTGGTAGAAGCCTTCCGCACGGGACAGGACGTTCACGCGCGCACTGCCAGCGAAATCTTCGACGTGCCGCTGGATGAGGTGGATTCTACGCTCCGTTCCCGCGCAAAAGCGGTCAATTTCGGCTTGATTTACGGCATCAGCGGATTTGGTCTTGCGAAAAACACGGGCGTGAGCCGTCAGGAGGCGCAGGAGTTCATCAATCGCTATTTCGCGAAATATCCGGGCGTCAAGCGCTTCATGGACAGCGCCGCCGAGGACGGGCAGCACAACGGCTACGCGCTGACGCTGATGGGGCGTCGGCGGTATCTGCCGGAGCTGAAGAGCGACAAGGCGGTTGTGCGCGAGTTCGGCAAGCGCGCCGCCATGAATACGCCCGTGCAGGGGACGGCGGCGGATATTATCAAGCTGGCGATGGTACGGGTGGATGAAGCCTTGCGCCGGGAGGGGCTGAAAAGTCGGCTGATATTGCAGGTGCATGACGAACTGCTGCTGGAATGCCCGCCGGAGGAAGTGGAAAAAGCGGGGAAGCTGCTGAAGGATGCGATGGAGCATGTGATTGAGCTGCGCGTGCCGCTGCTGGCGGAGGTGCATCAGGGGACAAACTGGGCGGAAGCAAAATAAGGATAGGGGAAAAAGAGGATAAACACGCGGGTAGAGCATGGTAGTGAGACCAACTCAATCGCGCGGAGGGGTCAAGGGGGAGACTTCGTCTCTTTTCCTTTTCCCCTTGCGGAGTCCAGAGGCAGCGCCTCTGGTGGGGCTTGGGGCAACGCCCCAACTGTTCC
>ERZ836877.5497-NODE-5497-length-12086-cov-3.940404_pt1 | contig 12086 bp, 9 predicted proteins | sample MGYA00519469_ERZ836877 | MGnify/ENA primary metagenome ERZ836877 (study PRJEB31850, sample SAMEA3708809) | human gut metagenome | biome: human gut; feature: human-associated habitat; material: faeces | place: China | collected 2014 ... | reverse complement strand
AGGCAGCGGACGCAGAGACGACCGCCCGTAACCGGATGGTTCTCATCGCCTTCGATGCGCACGAGCTCGCCGTTTGAGTTCACGTAGGTCTTGATTCCGCAGCCGACGGGGTGACATCCCGGAGGAGACCACGCGCAACCGCGGGTGACGGTGAGGCCGTCTTCTTCGAAGCGCCAGGGTTTGCCAAGATCGGCCGTGCCCTGACCCTTAAATAGTTTCATGAGGTGATCCCTCCTCGAAAGGGTCTGTCCCCTTGTTGCCAACGGCGTCGTTCGACAACGAAGGGTCTGTCCCCTTGTTGCCAACGGCGTCGGGACGCAGGCTGTTCGCACTCGCCATCATGCCGCCTGTCGGCACGAAGGCCTGATCACCGCAGCTGTCGCAAATGCCGGTCGCCGCATCGATAGTGCCGCCGCATTTCAGACAGGGAATACTTGGCGGGGGTGTGTACAGCGGGCTGCTGGGATCGAACTTTCCGCAGCGCCCGCAGTTCGTGCATGGATAGCACATCGCATCCGCTCCCTATTGAAGGTCGACAAGTTCGACCCAGTACTCGAGCGTCTTGCCCGCGTAGGGATGATTCATGTCAATCTTCACCGTGTCCTCGGTCGCGTCCACCACCATGGCGGGGCGCTTGGCCAGTCCATCGGCGCTCTCCCACATGATCATCGTGTCTTTCTTGATTTCGTACCCATGCGGAATGATCGAGCGGGGATACCATTTGATTTGCTTGGGGTCGGCATCTCCATAGCCTTCTTCGGGAGGGATGATGAGAGTGGCGCTCTCGCCGACCTCCATCGTGCGAAGGGCGTCATCGATGCCCTTGACCACGCGGCCCGCACCAATGCGCACGGCAAGCGGCTCATCCAGGTGCTTGTCGACGTGGCGCTCGCCGAGGATGCCCCCCTCATAGCGAATGTAGGCAACCCTGCCGACTCGGTTCTCTTCCATATGCTCCCCTTCCAGACAATCGAGGGTCTGTCCCCTTCTCTCCACCTGCGACGTATTTGAGGGTCTGTCCCCTTATTGCCAAAACCAGACAAAAGCGCCCCGGCGACTCTTGTCTTCCCAGCAGCCCCCAAGGGGGCGACCCGATGATTCGGGCGCCCCCTCGAAACCGCAGGCGTATCGAACTGGGACAAACGACCTGTCCATTTGTCCCAGTCCGTTGCGATTCGGATCGTCGTCTAGACGGCGTCCTCCTCGTACTCGCCAACCTTGGCGTCTGCGCGGTGGGCACCGAAGGTCGAAGCACCGGTGCCGGTGACCTCCATGGCCGCCGCCTTGTGCGCATCGGTCGCGTTCTCCTGATGGACGAACTCGCCCTTGGCCTCGCGCGGCATGAACTGCGGGACGATGAGCATCTGCTTGGGCTTTTCCTCAAGCTTCTTCGACAGCTCCTCGACCGTGCCGTAGTAGAGGATGTTGGCGAGGCAGTGATGCACGCAGATGGGCTCACGGCCACGCTCGGTGCGATCCTTGCACAGGTCGCACAGATCCGTCGGCAGGGGGAAGTAGTTGAAGTTGATGTTGTCGTCATCGATGTACCACGGGCCATCGGCATGGACGGCAATGCCCGTCTTGCCTACCGGGTAGCCATGCTCTTCCTTGCAGGAGACCTGGCACGAACCGCAATTCGTGCAGTACTCGTAATCGATAAGAAGTCCGTAGGTTGCCATATTTACACCAGCTTTCCGAATTTTTCCCAGATGAGATTCATGTCGGTGTCATACGACTCGCTCACGGGCTCGACATTACAGATCAGGCACTTGTTGGGAGCGCCGAATCCCAGCTTGCCCATGCGGCCGTTGGGGCACAGGTTGTTGATCTGCGAGCGGAAGGTGCCGTAGAGGTTCGGCTCGCTGCCGTCCTCCTCGGGGAACCACCAGCCGTGCTGTCCATGCACGGTCTTCTCGTCCACGGCCTCGGAGACCTTGGCCTTCATGAGAGCCTCGCCAAACATGTTCCAGACGCGTACCCACTGGCCATCGGCGATGCCCTTCTCCTGCGCGGTCTTGGGATTGATCTCGAGCAGCGGGTCGGGATTGAGCTCGCGCGTGTAGGGAATCTGGCGGTTCTCGGAGTGGAAGAACGCCGTGGTACGGGCGCCGGTCGTGAGGATGAGGGGATACTCGTCCATGAGCTCCGGCTTGCTGACCGGGCTGAACTCCGGCTCGATGTAGTACGGCAGCGGATCCTCGCCAAACTGGTTGTACGCGGTCGACCACAGCTCGACGCGACCGGTCGGAGTGGCAAAGCCAACCTGGCCGTCCTGGCGCAGCAGGCCCTTCTCGTACTTGTAGTACTCGATGGGCACCTGGGCGACGACGCACTTGGAAACCTCATCGAAGGTCTCGCCGTGGTTCTCGACACCCAGACGGAAGGCCTCGACGAGCTCGTGCTCGTTGGCCCACTTGGAGAAGCGCTCCGGATGCAGGTACTTGCCTAGGCGATAGGCGAGCTCCATGTCGGAGGGCAGGCCACCGCAGTCGACGGCCTTGTGCATGAAGCCAGCGGTAACCGTGCAGGGCGCATAGTGCGTGAAGACGGTACCCTCGCGCTCGGCGATGGTGGCGATGGGCAGGAAGATGTCGCAGGTCGCCTGGATGGAGGCGTTCATGAACAGGTCGATGCCGATGCAGAACTCGAGGGACTTGCACAGGGCGTCATGCCAGCGCTTGGGCTCCATCGAGGTGTTCGACAGCGGGTTGGAAGCCATGTAGAAGCCCATGCGGATGGGATACGGCTTGTCGGTCTCGAGTGCCTCGAGCATGAGGTCGACCTGCGAATTGAGAATCATGTTGCAGTACGCGGGGTACTGGTCCATGCCGATCATCTTCTGGAAGAGCTCGTCGGGAATGCATTCCTTGTAGCCAAAGCCGAGCTCGTTGTGGCCGGCATCGGCGCCGGGAACGAGCTGACCACCCGGGCGGTCGAAGTTGCCGGTGATGGCCTGCAGCGCGATGATGCACTGGCTGTTCTGCATACCGTCGGTCTTCTGGTCGACGGCGAGGCCCCACATGATGGCGGCCGGCTTGGCCTTCGCGTACATGCGCGCGGCGGCGTAGATCTTCTCGACGGGAACCTGGCAGATCTCGGCGGCCTTCTCGGGAGGCATCGTGGCGACGCGCTCGGCGAGCTGCTCGAAGCCGTAGCACCAGTACTCGACGAACTCGTGATCGTAGAGGTCTTCCTTGATGATGATGTCGAGCATGGCCATGGCCAGGGCCGTGTCCGTGCCGGCGCGCAGCTGGATGAAGATGTCGGCGCGGGCGGACAGCCAGTTGACGCGCGGGTCGATCTGGATGAGGCGGGTGCCGCGACGCATGGCATCGACAACCGCATGGCCAAAGAAGCCGTCGGGGTTGGACTCAAGCGGAGCCTTGCCCCACATGACCAGAACCTCGGTCAGGGTGTAGCGCTCGTCATCCCAGCGATCGGGCAGGGCACCGGCGTAGTCCCACTCGGAGTAGGTGGAACCGGTGATGTAGGCCGCCGCCGCAAGGCGCGGAGTGTAGCAGGCGTAACCGGACTGCATGTAGCAGTAGTTGGGCGTGCCGAACACCATCGTGGGATACAGCGACATGGTGCCGCCCTCGCGGCCAGTACCGGACATGCCGATGATGGACTCGGGGCCATACTGGTCGACGATGCGCTCGTAGTTCTCCTTGATGATGGCGAACGCCTCGTCCCAGGAGCACTCCTCCCAGGCATCCGCGTTACCGCGCTCGGCGCGATCGCGCTTCATCGGAGTGAGGATGCGGGCGGGGCTGTAGACGTAGTCCTTCAGCGTGATGCACCTCGGGCACAGACGACCCTGGGTGACGGGATGGTTCTCGTCGCCCTCGACGTGCTCGAGCCTGCCGTCCTCGTTGACGTAGAGCTTGAGACCGCAGCCTACCGGATGGCATCCCGGAGGCGACCACGGGCAGGTGCGAGTCACGGTGTAGTCGCCGTCCTCGTAGCGCCAGGGCTTGCCGATGTCATTGACGTCGGCAAGAGAATCCAGCTTCACTACTGGAGCGGCCTTGTAATCACTTAACTCCATTGCTTCACTCTCCTTCTCCTTCTTAACGGCACGGCCTTTCCTCCTGGCCGCACCGCAATAACCAAAATCGCGTGCGATGTGGGGTCTGTCCCCTTCTTGCCACCTGGCGCATAGGGGTCTGTCCCCTTATTGCCACCTGCGGTGATTCGGAAGGGTCTGTCCCCTTCTTCCCATCAGCTGTCGAGCACGGAGTTCTCGATGAGACGAACGTTGAACTCCGCGGTGCCCGAGTAGGTGTTGGGATTGATGATCACGTGCCACTGCGCTTCGCGCGGCAGCTTGAAACGATATGGCGATGAGGTAAGCCGGCCCGAAAAGGCACTGCAATCCTCGTCCGCCTTGTACAGCTCGTAGTTCTCGTGATCCATGATCTTGACTGCGACGGATCGGGTAATGGTGATGACGATGCTCTGGCCAGGACCGGCAACGCCAAGGTCGTACTCGACCTCGCGCATGTTCCAGTCACGACCGTCCGGACCGTGATCCTGCGTCATTGCGCATCCCCCTCCTCGTTCGCGCACTGCGTGCGCAGATACTCCGCATCAAGCTCGAGCCAGCCTTGCGTCATCTCGAGCAAACCGAGGTAGAAGTCCGTCTCGGCGAACTGCTCCACCGCGCTCCTGAAGCTCTCCACCCACGAAAGCAGGTGGTTCTCCAGAAACCCGAGCTCCCTCTCTTGCGTCCCGCGCACGACCGAATGCTCGCCATCGCGCAGGGCGACAAGCTCGCTGTTGGCCATGTACTGCATGAACTCAAGCTCGCATGCGATGTGATCCTCGGCGATGAGGCGATCGCGTGTGGGGCTGAACATGCAGGAACGGAACACGTCGGAGACCTCGGCGCAGTGGTCTCCCCCGAGGGATTTGGCGCCCGTACGGTAAATCGATTCGTACGGATAGGCGGCGTTTCTGCCGGCCTCATCCGCCTTCTCGGGGTCAACGCCATAGCCGAGGAACGCCAGGCAATAGTCGATGGCAAGAGCCGACTTGGCACGATCAAGATCATTGACGGCATCCAGGTACGAACGCAGGCGCGCGTAGCCCGAATCGAAGAGCGCGTTGCCCGTCGACTCGACGGCCGGGCTGTCGATGAGATCGCCAACAAGCTCGCGATCGAGCTCGCTTCGAAACAGGCGCGACAGCATCGCGTAGTTGTCGCATCTGTCTTCGGTTTGCTGCATCAGAGCCTGCTGATCCATCGAAATCCCGTCCTCACTCGCCTTGCGGTGACAACCGAGGGTCTGTCCCCTTATTGCCACCTGCGGCGATCCGAAGGGGTCTGTCCCCTTATCGCCACCTGCGGTGCTCGAGGGTCTGTCCCCCGAGCACCACCGTCGCACCTCGCGTATCGAGATGTCGTCTACCTGCTAGTACTGGTAGGGTTTGGGCACGAAGAGCACCTGGTTGGGTTTCTCCTCGAGCTCCTTGGCCAGATCCTCGACCGTGCCCCACTGCATGACGCCCGCGAGGCAGTGATGCACGCAGAAGGGCTGTTGGCCCTTGTCCGTGCGCTCGACGCAGAGGTCGCACAGGCGGGTCGGGGTCGGAATCTTGTTCCAGTTGAACTTGCCATCCGAGCACTCCCAGGGGCCATCATCGAGAACGCGAATGCCCCACTGCCCCACGGGGATGTTGTGAATCTCCTTGCACGCGACCTCGCAAGACTGGCAGCCCGTGCAGAACTCGTAATCGATAAGCAGACCGTAGGCCGTCATCTAGATCACCAACTTTCCGAAGTGGTCCCATACCTCCATCATGTCGGTGTCATAGTTCTCCGACACCGGCTTCACGCTGCAGATGAGGCACTTGAACGGCGCGCCAAATCCGAGCTTGCCAACCATGAAGTGAGGGATGAGCTCGTTGATGTTGGAACGCCACACCTCGTACAGGCTGGGCTCCTCGGGGTCCTTCTCCGGGAACCAGAAGCCGTGCTGCGCATGCACGACGCCAGGCTTCACGATCTGGGAGACCTTGGCCTTCAGGACGCACTTGCCAAACGGGCTGGCAACCTCGACCCACTGGCCGTCGGCGATGCCGTACTTGAGCGAATCCTCGGGGTTGATCTCGATCAGCGGATCGGGATTCATCTCGCGCAGGTACGGAATCTGCTTGCCCTCGGAGTGGAAGTAGCAGTACGTACGAGCGCCCGTGGTGAGGACGAAGGGATACTCCTCCATCTTCTCCGGCGTGGAGACCGGTGAGAACTGCGGCTCCTCGTAATACGGCAGCGGATCCTCGCCGAACTGGCGGAACATCGTCGAGTAGAGCTCGACGCGGCCGGTCGGCGTGTTGAAGCCGGGCATGCCGTCGGGGCGCAGGCGGCCGGACTCGTACTTGTAGTAGCCGCACATCTCGGTCTTCTGGTGCACGACCTCCTCGCGCAGCTCCTCGAAGGTCCTCTTGTAGGCGAGGCGATAATCTGCCAGGAAGTCGTAGTAGTCCTTGTACTTCTCGAAGTTGATGGGCATGCAGCGCAGGCCGAGCTCGTAGAAGATCTCGCAGTCGCCCTTGCAATCGCCCACCGTGATGGACTTGTTGACGGCACCGGCCATGATCGGCGAGGCACCATAGTGCGTGTACACGACGGTGTCATGCTCGACGGTCGAGGACAGCGGAAGGAAGATCTCGCAGGTGGCCTGAATCGTCGGGGTCATCCATACGTCGATGCCGAAGCACCACTCGAGGTTCTTGACCATCGCGTCATGCCAACGCTTGGGCTGGGCGGCGCAGGTGCCGGCGAGGAAGTTCGTGTCCTCGAAGACGCCCATCTTGAACGGGTAGTACTTGGCATCATCGCCCGCCTCGAGCGCGTCGAGCACCATGTCGCACTGCGCGTTGAGGACGAGGCCGACGTATGCCGGATACTCCTTGATACCGAGAATCTTGCTCTGAAGCTCGGGGCCGAGGTTGTTCCAGCCGAAGCCGAGCTCGAGGCCGTCGTTGACGTCGCCGATGAGCTGGCCGCCGGGTACGTCGATGTTGCCGGTGATGGCCTCGAGAGCCATGATGCAATGACCGGCCTGAACACCGTTGGACTTCTGGTCGATGGCAAGGCCCCAGGCGATCTGCGCGGGCTTGGCCGCGGCGTAGACGCGGGCGGCTTCGCGAATCTGGTTCGCATCGAGACCGCAGATCTCGGCTGCCTTCTCGGCGGGCATCTCCTTGACGCGCTCGGCGAGCTGCTCGAAGCCGTAGCACCACTTCTCGACGAAGTCGTGGTCGTAGAGGTCCTCCTCGATGATGACGTTGAGCATGGCCATGCCGAGGGCGGCATCGGTGCCGGGGCGCAGGCGCAGATGCCAGTCGGCACGCGTGGAGACCCAGTTGACGCGCGGGTCGACGCTCATGAGCTTGGAGCCGCGGCGCATCATGTCGATGGCGGCGTGGCCGAAGAGGCCGTCGCCATTAGTGGGCAGCGGATCCTTGCCCCAGAACACGATGAGCTCCGGCAGCGTGAAGGCCGGGTCGTCGTAGCGGCCGGGCAGGCCACCGGCGTAGTCCATCTCGGGATATGCCACGCCAGTGACGTAGGTCGTGCCCGCGACGCGCGGGATGTAACACGAGTATCCGCTCAAGGGCTGCGAGGCGTTCGGCGTGCCGAGTGCAGCTTGAGCGTACGCGGGAAGCATGGGGCCACCCTCGCGGCCAGTGCCGCCTTGCATGAGGATGGACTCAGCCCCGTAGTTTTCCTTGTAGTAAGCGACCTTCTCGGCAATCGTGTCGAAGGCCTCGTCCCAGGTGATGCGCTCCCACTTGTTCTTGCCGCGGTCCTCGCGGGCGCGCTTCATGGGATACAGGACGCGGTCTGGGTTGTAGACGTAATCGCGCATCGTCAGGCAGCGGACGCAGAGACGACCGCCCGTAACCGGATGGTTCTCATCGCCTTCGACGCGCACGAGCTCACCATTGGAGTTCACGTAGGTCTTGATGCCGCATCCGGTCGGATGGCATCCCGGAGGAGACCATGCGCAACCGCGGGTGACGGTGAGGCCGTCTTCTTCGAAGCGCCACGGCTTGCCAAGATCGGCAGTGCCCTGACCTTTGAAAATCTTCATGCTCTTTCCTTTCCTCTTCTCTCTCAACCAGCATTGCCACTTCGTACCTGTGATTCGGTCATCGACCGAAGACGCCTGTGCCGGCAAAAGCCGGCATGCGCCTGTCTAGGACGACTGGCCCGGGGCGGCAGGAGCTCCGGGGGCGGCAGGTGCGCCTGGTGCAGCGGGGGCACCGGGAGCGGCAGGAGCGCCGGGGGCTCCGGGTGCGCCGGGGGCTCCGGGAGCCCCAGGTGCGGCGGCGTCCTCGGGGTCACCGGGAACGAAATACGGGTTATCACCCTCGGACTCGAAACTTGCGGGCCTGAAACACATACGCGCCTCTCCTTTCAAAAGAGACGGGACGTCCTTCCGCGGAGGAACCGCTGTGCGAGGAAGCCGTCCCATTGAGCCAAGTAGCTCATGTCAACTCGAGAAATTCGCTCTCGAAACATTCCGATGTCGCTGGGGAATTGCGACGGGTACAAACTAAGGCTCAGGTGCGTGAGTTGAGAATCGTACACAGGTGCGGAAATCGTGGACCCCCTTGCGAAATACCCTCGTACTTCGCGTCTGATATTGCGTTCGCAGACGCTTGTGACCAGGGGTTTACACGACACAACTCGAGCTTTCTTTCGCGATGCTCGAAGGGCAAAGAACGCACGAAAGGATGCGCCGTCTCGAAAGACGACGCATCCCGCGTGCTTGAAACTACTGAAGCTTGAGCTTCTTCTGAACGCCAAACGCGAAGTAGATGATGAGGCAGATGATGTACAGGGGCACCATGCCGATGAGCGAGCCCATGCTCCAACCCCACATGACGATCGCGTTGCCGATGATGAGCGCGCCGATGGTCATGCCGATGTTCTGCGTGAACGCCATAAAGGCGTTGGCTGCCGGGATGTCGGCGTCCTCGACGGTGTTGGGCGTGAACTGCCACAGGATGGAGGGCACGGCGCCGCCAACGATGCCGGCGAGGATGGACAGCGGGTAGTAGAGCATCGGGTCTTTGAGCTGGAAGACCAGGGCGGTGTAGATGACGGCGACGATCAGGCCGACGAGCAGCACCCAGCGGTGGTTGTTCCACTTCTGCGTAATCCAGCCGGAGATGGGTGGCGTGAGGGCGCCCATCAGGCCGAACAGCGAGAAGATGGCGTTTGCCAAGACGAGCGATGCGTCGAGCTGCGTGGTGAGGTACTGGACGATGAAGCCGTTGATCGCCATGAAGGCGGCCTCGTCGAACAGGAAGATGAGGGCGAGTGCCCACAGCATCGGGCTCTTGAGGGCGCGCGTGATGCTCGCCTTCTTGGTGCCCGTGGGATCCTCCGCGTTCTCGACCTGGTCGAGGTCGAGCGGCCTGCGGTAGAACAGGATGAACAGGATGCCGACGACAAGGTCATAAACGGCGGTGCCCCACCAGATGCCCGCCATGTCGACGCCCATGGACTCGTTGAGCCAGCCGAAGAGAAGCGGGCAGACGCACATGCAGACGGCGACCCACATCGACCAGATGGACAGCGGGAGCGAGCGCTTCCTCGGCGAGAACCACGGGCCGATGGACGAGGCGCCCACGACGCCCATGATGCCGAAGGACGCGCCCTCGACGACGCGGCTTATGACGAACACCGTCATGTTGGTTCCGGCCGTCGCGCCCATGATGGAGCCGACGACGCCGCAGCCGACGGCGATGGCGACGGACCCCTTCATGCCGAGCTTGTTCACGAGACCCGTGGTGGGGAACGCCATGATGAAGCCCATGATGTAGAAAGACGCGACGATCAGGCCGAAGGTTGCCTCGTTGATCTGGAAGTTCATGCAGACGATCGGCGCAAGCGAGATCGCCTTGGCCATGTTGGAACCGGGCACGAAGCCGACCAGCATGGTAAACAGCACGACTACCCAACCATAGCTGCCGTCTATGCACTTTGACTTATCAAGTGATGTTTCTGACATAACTCCTCCTCTTTCCTCGATAACACATTCCCTCCCCAGCTGGCGTCATTTTTGAAGCGCCAGCGCCCCGAGCCGCACAACTCGGGTGCGGGGCGCGTGCGTCTAAACGCACGTGTCCTTGGGGTTTATTGTCCGAGGATTATTTGAAGTCGAGAATTGGTCGCAAATGTGGAAATTTTGTGATTGGTCTCCAAATGCCCCGTTCAGGATATGGAACCTCAGGTATGAGGGCTGACGCATGGTGGTTTTGGAGGAGCGGGGGTCGATAGAGGTGGCGGCAATAGGGGGACAGACCCTGACGGAGCGCGGGGGTCGGTCCGTGCGATCCGTAGGGGTCTGTCCCCTTATTGCCAAACCGGGGTCTGTCCCCTTATTGCCACGCGGCCGTTTTGGTGCAGGCGCCAAGGGGTCTGCGATCCGTAGGGGTCTGTCCCCTTATCGCCAACCTGCGATGCTCGAGGGTCTGTCCCCTTATTCCCGAGCAGCGTCTTCTTGCTCGGCGGAATCATCGGGCATCGCAAAGTCCATGAACTCGATATCCTCGACAAAGTCGAGCAACTCCTGGCGCGAATGAATGCCGAACTTGCGGTAGATGTTGTAGATGTGCGTCTTGGCCGTGGACTGCGAGATATAGAAGGTGTCCATGATGTACTTGGCATCGCGGCCCCTCAGCAGAATGGGCAGAATCTCGCGCTCGCGTGGCGAGAGGTGATACTGCTCGCACACGGCATCGACCTTTTGATGCCATTGCGCCTTGCGACGCCCATTGCGCTCGATATGGGCGCTTACCTCCTCGTCAACATCCTCCTCGATGACGGGGGCAAAGGGATAAATCTGGTAGTTGACCTTGATCTGCAACCATGCGCAAAGCGCAGCCGCCACAATACAGAGAACAAGCAGGGCATATTCGGGACCAAGCATCTGGGTAATCCAGGGAAGAAGCGCGAATATCGCCCCGCCCACGGCGATGCCGCTGAAAAACACCGAGCATTCCTTGCTGATGAGCCACATGGCGGCAATGAGATTAAAGCGCACTGTTTCGATAATCGCATCAAGAATGGTAATCGTCTCAAGGATGACATAGCAGCTATAGCAGGTCAGAAGCACGAGCTTGATCTCGCCAGGGACAAGGGCCAGCGGCAAAAGCAGCACAAGGGAGACGAGCCCCATGGTCTTGCGCAACGCATCTTTCGTATCACGCTCGTTTATCTGACGCATAAGCAGCGAACCAACGCCCGCAAGCGTAAAGGCAAGACCGAGCGCCACGTTCGACACCTGCATGGTAAAGGGCAGTGGATTGAAGAGCAGGAACGCGCCGATCATGAAACCGACGAGAAACAGCGTATGGACGTTTCCCTTGACCTTGATACTGCGGGCCTTGGAGTCGGCCGCGCTGATGAACTCGCCGAAATCATAGTTTCGGCGCATGAAAAGCAAGGCGACCACTATGGTGACGAGCACCAGGGCCGACAAAATAACGGCATCGTAGGGAACGGGCACGTTGACGATAATCATCATCAGGATGCCCGGATACAGAAACGCCGTATCGACAACGAGCATGAGCGCCTTGCGGGCAAGCGCCGCAAGAAAGCGCCCGTAGAGAATAAGAGTGTCGGCCAGGCCAAGTACGGCAGCAACCGCAGCAACGTATTGAAGCCCCAGAAACATCCCGACAACGGACGTGAGGAAGCAGAGCGCGTGGAGGCACACGTATACCACACGGGGCAGATGCGCAGAAATGGTATCCGTCCTGAGCTGCACGGCCTTGAAGAATAGAGCGGTAACGAATGCCGATACGACGAGCATGAGGGCTGCGTCGAAGAAGGAGCCAGCATGCGAGACGGCTCCGACAAGCAATAGAATCGCGTTGCCGATCGACAGGCTAAAACCCAAGATGCCGTCGATAAGGACAGCTTCGAAATCAGCCTCGTCTCCGCCGATAGGCTTGCGCTCGATAGTTGGACCAGTCTCCTGATCCGTTGTCGCTTCGCTCATGGCACGCCCCCTTGACTCGCACAGCACGATGCACATGCTACGAGTGCCCCCCCCCCCCCC
>ERZ836877.5495-NODE-5495-length-12086-cov-6.131826_pt1 | contig 12086 bp, 9 predicted proteins | sample MGYA00519469_ERZ836877 | MGnify/ENA primary metagenome ERZ836877 (study PRJEB31850, sample SAMEA3708809) | human gut metagenome | biome: human gut; feature: human-associated habitat; material: faeces | place: China | collected 2014 ... | reverse complement strand
CCTCCACCTATGCGCCCATCATCACCACCATCATCGACCGCGGCTATGTGGAGCGTGACCAGAAAAAGCTCAAGCCGACCCTGCTGGGCCGCGCCGTGGACGGCCTGATGCTGGAGCAGTTCCCCCACATCGTGGATGTGGACTTCTCCGCCGAGATGGAAAAGAACCTCGACAAGGTCGAGAGCGGCAAGGCCGACTGGCACAAGACTGTGGACGACTTCTATCAGGGCTTTGCAGCCAGCCTCGAACAGGCAGAAAAGAACATGGAAGGCAAGAAGGTCAAGGTGCCGGACGAGCCGTCCAGCGAGGTCTGCGACCTGTGCGGCCGTCCCATGGTCATCAAGGTGGGCAAGTACGGCAAGTTCCTGGCCTGTAGCGGCTTCCCGGAGTGCCGGGGCACCAAGCGCCTGGTCAAGGATACCGGCGGCATCTGCCCCAAGTGCGGCAAGGGCCGTATGCTGGAGCGCAAGAGCGCCAAGGGCCGCATCTACTACGGCTGCGAGCGCTACCCCGACTGCGATTTCATGACCTGGGATACCCCCGTCCCCACCAAGTGCGAAAAGTGCGGCTCCACCCTCTTCCGCAAGGGCTCCAAGCTCTACTGCGCCAAGGAGGGCTGCGGGTTCGAGATGCCGGTGCCGAAGAAGGAGTAAGACCCGCTCAGGCCGCTTCATGTCCGGCTCTCCCAAAGGGCGGGCTTTTTCAGCGAGTACGATAAAGTTTTCCTCTTTGCCAAAAGGCAATGACGGAGAGGGCTTGATTAAAGGAAACATCAATGAGTCAATATCATGTAACAGTTTTAGGTGCCGGTCTGGCGGGCTGCGAGGCGGCGCTCTGGCTGGCGGGCAAGGGCGTGGACGTCACGCTCTATGAGCAGAAGCCCACCCACTTTTCCCCGGCCCACAAGAGCGAAGGCTTTGCAGAGCTGATCTGCTCCAACAGCCTGAAGGCTGAGCGGCTGGATTCCGCTTCCGGTCTGCTGAAAGAGGAGATGCGCCGGATGGGCAGCCAGCTGCTGGCTGCCGCAGAGGAGGCCCGCGTGGCCGCCGGCGGCGCACTGGCCGTGGACCGCGACGCCTTCAGCGCTGCCGTCACCCGCCGGGTGGAGCAGTGCCCGAACATCACCGTCCGGCGGGAGCGGGTGGAGCAGATCGACGAGAGCGCTCCCATCCTGGTGGCCACCGGCCCGCTGACCGACGGTGCACTGGCCGACGAGATCGGCCGCCTGACCGGCGACGAGCGGCTGCATTTCTACGATGCCGTGGCTCCCATCGTCACGGCCGAGAGCCTGGACTACAACCGGGTCTTCGCCGCGTCCCGTTACGACCGGGGCGAGGCGGATTATCTGAACTGCCCGTTCAACAAGGCCGAGTACGAGGCATTCCATGCAGCGCTGGCGTCTGCCGAGCGCGCCCCGCTCCACGACTTTGACGCCGGTGCCGAGCAGGGAGCCGCGCCCGACCCGGATGCCCACGGCAAAAAGGCCGACACCGTCACGGTCTACGAGGGCTGTATGCCCATCGAGATCATGGCGGCCCGCGGTGCCGACACCATGCGGTTCGGCCCGCTGCGCCCGGTGGGTCTGGTGGACCCCAACACCGGCCACCGCCCTTGGGCGAACGTCCAGCTCCGCGCCGAGAACAAGGAGCGGACGCTGTACAACATCGTCGGCTTCCAGACGAATCTGAAGTGGGGCGAGCAGAAGCGGGTGTTCCGCATGATCCCCGGCCTCGAAAACGCCGAGTTCGTGCGGTACGGCGTCATGCACCGGAACACCTTCCTCGATGCGCCCCGTGTGCTGAACGCGGGCCTTTTCCTGAACGAGCACCCCAACGTCTTCTTTGCGGGCCAGATCACCGGCTTTGAGGGCTATATGGAAAGCGCCGCCTGCGGCCTGCTGGCGGCCCGCAGCCTATATGCCCGCCTGACCGGCAGGCAGCTGCCCCCGCCCCCGGCGGACACCATGTGCGGTGCGCTGCTCCAGTATCTGACCACCGAGAACAAGCACTTCCAGCCGATGGGCGCGAATATGGGCATCCTGCCCCCGCTGCCCGCCGAGACCCGCCCGCGCGACAAGCGCCTGCGCTACATGGCTGTGGCCGAACGTGCCGTGGCCAGCTTCCAGCAGTGGCTGGACGAAACATCTCTGTAAGAAAGAACCTCTCAGTCTGCTTTGCAGACAGCTCCCCTGATAGGGGAGCCTCTGGCGAAAAGAAAAACTTTTGCGAAATGCCAAGGCTTCCCCTGTTAGGGGAGGTGGCATCGCGCAGCGCTGACGGAGAGGCTGAACATCCCAGAAACAGAAGGGAGAATTACTATGAAGATCATCGTGGACATGATGGGCGGCGATAACGCCCCGCTGGCTGTGCTGGAAGGCGCAGCCGCAGCCGTCAAGGAGTATGGCGTCTCGCTCATCGGCGTGGGCAATGAGGAGCTGGTCCGCAAGACCGCTGCAGAGCACAACATCCCGCTGGACGGCATCGAGCTGGTGAACTGCACCGAGACCATCGAGATGTGCGATGAGCCTGCCCGTGCCATCCGCAGCAAGAAGGATTCCTCCATCGTCGTGGGCTTGAACCTGCTCAAGGAGGGCCGGGGCGACGCCTTTGTCTCTGCCGGCAGCACCGGCGCACTGCATGTGGGTGCCAGCCTTATCGTTCGCACCCTGAAGGGTGTCAAGCGCCCGGCGCTGGCCACCATGGTGCCCGCCAAAAAGCAGGCCTACCTGCTGCTGGACTGCGGCGCGAACGTTGAGTGCCGCCCTGAAATGCTGGCCGCATTCGCCGTCATGGGCAGCTGCTACGTGAACAGGGTCGAGGGCCGCACCTCGCCCAGCGTGGCGCTGGCGAACAACGGCGCAGAGGAGTCGAAGGGCACTCCGGTGCTCAGGGAGGCCCACCAGCTGCTCAAGACCACCCCCGGCATCCGATTCGTGGGCAACATCGAGCCTCGCGACGTGCCGAATGGTGAGGTGGACGTCGTGGTCTGCGACGGCTTCACCGGCAACGTCATTCTCAAGCTGACCGAGGGCGTGGCCAAAATGCTGCTGGGGATGCTCAAGGAGATGTTCCTCCGGAACCTTGGCGGCAAGGTGGCCTATCTGCTGCTCAAGAGCGGCGTGTCTGACCTCAAGCACCAGATGGACAGCGAGGAGTACGGCGGCGCACCCTTCCTGGGCGCAAAGCAGCCGGTCATCAAGGCCCACGGCTCCTCCAAGGCCAAGGGCATCAAGAACGCCATCCGTCAGGCGAAGATCTGCGTGGAGAACGACCTGTGCGGCACCATGCAGAAGGCGCTGGATGACCTGAACGCCCCGGCTGCGGAATAAAAACGGTTTTGAGGATTATAGAACGGCATTGCGTCTGACCTGCGGAAGACCGCATCCGGCCGCAATGACATAAGGGAGATAGAGTATCTATGAGTCATCCACTCGAAACGATCATTGGCTACAAATTCAAGAACCCCAGGCTGCTGGAAACGGCGCTCACCCACACCAGCTACGCCAACGAGAGCCGTGCCCCGGTGCAGCACAATGAGCGGCTGGAATTTCTGGGCGACAGTGTGCTGCAGATCGTGTCGGCCGATTACCTGTTCCACGCCTACGCCGACCGCCCGGAGGGCGACCTGACCCGCATCCGCTCCAGCCTCGTCAGCGAGGGGGCGCTGTTCCAGTTCGCGCAGGAGATCAACCTGGGCGACTATCTGCGCCTGGGCCGCGGCGAGGAGCGCTGCGGCGGCCGCACCCGCCCCAGCGTCGTGTCCGATGCGTTCGAAGCCGTCATCGCGGCGCTGTATCTGGACGGCGGCATGGAGGTGGCCCGCAATTTCATCCTGCCCTTCATCACCGAGGGCAAACATGCCGAGGCCGACTACAAGACCCGTTTGCAGGAGATCGTCCAGCAGAATCCGGAGGAAAAGCTCAGCTACGTGGTCGAGCAGGAGTCCGGCCCCGACCACGACAAACATTTCGTGGTAGCGGTGCGCTTCAACTCCGACAAGGTGGCCCGCGGCGAGGGCCGCAGCAAAAAAGTGGCAGAGCAGCATGCCGCCCGTGAGGCGCTCAAGCTGCTGGGAGTCATAAAGGAAAAGTAAGCGGATGGTATTTAAGGAACTGGAGATCCAGGGCTTCAAGAGCTTTCCCGATAAAGTCAAGATCACCTTTGGCGAGGGCGTCACCGGCGTCGTCGGGCCAAACGGCTCCGGCAAGTCGAATCTGTCGGACGCGGTGCGGTGGGTGCTGGGTGAGACCAGCGCCCGCCAGCTGCGCGCGGCGGGCAAGATGGAGGACGTCATCTTCGGCGGCACCCGCCGCCGGGGGGCCATGGGCTTTGCTCAGGTGCGCCTGACGCTGGACAACAGCGCCCACACGCTGGATCTGGACGCCGACGAAGCCGTCATCGGCCGCAGGTATTACCGCTCCGGCGAGAGCGAGTACAGCATCAACGGCCAGGTCTGCCGGTTGAAGGATGTCTATGAGCTGCTGCTGGACACCGGCATCGGGCGGGACGGCTATTCGGTCATCGGGCAGGGCCGCATCGCCGAGATCGTGGCTGCCAAGAGCACCGAGCGCCGGGAGATCTTTGAGGAAGCCTGCGGCATCGCCAAGTACCGCTACCGCAAAAACGAGGCCGAGCGCCGTCTGGCGGCAGCCGCAGAAAATCTGGAGCGCCTGCGGGACATCCTGGGCGAGCTGGAAGCCCGTGTCGGCCCGCTGGAAAAGGAGAGCGCCAGGGCCGAGACCTTTCTTGCCCTGAGCGCGCAGCGCAAGACGCTGGAAGTCACGCTCTGGACCGACGGCGTCCACCGCGCCAGAGAGGCCGTCCGCCGCCAGGTGCGGGATCACGAGACGGCCCAGGCCGACTATGAACGCTTCGACCGGCAGGTCAAAGCCGCTGAGAGCGAGGCTGAGGAGATCCGGATGCAGGCACAACAGCTGACCATTGCGGTCGAGCGCCTGAATGGGGATATCCGCAGCATCACCGAGCAGATCAGCGGCAGCGAGAGCCGGATCGCCGTGCTGGAAAACGACATCGCCCGCAACGAGGAGAGCGCCGAAGAACTGCGGGCCGAGCTTGCCGCCGGTCAGCAGGACAGCACCGAAGCCGCCGCCGCATTGGAGCGCCACCGCGCAGTGGCCGCCTCCATGGAAGCGGCCGGGCAGCAGCTGGCCGCAGAACTGGCGGCACTGAACGAAGCACTGGACCGTCTGACCCACGACAACGACCGCAGCGGGGCACGGAAGGACAGCCTGCGGGCGGAGATCACGGCACTGACGGCCCGGCGCACCGAGGCACAGGTGGCCAGAGCCGCCGCCGAGGCCGCTGCCGAAACGGCGAAGAGCCGCCTGCCTGCGCTGGAAGAAGCCGCCGGGGCGCTGACGGCCCAGCGGGACGACGCCAGGCAGGACCTTGCGGATACTGTGAAGTACCGCGCGATGCTGGCGGAGAACGAAACACAGCTGGCCAATGTCCGCGCGGGCCTGGAACTGAAGCACAAGGCCCGCCGCACCGCACTGGATGCCGCTGACGACGACGAGCAGAAGCTCAGCCGCGCACTGGATGCGGCCCGCCAGCGGCTCTCGGTGCTGCGGGAGCTGGAAAAGAACATGGACGGCTACCAGAACTCCGTCAAGACCGTCATGCGGGCCGCGTCGGCCCGGCGGCTGCGGGGCATCATCGGGCCGGTGTCCTCCATCCTGCGCGTGGAACCGGGCCGGGAAGTCGCCATCGAGACCGCACTGGGCGGTGCGTTGCAGAACATCGTGGTGGAGAACGAAGCCGCTGCCAAGGCGGGCATCGCCCTGCTGCGCAGCGAGAACGCGGGCCGCGCCACCTTCCTGCCGCTGGATACCGTCCAGCCCGGCGTGTTCCGGGGACGGCTGACCGGTTCGGCACGGCTGGCTTCCAGCCTGGTGCAGGCCGATGCACGGTATGCCAACATCGTTTCCAATCTGCTGGGCCGGATCGTGGTGGTGGACGACATCAACGAGGCTTCCCGCGTGGCGCGGGACCTCGGCTACCACAATAAGGTCGTCACGCTGGACGGTCAGGTCGTCAACGCGGGCGGCAGCTTCACGGGCGGCAGCGTCCAGCGCAGTGCGGGCCTGTTCACCCGCAAACAGGAGCTGGAAGAGCTGCGGGTGAAGGCGGCAAAGCTGCAAAAGGACTGCCTTGCCGCGCAGGAGAAGACCGACCAGTGCAAGGCGCAGATGGATGCCGTTTCCGCTGAGCTGACCGCCGCGAACAGCGAACAGATTACGGCTGCGAACGACCGGGTCCGGGCCGAAGCAGAGCAGAAGCGGCTGGAAGCTGCCGTGGAGCAGGCCGAAACGGCTCTCGCCGCCCGTCGGAAGGAGATCGACACCCTCAACGCCCAGCTGGCCGAAAGCCGCACCAGAGCGGCCGAGGCCGAGGGGCAGGAGGCGGAGTGCGCTGCGGCCCTTGCGGAAAAGTCGGCGGAACTCCAGCGCATCGCCGAGGGCGACGATGCCTTCCTGACCCGCCAGCGGGAGCTGGCCGACCAGCTCAGCGCCAAGCGGCTGGAACAGATCACCCGCCAGAAGGACGCCGAGCTGGCTCAGGCGCAGATCGCCGCGCTGGAACAGCGCACCAGAGACGCCGCCGCCCGCAAAGCGTCGCTGGAAGAGAGCCTGACTGCGCTGGCCGATCGCAGCGCGGTCTGCCGGGCGGAGATCGAAGCCATCCGGAAGGCCAAGAGCGAGAGCGCAGAGCAGATCGCTGCGAAGGAAGCAGAGATCCGCCGGGCCACCGAAGAGCGCCTGACCCGCCAGAAGGCTGAGACGGAAGCACTGGCCAGGGCCCGCGCCGCCGCCGATGAGCGCGAGGAGATGAGCCGGGAGATGGCCCGTCTGGCCGAGCGGAAAGCGGCAGCGGAGAGCGAGTACGATGCCACCGCCGCCAAGCTCTGGGATGAATACCAGCTGACCGTCTCGCAGGCCGAAGCGCTCTGTGTGGACTTCGACAGCCTGCCTGCCCTGCGGGCGCAGGCGGCCGAGGTGCGAAACAAGATCCGTGCGCTGGGCAGCGTGAACGTCCGCGCCATTGAGGAGTATCGGGAAGTCAAGGCCCGGTACGACACCCTGCGGGTGCAGGTGGCGGATGTGGAGGGCAGCCGGAACGAGCTGAGCCGGATGATCGCGCAGCTGTCGCGCCAGATGCGGGAGATCTTCACCGACAGCTTCCGCGCCATCAACGAAAACTTTGGCCGCATCTTTGCCGAGCTGTTCGGCGGCGGCGAAGCCAGCCTGGTGCTGGAAGATGAATCGGACGTGCTGGGTTGCGGCATCGGCATCCGGGTCGCACCACCGGGCAAGGTCATCAAGAATCTGGAAGCCCTTTCGGGCGGCGAGCAGGCGCTGGTGGCCATCAGCATCTATTTTGCAATCCTGGCCGTCAACCCCGCGCCCTTCTGCATCCTCGATGAGATCGAAGCCGCGCTGGACGACGCCAACGTCAGCCGCTTTGCACAGTACCTCCGCCGCGTGAGCGACCGGACGCAGTTCATCGTCATCACCCACCGCCGGGGCACCATGGAGGCCGCCAATGTCCTTTATGGCGTCACCATGCAGGAGGACGGCGTGTCAAAGCTGCTCAAACTCGACCTCGAACAGGTTGACGCGACACTGGTTTCGTAGGTATAATAAAAAGAGGAACCTCTCAGTAAAAGGGAGAAACCTCTCAGTCATCGCTTCGCGATGCCAGCTCCCCTGATAGGGGAGCCACTGGCGAGTCGGGAGTGGCTGTGCTGGACGAGCAAAGTTTTCTGTAATCGGGAACGGCTGGGCTCCGCTGTCTCGATTCACGACTACTTACCAAGCGCCTTTTGTTAGGGCGTATTCCCGCAGCCGCTGTCCGTTCGGACAGGGCCAGCCGCCTTGCGCCCGATTGGTGCCAAGCGAACAGCAGGGCCTGCCCGTTCTGCCAAGGGCTCCCCTACCAGGGGAGCTGGCGAGCCGTAGGCGAGACTGAGAGGTTGTACGAAGGAACCCCTGCCCTTGAAAGAGGTCGCACGGAGAAAAACGTAGGAGAAAAGCCGATATGGGACTTTTTGGATTTGGTAAAAAAGAAAAAGACAAGATGAAAGATGGCCTCGAAAAGACCCGCACGGGCTTTTGGGGCAATATCCTGAACACACTCACCGGCAGCAAGATCGACGATGACCTTTACGATGAGTTGGAAGAACAGCTCATCCTGGCCGATGTCGGCGGCGAAGTGGCGATCAAACTGGTGGACAAGCTCCGCGACCGCGTGAACGAAAAGGGCCTGAAGACCGGTGAGCAGGCAGCGGACGAGCTGCGTGAGCTCATCGCGGACGAGATGCGCCCCGAAGCGGAGATGCAGCTGGACGGCCACCCCGCCGTCATTCTGGTCATCGGCGTCAACGGCGTGGGCAAGACCACGAGCATCGCAAAGCTGGCCGACTATTACACCCGTCAGGGCCGCAGGGTCATGCTGGCCGCAGGCGATACCTTCCGTGCCGCCGCCAGCGAGCAGCTGGAGATCTGGGCCGACCGGGCGGGCGTGCCCCTTGTCAGGGCGGGCGAGGGCGCAGACCCCGCCGCTGTCATTTTTGACACGGTCAAGTCGGCCACCGCACGCGGCTATGATCTGGTCATTGCGGATACCGCAGGCCGCCTGCACAACAAGGCAAACCTAATGGCAGAGCTTTCCAAGATCAGCCGCAGTGTCAAAAAGGCCAGCCCAGAGGCCAGTCTGGAGACCCTGCTGGTGCTGGATGCCATCACGGGCCAGAACGCCATCAGCCAGGCAAAAGAGTTCTGCAAGGCGGCCAGCGCCACCGGCATCATCCTGACCAAGCTCGACGGCACCGCCAAGGGCGGCTGCGTCGTGGCGGTCAAGCAGCGGCTCGGCCTGCCGGTGCGGTTCATCGGCGTGGGCGAGGGCATCGACGACCTCATTCCCTTCACCCCGGAAGGCTTTGTGGAGGAGCTCATCCCCCGCACCGGCTGGAAGCACTGAGGAGGTACACCCATGAAAATTTGTGCAGCGACCGGCAACGCCGGAAAGCTCCGCGAACTGCGGCGCATCCTTGAAGCCCAGGGCCACGAAGTGGTCAGCCAGAAAGAGCTGGGCATCACCATCGAGCCGGACGAGACCGGCACCACCTTTGCGGAAAATGCCCTCATCAAGGCCGAGACCATCTGCAAGGCCAGCGGTCTGCCCACCATCGCCGATGACTCCGGCCTGTGCGTGGAGGCACTGAACGGTGCCCCCGGCGTCTACAGCGCCCGCTATTGCGGCCGCCACGGCGACGACGAGGCCAACAACGATAAACTGCTGGAAGCGATGAAGGACATCCCGGCGGGGCAGCGCGGCGCAAAGTTCGTGGCGGCGGTCTGCTTCATCCTGCCCGATGGTCGGCATCTGACCTGCGTGGGCGAGTGCCCCGGCAGCGTGGCATTTGCGCGGCTGGCAGGGGACTACGGCTTCGGCTACGACCCGCTGTTCATCCCCGCCGACTGCGGCGTGGGCAAAACGGGCAGACGCCCCAACACCGAGGGCCGCAGCTATGCGCAGCTGACCCCCGACGAAAAGGACGCCATCAGCCACCGCGGCAACGCGCTGGCCGAGATGGAACAGAAACTGCCGGGATTTCTGGCAGAACGATGAACAAATGATTCTGTACGGAGAAGACCGTATCAACATCAAGATCGAAGGAGAAACTAACTATGCTGACGAGCAAACAGCGCGCGATCCTGCGCGGCAAGGCAAACACCATGGACCCCGTTTTCATTGTGGGCAAGGGCGAGATCGACGAGACCATGATCCAGGGCGTGAAGGACTGCCTCGACGCCCGCGAACTCATTAAGCTGAAGGTGTTGGAAAGCAGCATGTACAATGCCCGCGAGGCTTCCGTCAAGCTGGCCGAGGCCACCGGCGCAGACTGTGTGCAGGTCATCGGCTCCAAGTTCGTGCTCTATCTGCAAAAGAAGAAGGACAGCGCCTACGCTGACCTGCTGAAATGAAAGTCCTGCTGTACGGCGGCAGCTTCGACCCGCCCCACAACGGGCACCTGAACAATCTGCGGGCAGCGGCGGCGCGGGTCCGGCCGGACCGGATCGTGGTCATGCCCGCCGGAATGTCCCCGTTCAAGCGGGGGACGAACGCTTCCGGTGCGCTGCGGCTGGAGATGTGCGGCTGTTTTTCCGCGCTGGCGGAGGAGGGCGGCTTCCCGGCTCTGACCGTGAGCGGCTGGGAGGTGCAGCAGGCTGCGCAGGGGAGGCGGAACTACACCGTCCTCACGCTGGAGATGCTGGCGGCAGGATTCCCCGGCGCAGAGCTTTATCTCGCCATCGGCAGCGATATGCTGCTGAGCTTTGACGGCTGGTACCGCTGGCAGGACATCCTCAGACTGGCCCGCCTCGTGGTCACGAGCCGGAACGTCGGCGACGACCCGCTCCTCCACGAAAAGGCAAAGCAGCTGGACGCCACCGGGGCCCGCATCCTGTTCGCGCCGGTGGAAGCGCTCCCCATGGCGAGCAGCGCCCTGCGCGCCCGCCTTGCCGCCGGGGAACGCTGTGAAAACGAACTCCCGCCCCTGGTGCGCCGTGTCATCCAGCGCGAGGGGCTGTACCGGGAAACAAAAGGAGACGAAGATCGGAATGACTCTGAAACAGGCAAAAGAGCTTGTGCGCAGCCGCCTGAGCGATCAGCGCTATGAGCACACCCTGAACGTGAAGAAAATGGCCGTCAAGCTGGCGAAGCGCTACGGGGCCGACGAAGAGCAGGCCGCGCTGGCGGCGTTGCTGCACGATGCGGCCAAGGAGATCTCCAAGGACGAGATGCGGGCCATCATGCGGGCGTACCCCGAATACGCCGAGGGCGGCGAAGAGCGCCCGACCCCGGTGTGGCACGGCATCTGTGCCGCCATCCTGGCCCGCACCGAGTGGGGCGTGGAGGATGAGGCCGTTCTCTCGGCCATTGCCTGCCACACGGCGGGCAAGCCGGGCATGAGCAGGCTGGATAAGATCCTCTATCTGGCCGATATGACCAGCGCCGAGCGGGACTGGTCGGGCGTGAACAAGCTGCGCAAGCTGGAACGGAACGATCTGGATGCAGCCATGCTGGTGGCCCTCAAGCAGACGAACGACTTCGTGCTGTCTCAGGGCAAGCCGCTCGACCCCATGTCCAAGGCCGCTTACGAGGACATTCACGCGCAGGTGGAGGCCCGTGCCGGAACGACTTGAGATCTGTCCGGCTGACCGGAAATGAAAACCGATTGCAGATTGTGGGGAAGGATGCTATACTAAAGGGTATCATGAACGTGAACCGACCCCGAATGAAAAAGCTGGAGGAAATCTAGGAATGAGTCAAGCTCCGCGCCGCATCAACACCCAACGTTCGCTGAACCGCCCGACGGAACAGCGGCCGACGGAGGCTCCTGCCTCCCGCCCGGCTCCGCTGCAGGGCCAGCCGGATTTCTTCGAAGAGCCGTCTGTACCGCATCCGGAGCAGAGGCCCCGTCCGGCTGCCCCGGCGCATCCGGCTCCGGCAGCAGGCACCGAGAGTGTGGTCTACGATGCCAACGGCAATCCTCACTACATTGTCAGCCGCATAAGCCCCAACCGAGTGGTCTGCACCGACGGTCAGACATGGCGTTACGAAGCTGACGGACACGCCTCTATTGTCTGATTATCTCCTCTAAAATTGATTCTGAAACCGTTAAAGAGACAATGATATGACTGAAAAATTGCTGACCCCCAACAATATGGCCGCCATACTCTTAGTGCTGACCTTCTGGCTCCCCGGACTATTCCTTCCTGAAGGCACTACGATCGACCTCGGCATGGACGACTCGCCCAAAAAGATGAAAGAGCTCGATCTTACGACTGTCGAGATGCCCGACATTCAGAAGCAGTCCACAAAGGAGATCATCGACCGCTGGGACTGCGAGATTGGTTTCTGGGACAGTGATGCTTCTCTGGAGGCCTGGTTTTGCGATGAATCGGACCCCGAACATTTCAGTGCCACCTATGAAAATCTCAATATGACGAGAATGAAATTCGACGAGCAGACCGGCACAATGAAGATTAAGATCAAGGGAGA
>ERZ836877.5493-NODE-5493-length-12090-cov-6.830744_pt1 | contig 12090 bp, 9 predicted proteins | sample MGYA00519469_ERZ836877 | MGnify/ENA primary metagenome ERZ836877 (study PRJEB31850, sample SAMEA3708809) | human gut metagenome | biome: human gut; feature: human-associated habitat; material: faeces | place: China | collected 2014 ... | reverse complement strand
ATCACCCGCGAGAATGCCAACATGAATACCGACTCGCCCGCGGGAATGATGATGAAATTCGCGAGCGAAACCACAAAACCCTTCGTAGACGACTATCTCCTCACACCGGAAGCCCGCGATGCCGTACGCAACAACTATATCCATATTCACGACAAAGACTACTACCCTACCAAAAGCCTCACTTGCGTACAGCATCCTCTCGACAATATCCTCAACTACGGTTTCATTGCCGGCCACGGCGAATCGCGGCCGGCCAAACGTATCGAGACAGCCAGCGTCATAGCCTGCATATCGCTTGAAACCGCTCAGAACGAAATGCACGGCGGCCAGGCAATCCCGGCATTCGACTTCTATCTCGCACCGTTCGTGCGCAGTTCTTTTATCGAAGAAATAGAAAATCTCGAAAAACTGACAGGCCGCGATCTAAGCGACATGAAGCGACAGCAATTCGACGATTATCTAAACAAACCCCTCGACAATCTCCAGGGCGACGAGCGTCTGATACAGCATGCCATGAACCGTACGGTGGCACGCGTACATCAGGCCATGGAGGCGTTCATACATAATATGAACACTATCCATAGCCGCGGCGGCAATCAAGTTGTGTTCAGCTCCATCAATTACGGAACAGACACTTCGGCCGAAGGACGCTGCATTATCCGCGAACTGCTCCACTCCACATACGAGGGAGTCGGAAACGGAGCCACGGCCATTTTCCCGATACAGATATGGAAAAAGAAACGCGGAGTGAGCTATCTTCCCGAAGACCCCAACTATGACCTCTACCGTCTTGCCTGCAAGGTCACCGCACGCCGTTTCTTCCCCAACTTCGTGAATCTCGACGCCACCTTCAATCATCACGAAAAATGGCGTGCCGACGATCCCAAACGCTATCTCTACGAAGTTGCGACAATGGGATGCCGAACCCGTGTGTTCGAAAACCGTTTCGGCGAAAAGACATCGGTAGGCCGCGGCAATCTTTCGTTCACCACTATCAATCTCGTACGCCTCGCAATAGAGTGCATGCCGATCCAGGACCGCAGCGAACGCATCGACAACTTCTTCCGCAAACTCGACAACGTGCTCGAAATCACCGCCCGTCAGCTCAACGACCGTTTCAATTTCCAGAAGACAGCTCTTGCCAAACAGTTCCCACTACTGATGTCCAAACTCTGGACCGGCGGTGATGCCCTCGCCCCAGAGGACACTATCGAACCCGTTATCAACCAGGGAACTCTCGGTATCGGATTCATCGGGCTGGCGGAATGTCTTATCGCACTCACAGGCAAGCATCACGGCGAAAGCGACGACGCTCAGGCGCTCGGTCTGAAAATTGTCAGCTATATGCGCAGCCGCGTCAATGACTTCAGCGAGCGTTATCAGCACAACTTCTCGGTACTCGCCACCCCCGCCGAAGGCCTCTCGGGCAAATTCACAGCAAAAGACCGCAAGACATTCGGAGATATCCCCGGTGTGACCGACAAGATCTACTACACCAACTCCAACCACGTGCCTGTATACTACCACTGCTCGCCCCGCCACAAGGCTGAGATCGAGGCTCCCTACCATGCCCTTACCGGGGGCGGTCATATCTTTTACGTGGAAATCGACGGCGACGCAACTCATAATCCCGACGCCATCGCTTCGATCGTAGACCTTATGGACAAGAACAACATCGGCTACTGCTCCGTAAACCACACCCGCAACCGCTGCATGCACTGCGGCTATGAGGACGCATCAGCCGAACTCGAATCCTGCCCCCACTGCGGCAGCCATGCCATCGACCGCCTGCAGCGTATCACCGGTTACCTCGTGGGCACGACCGACCGTTGGAACAAGGCCAAGCTCGCCGAACTCAACGACCGCGTGGTTCACGAATAATACTTTTGTTTTTTAGATCAAAATCAGGGAGTTTAGAGATTGTCTAAACTCCTATTTTTCTTGAATGATATGAAAACGATGAATATCGTACGCATCGTCGAGGGCACCTCGGTAGACGGCCCAGGGCTACGCACCTCCATATATTTCGCAGGTTGCCACCATCACTGTCCGGGCTGCCACAACCGGCAGACATGGGACTTCGCCGCAGGTTCGCCAATGACCACCGACGAGGTGATGAAAACAATACGATACAACGATTTCGATGTCACATTCTCCGGAGGCGACCCCATGTACTCGGCCGATGCCATACTGCCTCTCGCCCGTGAGATCAAGAGAGAAGGATATAATATCTGGTGCTATACAGGTTTTACATTCGAAGAAATCGCAGACCACGGCACCGAAGCCATGCGCGAGTTGCTGAGATATGTCGATGTGCTCGTCGACGGACCCTTCATCGAGTCTCAGCGCGATACGACCCTTCTCTTCCGCGGATCGGCGAATCAACGCCTCATCGACGTTCCCGCAACCCTCGAAAATGGTGTGATGTCATATTTTGTCGAGGGAAATCCGCGGGGGCTGTAGTCTTACATATTCTGTCGGCGTCATGCCGGTGATGTCCTTGAACCGGCGCGAGAGATGCGCTCCGCTGGAATAACCGACGATATCGGCTATTTCGTCGAGCGACCGATGCCCTTGCTGCAACAACTCCTTGACACGCTCCACTTTCTGAGCCTGATGATACTTTTCTATCGTCCGGCCTTCACGCTGTGAGAACAGGCGGCTGACAGCGGCATAGCTCATGCCGAGCCGGGCTTCTATGCAGGCAGAAAGCTTGAGACGACAATCGTACTCATCGCGCACATGATGCATCACGGCCAGTTTGGCATTCTCGACTATGGCCTCTTCGTCGCTGTCGATCCTATGAAAGCCCAGTGGCTCGAGCTCGGCATCGAGCACAGCGGCTTCATCTGCCGTCAGCGGCATTTTCAGATAGATTTTACCGATCTCGACCGCTTCATACGGTATACCGGCACGATCTAACGCACCTTCTACAGCCGCCACACAGTGCCTGCAGACCATATCGGATATTATGACAGTAGGATTCACGCGCCTTGTCTATGATATTTATGATAAAGGATAAACAGCGAGGCCGCACCGACGACAGCACAGGGCACACCGACAAGAGCCGGGGAGGCCAGACCGAAGCCATGACGTATAGCCATGCCTCCGATTACGGCCGCCACCGCATTCGAGACATTGAAAGCAATCTGAATGCCGGCACCTCCGAGCATTTCGCCTCCTTTGGCAAATTTGACTATAATATACTGAAGCGGGCCTCCGATACCGAAAAGAAGAGCGGGCGCAATGAACGCAAACACTACCGAGGGCACTTTATCGGATGCGAAAAAATATATGAGCGGCATCAGCACAACTACCATGGAGGCCAGAATGCCGGTGACAAGCGCCGGTGAATGTCGGTCAGCAAGTTTTCCGGCCACAATATTGCCGAAAACCATGCCGGCACCAACCACAACCATGATCAGCGACATGGCATCATTGCTGAAACCGGTCACTTTTGTCATAATAGGGGCTATATAGCTAAGCCAGCAGTAAACACTCGCCTGTCCGAAGAAAACTCCGCCATAGATCAGCCATGGAGCAAGATGCGACAGGAAACGGAACTGTCCCTTCACACCTGTATCGGGCAGTGGCGCCAATACCGGCACCCAGTGCCGTATCGCAACGAAAGCGACACCGCCACAGACCGAGACAATGCCGAAGGGGAGCCGCCATGACACAAGATTGCAGAGGAAGGTAAAACCCGGCACACCGACAAGATTGGCCACGGTCATGCCGCCGACGAGCACGGCTACCGCCGACGCTCCTTTGCCCTGACCGGCAAGACGAGAACATACAATTGCGCCTGCGCCGAAGAAAGCACCATGCGGCAGACCCGATATGAAACGGGATATAAGAAGGCATGTAAAATTCGGCGACAGCGCCACCATGGCGTTGCCGACTGCAATTACAGCGGCAAGAAGCAGCATGAGGCGCCGCAGGGGCAGTCGGCGCAGTATGATAAGAAATGGCGCACCGACGGCAACGCCGGTAGAATATGCGGAAATAAGATGTCCGGCTTCGACCACGCTTATGCCGAGGTCTCCGGCCACATCATTCAAAATCCCCATCATGCCGAACTCCGCTATGCCCAGAGCGAAAGTTCCGAAAGCGAGAGACAGAAGCGACTTGTTCATAGTCTTTTCCGAGAAAAAGGATCAACAGTTATACCAAGCGGTTGTTTAATAAACTGTCAATCCTTACAATTAGTTCTTTTCGAGTTGTCAGCGGCGCCGACGCACGGATCGTGTGGCATTCGAGGCGCCCGACGAAGACTTGGGCTTGGACTCCTTTACTTTGGGAGCCTTCGACGAACGCTTGGTCGAACGGCGCGTTGCCCGTGTATTCGAAGTTTTGGAAGTGGCCTTGACAGTAGCCGAATCTGGATTCTGTCCGGCTTCGAGAGCTTCGCGAGCCTCGCGTGCCGCTATCACCTCTTCGCGCGACGGTACCCACAGTTTCTTTTCAAACTCGTCGAGACGGTTCTGAATGCTGTCCTGAGCCTTTTTGAGATTATCCGGATCGGGATAAAGCTGGGCCATCGAACGGTTCTTGAGATTGCGGGTCTTGTATATGTCGCCGTCGTACATCGTGAGAGTGAAGAAATCGTCGTAGGTACATGTCGGCAGATTGTTGTCGTCATCGACAAAGATGGTCTGGGCGGCAAGATAAGGACGTATGTCGGTAAATTTGATCCAGAACATCGGATACTTCAGCGCATCCCCCCCGAAATCGCCGCTGCGATGCAGCACAGGGCATATTGCTTCGACCGTGGGACGGAGACGGTTGTTGCGCGTATCATACTCCCAGCGCTCGACAAGATAGTAGGAAAGCACCTCATTGGTCGGCACGTCGTTCTCGTCGATCACAAAACGCGGATTTTTCTCCGACGAGCCTTTGGCATCGGTAAAAGGAATGTAGAATCTTTCGAGAACATCGCGCACTTTCACACGATAATCGTCGGTAAAGATCTCACGGCCGTCAAGATATTCATAAGCCGGAATTGTGTTCGACGCCAGCAGACGCATTATTATGCGGAAAAGATTTTCCTGACCGGCCACGGGTTCCTCCGGGAAATAGAGCGCGGCGTTCTTGTCTTTTTCGAGATCTATGGCACGGTATATGACACGCATCCACTGACGGTCGGCATCGCTTACCGAGTTCGGGCTTTCAGAGTAGAAATTCTGCATTCTCTCGGTCACGACCGTGCCGTCCTGCTGCTTGGGGGCGTTGCGGTCGGATGTGCGCCTGCGCACCACACCCTGTTCGTCCTGAGCCATAACAGAGGACGCACAAAGAAGCGCGGCGGCAAATATGCTGATTCGGTATGGTATATTCATGAGTGACAATAATTATCCTATTATTACTTCCATTGGCGACAGGTCGCGGGTTATGCCGTCGGGACCTTTGGCCCGGATTCTCGAAATGAAGAAGCGCTTGCCGCGGCTGAGACGCTGAATCTGCTGCTTCTGGCGCGGGGAAAAAGCGGCCCCGGCGCTGACTTCGGGCATGGCGTTGCCCGACGAATCGAAAAAGACCGTCTCGAAACTCTCGACAGAGAAAGGAGTGTCGAGAAGGCCGTCGTCGATAGCGGCCTCGAGGCCCTGGGCCGACATCAGAAGAGCCTTGGCGAACGGTTTTCCGCCGCGATAGTGGTCTGTGTTGCCCGAAGCATCCTTGAAGGCTATGAATGGGGTCGGATCAGGTAATTTACGCACACGGAAACGGGTGGTGCCGACCTCTACCGGACGCCCGTCCATAGTCGCCGTAACAGTTATGACGGCATCCGAACCAAGCGCCGCAGGGCGTGCTATCCACGAATCGCCGCTGCGCGTGAGCGATCCGTTGGTCATGGAAGCCGATATGCCGCTCATGGTGACACCGGGAACCGATATACTCACAGGATTGTCGATACCTGCATAGAGCACATTCATGAGGGTGGCCGACACCGTAGCCATAGGTTCCATTACCGTGTATGACGACTGGAAGTCGTGGCGGGTGCTCGTTCCATCGCCGTGAGGAACCAGGAGCCAGCCTTTATAGTCGAAGGTACCTGTCGAGGCAGTGCTGACTTCATAAAGGCCGTTGCTGTTCTCAAGTTTCTTACCCTCGATGAATATCTCGGGCCGCTGTGTTGTGTCGACAGCCGCAAGAACGATATTGGCCGAGTATTTGCCGCCGCGCATCACCAGACGCGACTGCGGCATTACATAGGCGTTCAGCTCGTTGACACGGACATCACCGGCATCCACCTGCGAGAGGAGCGACGAAAGCACTTCGCCCTCGGCATAGAGAATGTCATTCTGAAGCTTGGACAGAATGGTTACGGCAGCCACAACCGGCTGTTGATCGAATTTGGCCTCTTCCCACGACTGGGAGGTAAGGGTACCGCGCTTAAGAATACCGTCAGTCGAAAGAGCTTCGGCGATAGTTGCACGTTTGAGAGTGTCGGCGATAAACGATTCGACAAATTCGCGGTAATCGTCGATACGCCCGCGGAGAATAGTGCCGCGCGGATTGCCGGGCGCAAGCATTACAACGGCAGCCGACTCAAGATCATCACGGTTCACTATATTGTCGGGATTGCCGTCGGCACCGTCGGCCTTGCGCACAATCTCACGTTTCAGGGTATCAACATAATTATAAAGGGCTTCTGTACTGCGCCGCACCTGCGATGCCTTGTCGAGCCATGCGCTAACCTTGTCAGGATTCTGCACGGCAAGGTTTTCAAGCTGACCGTAGATGGCACTGTTACGTTGTCCGACATTGGCATTCGAGCGGTTGAGACCCTCGTGCACTTGCGTGAAGCCGTCGAGAACGTCGCTCGACACATTGAGCGCGAGCATGGCCGTCAGGACGATATACATAAGGTTTATCATCTTCTGACGTGGCGAAAGCCTTGTGTTGTTTGCTCCCATCGCGCTTAGCTTATTTTACGACCTCACCATTCACATGCACACCGTGTTCGGGGGTGACGGGTATGCCGTCGATACCGGCTCCCGGAGCGCCCATCGGACGGAACATGTTCACGGTCATGGCGTTTATCATCTTTTCGTAGATACTGTTGAGCTGCTGCATGTAGCGGGCCATTTTCTCGGTCTCCTCACAATAGCGGGCACTCTGTGCCGAGCTTTTTTCATACATGTCGCGGATATCCTTGACTCCACGGTTCACGCGGTCGATCGACTCGATCTGCGACGAAATGCTGCGCAGCTGAAGTTCGTAGATGGCATTCAGCCCACCGATATTACGGTGCAGAGCCTGCATCTGATCCACATAGCCGCGAGTGCTGTCGCCGATATTGGCTGAATTGTCGGTTATAGCCCGGTATGACTCCAGAAGAGTCGACGATACACTGTTGAGAGCCTGTGTAGTGGCATGAAGCTGCTGCATATCGGCGGCAATAGCTTCCATCTGGCTCAAATAAGTCTGGGTGGCAGTGGCGAGATCGGCCATCTTTCCGAGCTGTTCGGCGGCAGAGGCCATCTTGGCTATGCTGTCCGACAGCGACCGCGTCTGCTCGCCGTCGAGCGAAAGCGATTCGGCCATGTCGGCCGCCATGCGACCGTGCGGTGTAGCCGCGCCGGCGATACCGCCGCGCACTTCGGCACCCTCCTCACCCTTGAGAGCAGGGAAAACCTCTTCCCACTTATATTCGCGGGGCGGACGGTCAAAAGCCGTAAGGACGAACATGAGCACTTCCGTTCCCATACCGAGGGAAAGCAGCAGGTTGCCTCCGGGAAGATGCAGAATCTTGAAAAGAGCGCCCCAGATAACGACGGCGGCGCCGATAGAATATGCGAAATTGAAGAAACGCTGGCCTTTCTCGCTGCTGATGAAAGCGCTGAGTCCCTTCTTATATGTCTGGATCGTAGTCATCTCTCTGTTGTACTATTTTTTGTTCTGTTTCTGCCCTTTGGCAAATCCGATCTGCGTGCGGACACAGCGGAAACCTATATATGAACGCTGCTCGTTCTGATACTCCCACATACGGAGATCGGAGCGGACATTGTGAGCCACGTCCTTCCACGATCCGCCGCGGATGATCTTGCGTTTCATCTTGTACGGATCCTCGAGAGCGGCATCGTAGCGGTATTCGGGATTAAGATCGTTGGTAAGCCGACCGACACTTTCGGTAAAGGCCGTAGAAGTCCATTCGCTCACATTACCGGCCATATCATAGAGACCGAAGTCGTTGGGAGCATAGGTGCCTACACGCGACGTGATGACATGGCCGTCTTTCACATAATTGCCCTCCTGAGGCTTGAAGTTGGCGTAGAAACAGCCTTTGTCCTCGCTCATGGTGAGATCGCCGTCCCAGGGATACATATTTTCATTCACACCCGCACGGGCGGCATATTCCCATTCGGCCTCTGTCGGGAGACGGTAAGGTTCGACATATATACCCTCCTTGCCGAGCGATCGGCGCAGATAGTCGGTACGCCAGTTGGCGAATGCGTTGGCCTGCTCCCAGCTCACGCCTACCACAGGGTAGTCGGTATAACCGCCGTGAGCGAAATACATGCGCACGTAAGGCTCGTTGTAGGCGTTCTCGAAGTCATTGACCCATGCCGTGGTATCGGGATATACATTAACTATATATGTATTCACGAAATCATAGTCGCCGGTAAGCTGGCGAGAAATCGTACGGCGTACGATTTCTCCGTCATCGTTGATATATGCCGTGTCTTTCGAAATCATAGGACGGTCGGTCGGAACCGGACGGTCGGTATTATATTCGCGGCGACGCGGATCCAGACGGTTACGGCGTTTGACGGCCTCGGTCTGGTTGTATATCTCGTAGCGGTAGTTGAGCTGAGTGTCATCAAGCTCACGGACTCCGGTGATCGGGTTGGTGCGGTATACACTCTCGATGGCTCTAAGCTCGTCCTCGTTGGGATTGCGCCAGGGTATGGGCTTGTTCCAGTTCAGATGGGGAGTTACGGGATTGCCCTCGCGGTCTTCCTCGATCTTGAAATCCTCGTTACCTCCGTAAGCCGGATCGGCAAGACGTTCGCGGATAATGGAATCGCGCACCCAAAGCACAAACTGCTTGTATTTGCCGTTTGTGATCTCGGTCTCGTCCATCCAGAAACCGTCGACAGAAATACCGCGTGCGCTGGCTTCGAGATTCCACAGCGAGTCGGCTTTGGCGGGCCCGACCTTCATGGAACCGCGGTCAACGAGCACCATGCCGTAGGGAGTAGGCTCGGCCCACGACACTCCACCGACGCCTGTCACCTCGCCGCCGGCCGACGAACGGCCTCCGGTGGCGCATGAGGCAAGTGCTGCCGCGGCGCTTATCGATAGTATTATGCGGGTTGCTTTCTTCATATATATTGCAAGTAATCTTCGGTTTACATTAGCCGCACACTCTTGTGGCGGTGTCGGTTCTTGTCCGACAGGTCGAGTTTCATGCTGTATCCCACGAACAACTCGTGGCTGCCTGACGATGCATTGTGGATAGCGCTGGTGGCATAGTCGTAACTATAGCCGATATAAAAATTCCTGAATTCGGCTCCGAGAGTCACTATCACGGCATCATTCCAGCGGTAGCCCAGGCCGGCCGACAGGAATTTACGGTAGCGCACACGTGCGTTAAGTTCGGCAGCGGTAAAGGAGAAATCGCTTTTCACCAATACCGACGGCATTATATCAAATAACGTATTTTTTAACGGAATATTGCCTCCGGCCGTAAAATATAAAGTGCGTTTGGCCTGATACTGGAACTTACGGTCGCCCGAAGTTTCCGAACCGCCTCCGGCATTCTCGGCATTAAGTGTTATAGTCGGCGATGTGAGATGTGTGCACGACACACCGGCGTAAAACAGCTTGTGCTCATACCATATACCGGCGGCGGCATCGAATGCCGTGCCGTGAATATCGCTGGTCGGTATGGCATCGTCGCTGCTTTCGTGATAATCGTCGTCATCGGGTATGAATACTTCCGAGCCTTTGAACGACTGGTCATAGAAACCGCCCTGAAGAGCTACGGTCCATACTCCGCCGAATTTTCTGATCTTGTAGCCGAACTGCGCTCCCATGCTGAGAGATTTGTACAGACCGGCGCTTTCCTGACTCATTATAAGGCCGACACCGATACGCTTCGTTCCTATTTTGAACGGCATATCGCCCGCAGCAAGAAAACTCTGCGGCGCATTGTCGATACCGACCCACTGCAGACGGGCACCAGCCCGGATACGCAGGAAATCGGTCTGTCCTACGGCGGCGGGATTATAAAGTGTCGGAGCGGCGAAATACTGCGACAGCTGCGCATCTGTCTGCGCAACAGACGGCAACGCAAGTGCTGCGAGCAGCACCGACACCACAAAACGAAAAAACACTCGTTGGTTCATACTATTTCAACGAACCCGCGTCTCCATTATTGCCTGCGAATGCCTTGTCATCCTGTAAAATTTGCGTTGCAACGGCTTGGTTTGTATCGGCAATTAATGTATTTTTGCCACAAATTTAACATATCGACATGAAACATACACTCAAAGCAGGCTCATTCATTATTGCGGCGACAGCCATACTTTGTGCCTGCTCAGCCGACAGACAGACCATCGACCCGGATAAAACAGAAATTTTTTATGCCGATCCGACCATCTATACCGAAAACGGTACTTATTACCTTACCGGCACACGCAGCGGCCAGCCTCTCGGATTCGCCCTGCTCGAATCGACAGATCTGGAGAACTGGCATCACGTCGCTCCCGACTCGATGATATTGCAATGCGGAAAATCGGCCTTCGGCACAAAAGGTTTCTGGGCACCGCAGATAATCAAAGAGGATTCGGAGTACTGGCTGACTTACACCGCCGACGAACAGACGTCGTTTGCCAAAGCCGACAGCATAAAAGGCCGATTCTCTCAAAACGAGCTCAAGCCTATCGACGGCAGTGAGAAAAACATAGATTCATTCCTATTTAAAGATGATGACGGAAAATGGTATCTCTACCATGTCCGATTCGACAACGGCAATTTCCTCTGGGTCGCTGAATTCGATCCCGCCACCGGTCATATCGTGGAAGGAACTCTCAAAAACTGTTTCCGGAACGATCAGGCATGGGAGGACACCGGTGCCTACGAAAGTGCTCCCATCATGGAGGGCCCGACTGTAGTGAAACTCGACGGCAAATACTATCTCTTCTACTCGGCCAATCACTTCATGAGCCCTGATTATGCTGTAGGTTACGCCGTTGCCGACAGTCCCTACGGGCCGTGGATCAAAAATCCTGCCAATCCTATAATACACCGGTCGATTGTCGGCGAAAACGGCTCCGGCCACGGTGATATTTTTACGGACATGGATGGTACCCGCCGATATGTCTACCATGTGCATTACTCCGACAGCGTTGTTTCGCCCCGACGCACACGCATCGTGACTCTCGACTTCAGCAAAGACACCGTAAGCAATATCTACAGCATAAAAGCCGTCCCCGGCTCCGTAATAAAACCGCACGTCCAATAATATTTGTGCGATTGTAAGGAAAATTGTAATTTTGCAGCCGGAAAACAGGCGCTTAATGCGCCGCAACAAAAAGAAATGGAAATAATCCGCACCGTCTCACGCCTGAGCGAAGTAGCCGGCCAACACCGTGCCGCCGGGCGTTCCATAGGTCTCGTGCCCACTATGGGCGCTCTTCATGCAGGCCATAAATCGCTTGTAGACAGAGCACGCACCGAAAACGACATCGTTATCGTGAGTGTTTTCGTGAATCCGACACAATTCAACAACGCAACCGACCTTCAGACATATCCCCGCACGGAGGAAGCCGACGCGGCTCTTCTCGAAAGTTGCGGTACAGACTATGTGTTCATGCCTTCGGTAGAGGAAATATATCCCGAACCCGACACCCGCGTATTCGATCTCGGCCCGGTAGCCGAAGTGATGGAAGGCCCCATGCGGCCCGGCCATTTCAACGGAGTGGCCCAGATTGTCAGCAAACTGTTTGCTTGGTCGCAGCCAACACGCGCCTATTTCGGCGAAAAAGATTTCCAGCAGATCGCCGTTATCCGCCGCATGATCGAGCTCGAAGGCTTCGACCTCGAGATTGTGCCCTGCCCCATTGTCCGCGAAGCCGACGG
>ERZ836877.5480-NODE-5480-length-12112-cov-2.320561_pt1 | contig 12112 bp, 13 predicted proteins | sample MGYA00519469_ERZ836877 | MGnify/ENA primary metagenome ERZ836877 (study PRJEB31850, sample SAMEA3708809) | human gut metagenome | biome: human gut; feature: human-associated habitat; material: faeces | place: China | collected 2014 ... | reverse complement strand
AGGAAAGGACTTGCAAAACAAGGTCGGCAATGAAGGTGCCGAGCAGATTTTTGTCACGCCGTGTGTCCAGCAGTGGCATATCCAGCACAAAGATGTCTACGCGCTTTTCCTTGGTAATTATCCGCCACTGTTCCAGAATCTCCTCGTAATTTCTGCCAAGCCTGTCAATGCTTGTAATACAGAGCTGGTCACCCGGCCTGAACTTTTTTAGCATAGCCTGATACTGTGGACGCTGAAAATCCTTGCCCGACATTTTGTCCATGAAAATGCGGTTTGATGGTATGGCCTGCTGCTCAAGAGCAATGCGTTGCCGTATTTCATTCTGGTCTGTGCTTGATACGCGGATGTATCCGTAAGTCTGTTCCATACGGTGTCCTTTGAGTTCAAGTTTACAGTTCATCATCGGGCGTATCCGGCCTGACGAAACTGCCGCTGTACCTGAATGGTTGCTGGGGCAGGGTTGTGTCCTCCTGCGGGGCCGATAGCTGTGGCCGAGGCGGCGGGGGTGTGTCTCTCTTCCTGCCTTTCTTGTCTTCTTTCCGGCGTCTGAACTCGCTCAGGTATTTGGCGAGGGTCGGGGCCTTCACTTCAATGCCTTTTTCGTGCAGGCGCTCGACAATCTCCTGTGTGTCGAAGCCGCGCTTTCTCATCCGCTCCAGTGTCGGGGCCAGAGCGAAGACGGCTTCTTTGACGGACATGGCTCTGTTCCCCTCCAGTGTGACGGAAGCGGGTTTGAGAGTGGCGAATTCCTGTCTGATTTCCTTCAATTGAGTCGCGGTAATGGTCATGATGTTTTCTCCAGTGTCTCGCCGGGGCCATGCCCCGGATGGGCGTTTTGTCTTTCCGGTCGAGCGGGACGGTCGCCCACGCTTCACGAAGTGAAGCATAGTGGGCTATATCTTCGGCCTGTGCGAAGATTCCCTCCCGACGCCTTACCTCATTCTCATGCCACGGGCGGAGCGCGCCTGCCGACGCTCCCTGTCCCGCGCCTCCTGCTCCTGCCGCTGCCGTTCCTCTTCCTGCTGACGTTGGAGCTGTTCGGTGCGCTTGCGCTCCACGAACTCGATATGCAGCGGCCGGATTTCCGGCAGACGCAGAAATTCCTGATAGCCTGCCATGATTCTCTTCATTTTCTTCAACTGACTCTCCAGCTCCTCTTTTTCCTCATGGCTTTGTTTTCTGTGGGCCGTGTATCCCGCTTCAAGCCGCGTCAGCTTTCCGCGAAGGGTATCCACTTCCCGTTGCAGAATTTCCTTCTCTGTCTGGACAAGATGCTTGACGGCAAGCGCCTTTTTCAGTTCTTCAATGAGGGAAGAGGCTTTTTTCAGCACGGACGGATAATTAAGAAAAGAGGCTTTCGGCAGATCGGTCTCCTCCCGAAGCACCTTTTCCGCCTCCTCAGCCTGCCGCTCATACGCTTCAATGCTCTTTCTCAACTCTTCTTCACGCTGTTCCAATGCGCTGATAAGCTGCCGTGAATTTCGGGAAGTCTCTTCGGATTCCTGAATCAGTTTCTCCAATGCTTCCTGTTGCTGCTTGAACTCGCGGGTATCCAGATGTTTTTTCGTGGAGCCGGGCGTCTGTTCCACGCCGCGTTCAATGACGAAGCCCCGGCTTTGCAGATGGGCGGGAAGCCCGGATTGCAGTTTTCGCAGACTCTGACGGGTATAGATTTTGTTGGCGTTGAGCCTCCCGTCCGGCGTCACCGGCACATGAAGGAAGTGCATGTGCGGCGTCTTTTCATCCATGTGAACCATTGCGGAAACGACATTCTCCGCGCCCACAAACTCCGTGAGAAAGGCTTTGCTTTCCTCAAAGAAACGCCTTGTTTCCTCCGGCGTGAGACCATCAAAAAACGCCTTGTCCGAGGTGACGATAAGCCCGCACATGCGCACAGCGTCCTTTCTCACGGCCTTGACCAGCAGAAGCTCGTCAATGCGGTTCTGAATGGCTTCGGCATAGTTCGATGCTGCGGCTTCGTGCAGCTCGTAGTTCGCCGCGCTTCTGTCGTAGTCAATATCGGGGTTGCTGTGGCTCTCCCGTTCCCGCCGGTTGTGGCTCTGGATGCCGCGTATGGCTTCCTTCTTGAATTTCTCCATATGGAGTACGAGATAGGACATGGCAATACTTCCTTGTATCAATGGATGTCCCGTTTTTTCTGTGGCAGGAACGCGGGACACTTTTTCAGTTTACGCGGTACAAAAATTGAAAACCTGTTCGGATTTGGCCGGACTTCATAGGATGACAGATACGATGTATATTGCAGGTGTCCCGCTGTACCGCTGCCTAAGCACCGGTACAGCGGGACACCTGAAAAATGGTCAAGCGAGACCTTTCAGTTTTCTTTTCAGTCTGTGGACAGATGATTTCGACTTTCCCATTTCCTCGGCGCAGTCACGAATGCTGTATCCCTCGCCGAGCAGCCTTTTCAATTCCTCCAGTTCCACATCTTCAATGTCCCGAACCCGCCAATGCAGGGCATTGCCTTCGGTAATCAGGTTGGCCTCAAAGGGTTTGGCGTCATCGCCCAATATGCCCCGCGCCTTGGTCAGGTGAACTTCAAAACGTGCGCCTTCGGCCATGCTGTATTCCCTGGGCCTGCGCAGACTGATCACCGTGTCCATAATGTCTTCTCTGGCGCTGGTGCCACGCTGGTCGCCGGATTTTCCGGCATGATGGATAAGCAGGACGGTCATCCCTCTGCGGCGTAATTCCAGCAGCCACGCCTGCATGGTCTGCCATGACTGAGACTCGTTTTCCTTGCCGGTGCGGCACAAGGTTGCGATGTTGTCCAGCACAACCATGTCCACGTCTTTCAGAAACGGCTCAATCATGGCCTGTCCGCTGGCTGTGGACAAATCCGGCATGGGGCAGGGCTGCAAATCCGGTGTGATGAGCGCCATGTTTTTCAACGTATGCGGGGGAATGGACATGCCGTTGACAAGAGCGGAAAGGCGGTTCTGCATGGAAGTGGCGGGCATTTCCCCATCCACATACAGCGTCCGTTTGGGCATTGGCGCGCGCCAGTTGAACACAGCTCCGCCGGAAGCCACCGCAACGGCGATGCTCAAGGCGGCGAACGTCTTGCCTATGCCGCGCGGGGCGTACAGGATGCCTATGCCCTGTACCGGAAGAACGGGCGATAAAAGATACCCCCGTTCAGGTATGGACATGGAAAGAAATTCGCCCATGTCCAGAGCGATAAGACCTTGCTGTTTGGTCAGCGCCATTTCCAGTTGCGAGCGGACGGCCTCAATGCCTTCAATCTGGTGAAGGTCATTAAAATCCGTACCGTTGTCGTCGGTGAAGTGGGGAAACAGAAGTTGAGCGTTTGCGAGTCCGGCCGCTTCCTCACCTCTCTTGCGTCCGGCTTCGTCATTGTCGCCGCAGATAATGATTGCCCTGTCTGTGAATCGGTCTCTTGCCGGTTTGGCGACCACGGGCATATTGTTGGCGGAGAAAGCCACATGGACCGTCCAGCCAGTGGCAAGATGGATGCTTGCGCCAGTGGCAAAGCCTTCGCAGATGGCTATCGGCTTTTCCGGCTGCCCCTGAATGATGAATTGTCCTCCAGATACCTTGCCGCCAACGAGGAAACGCTTGGTTCCATCAGGGTAGATGCGTTGCAGACTTTGCAGATTATCTGCGGTATCCAGAACGGGAATAAGCAGCGCACCGTCCCGTGCCTGCCGTATGCCTTCCAAAGCCGGAATGCCCTTTCGGCGTAGATAGGGATGGTTGGCGTCGCACATTCGTGCCGAGTTCCATTCCTGTCTGGCCAGTTGAGCTGCTTCAGCATGGCGTTCGGCATATTCCGCTTCGCGTTGCCGCTGTATGGAGTGTTGACGCTCCCGCCATGCGGATATTTCCGCAATTGAAAGTGTCTGTTTTGCTTCGGCGCAGAACGTGCCCTGTTCTCCGTTTTCCCAGTTGCACCACCAAAGCGTCGCAGGGATATCGATATGCGCGATATATGCGCCGTTTTGTTTGTGCGGTTTGGTCTGGGTAGGACAGCGATGCAATTTTCCGTCCGCCATGATTTCGGCCGGAATCAATCCCTTGTCGGTCAGGATGTCCCGAAAGGTTTGCAGGGGATTACTCATGATTCTCTCCCTGACGGCCAAGTTTTTCGATAAATGCGGCGATGTCCTCCGCCCGCCACACTGTTGTACGGGGACCGAGTTTCACGGGTTTGGGATAACGTCCGGTGCGACACCCCTCCCACCATGCGCTCTTGCTTATGGGAATCATGCTGAGAACCTGAGGCAGACGCAGAAGGCCGTGGACGGGGATGGGAGCTTGATACTGTTTCATAAAAAAATCTCCTGAATCTGGTTGGATTTCAGGAGAATCTGGCACACGTCAAACGATTCCCGTGAGGGAATCGGACGGGAAAATGACGGGAAAATCTAAAAAAGACGGGAAAACGACAGGCTGGTCATGCCTTGACTATGGAGTATCCATTCGTTCTCTTGAGAAGATTGTCCACCATATTACGATAAGATTTTTCGTCCCTGTACTCTTTTTTCGCAAGCAGACGGCCCACATGCGTCTTCCGCCCCACTGAGGCATTATGGCCTGTCCCGGATGATTGAGAGCCGCACCAGTACAGCAGAACGTAGGCGATCACCTCAAGGGGATACTTCTCTTTCATGGCGTCACGGACAGCCGCATCCGGCCTTCCTTCCCAAACGGCTCCGGGAATACGAAAAACGAGTTTTCCATCCTGTGGCGACCTTTCACATAGGGAAACTGCCGTCGCTTTGTCGGCAACGGACGATTCCGGCGGAACTGCCCGTAAAAGGGATTCCACAAGGGCGCGGGTGATGCCTTTTACTTCCCGGCGCAGGGGATAATAGCGGAGATGCCTGATGGCGGCGTCCCTGTCCACCATTATGGTATCGGCAAAGATATGCGCAATGAAGTGGTAACTTGAAACGGGAATGGAGCATACCGGCTTCTCAAACAGCATCGAGTCCGACGAATACTGCTCGAAGATTTTTTCTGTGTTCAATCTATCCAGACTGTTGAACAGAACTTCTCGTTCCTTTGGAAATACAGACGCCGTATCTTCAAAGGATTCTTCAAGAATAACATCCAGTCCATATCGCAGGGAGTTAAGAGGAACAACTGTCGATATCGTTCTGAAAAATTCCATCACATCAACGCCGAGCAGATACGTCTGAATGCCTGTATCCGGTTCTGGAGCTGAAGGAAATTCCGGGAGCTGTGTTCCGTATACTGCATGACGGCTCGCGACAAATGCCTGCCAGCAAGTCTCATATACTCCGCGCCATAATTCCAGTGACTGAACGGCGTCAGGCCAAAACGCCTGAACAAGCATTTCACCTTCTCTGGCGGTCAGGCCATACGCCTGCCGTATTCTGCCTATGGTAATGTTCTGCCGGTCTGTCATAGAGGAAAGGATACCCTGTCACCCAAAAATGGACAATAAAAAACAGCGGCAGGGATAGTCATGTACCTTCCGTGCCGCTGTTTACTGAAAACAGGCGTTATCAGCTATACCACACCCGGATGATATCCATGTCGTCATAGCCGTATTGTCTCATACGTTCCTTTTCTTCCTCGCTCCAGCCGGTGTCGTTGCTCGTCACCTGCGTCTCGCCTTCTATTTTCCCGATGGAGATACAAACATCACGGTCGTTCATGGTGCCCTCTTTCATGCTTCCTCCCTGATTCTTTTCTGTTGTGTGTTGCGTAAGCCGTCCAGATAGTCAGCCCATGCCTGCATCATCTTTCGGCGCTCCGGCAGATATTCCGCATAATTGTATGCCGCCCGCACTTCGTCCTGCTCGCCGTGAGCAAGCTGCCGCTCAATCCAGTCCCGGTTATAGCCGAGTTCATTGAGCAATGTGGAAGCGATGGAGCGAACCATGTACGCTCATCTCGTGTTTCTGATAGCCCATACGTCGGAGCGCATTGAGCATGGTCGCATCGGAAATGGGCCGTGCTTCAGTGCGGATAGAAGGGAAGAGGTATTTTCCCTCCCCGGAGTATTTCTGAAGTTCCTGAAGAATGGCCATTGCCTGCCGGGACAGGGGCACAAGATGCTGACGGCGCATTTTCATGCGTTCGGCGGGAATACGCCATTCCCCGGCCTCAAGGTCAAATTCCTTCCATAGGTCTCCAGCCGGTACATGACGGTTCCCTGATGCTTTTCGGAAAACTCTGCCATACGGGTTTCATGCCATTCTCTGGCGATATTCTGGAAGCTGTCGCGTTCCGCGATGGCTCTGGCCTGCCGTAACTGCCGTTTATGGTCTGAGGGATCGATTCCCTTGGACAACATGCGTTTCGCCTCTTCGCGGCGTTCTCTGGCGTCCTTGAGCGATATGGTGGGATATTCCCCGAAACTGAGCAGCTTGCTCTTGCCGTCAAAACGGTAGGCCATCCTCCAGAGCTTGCTTCCGTTGGCGGGAACGAAAAGAAACAGACCGCCGCCATCGAAATATTTACGAGGCTTCACGTCGGGTTTCAGACTGCGGATGTGGGTATCGGTAAGAGGCATGGGCACTCCTTGGCTGTCGTTGGACGAAGAGATACCCACATGGATAAAAATATTTTGATTCCGCGCGGTTATTCATGTAGGTATCGGAAATGTCGTACCACATTTCTACCTACGGATATACCCATAAAATGATTGGATGCAAGCGGACGAGGCTGGACTTCGGGAAACCATACCGGAAAGAAAAAACAAAGAATGCCAAGGTTTTTTTGGACCTTGGCATTCTTCTTTGTACCTAAATTTGGCGTCCCCAAGCGGATTTGAACCGCTGTTGACGGCGTGAAAGGCCGCTGTCCTGGGCCGGCTAGACGATGGGGACGTTTACCGTGCTTTCTGCTCGCCGCAGCTGCACAGCCAGAACTATTTATAAAAATCATCCACCGCTGTCAACGAGAAAAAAGGGGAAAATGGAAAAAAGTTGAAACGTATAGTTAATATGTTGTATTTATTTTATAAAAATTTAACAAAAAAACCTTTGATAAGAGGAAAACTCTCGGTCCCCAACGGCCCCATTCTGGTAAATGGGGAGTGAACGGTACAAAACGGTTACCATATGAGCTCACCAGTCCCGTATTTCCTCCAATCGGCAAGAGAGTTTTTTTCGGGGTAAGGTGCAAAGGAGCGAAAGAGTAGGCTTGAGGCTCCCCCGAACCCTATTCTCCACGTAGGGGCCAGAAAAATGCCAGAAGCCTAAAAGAATTCCCCCAGCCTCCCGAATGAAGGAGGCTGGGGGATGGCTTGTAAATGGTAGCCGCTCGGAGACAGCTTTAGATCTTCCTGTACGCACCGCCGGTGGATGCGGAGGTCACCAGCTTGGCGTAACGGCGCAAGAACGGGGATTTTACATCTTTTTCCACGGGGACGAAGTGTTTGCGGCGTTCTTCGATTTCCGCTTCGGGGACGACCAGTTCCAGCTTACGGCCGGGGATGTCGATATGGATGGTGTCGCCGTCCTGCACGAGCCCGATGAGCCCGCCGTCCGCCGCTTCGGGGGATACGTGGCCGATGGCCGCACCCCGGCTGCCGCCGCTAAAACGGCCGTCCGTGATGAGCGCCACATCCGCGCCGAGGCCCATGCCCACGATGGCTGACGTCGGGGTCAGCATTTCGCGCATACCCGGGCCGCCGCGGGGGCCTTCATACCGGATGACCACCACGTCGCCCTTTTTGATCTTGCCGCCGAGGATGGCTTCCACGCCTTCTTCCTCGCTGTTGAACACGCGGGCGGTCGCGTCGCGGACCATCATTTCGGGAGCCACGGCGGACTGCTTCACCACGGCGCCGTCGGGCGCGAGGTTGCCGCGCAGGATGGCGATGCCGCCTTCCTTGGCGTAGGGCTTGTCGATACGGATGACGTCGGGGTCAATGATGTGGGCCTTGAGTTCCTTGATATTTTCAGCCACCGTCTTACCGGTGACGGTGAGCGCCTCGCCGTGCACGAGGCCCTTGTCGAGCAGGGCTCCCATGACGGCGGGGATGCCGCCCGCGCGGTGCAGGTCTTCGATGTGCTGCGTCCCGGCGGGAGAAAGCTTACAGATATTGGGCGTCTTGCGGCTGATGTCGTCGAAGATGTCCAGAGACAGGCTCAGTTCGGCTTCCCCGAATACGGCGGGCAGGTGGAGGGTCGTGTTGGTGGAGCCGCCGAGAGCCATGTCCGCCGCCACAGCGTTGTGGACGGATTGTTCGGTCACGATGTCGCGGGGGCGGATGTTCTTTTCGAGAAGTTCCATGACCTGCATACCCGCCTGTTTGGCAAGGCGGATACGGGCGGCGGACACGGCGGGCGTCGTGCCGTTGCCGGGCAGGGCCACGCCCATGGCTTCGCACAGGCAGTTCATGGTGTTGGCGGTGTACATGCCGGAACAGGAACCGCAGCCGGGACAGGCGTTTTCGGTCAGGTCTTCCAGCTCTTCTTCGGTCATGGTGCCGTTACGGACCGCGCCGACGCCTTCAAACACGCTGATGAGGTCGGTGTTGTTCCGTCCCGCCAGCATGGGGCCGCCGCTCATGATGATGGAGGGCAGGTTCAGGCGCATCATGGCCATGAGCATACCGGGGACGATCTTGTCGCAGTTGGGGATGAACACCAGCGCGTCGAAAGGATGTGCCGTAGCCATGATTTCGATGGAGTCGGTGATGACTTCGCGCGAGGTCAGGGAGAAGCGCATACCTTCATGATTCATGGCCAGGCCGTCGCACACGGCGATGGCCGGGAACTCCATAGGCGTGCCGCCCGCCATGCGGATGCCCGCCTTGACGGCCTCGGCGATTTTGCCGAGATGCAGGTGGCCGGGGACCACTTCGTTGGCGGCGTTCACCACGCCGATGAGCGGGCGTTTCATCTCTTCGCGGGTCAGGCCGAGCGCGTAGAGCAGGGAGCGATGGGGGGCCTTTTCAAGACCGAAGGTCATTTTTTGGCTGCGCATTGTCTGTTTCCTTTCAAAAAGTCGCTGTACTGGGCCGTCCGGTGGCGGTCCGTTCTGAAAACGGAGAACGGCTAGTCGCCGTATTCGTCCTCAAAGTCCTGTTTGGTCATGCCGAAGTGTTCGGGGAATTCCTCTTCCGGCAAATCGTCAATGGCTCCGGAAAGGAGGAAGAGGCCGCCGTGCGCCTGCATGAAGTAGTCGTCCATCGGGCCCCAAAGCTTCTTCACCTTTCGCAGCACGTCCAGATTTTCCAGCCGTTCCACGGGGGCCGCGCCCTCGCCGGCAATGGCCCCGGCGGCCACCATGCCCCGCCACGCGTCGGAGCCGCTGTCGATGCAAACCTTGTCGCCGTGCTTCACCCATTCGTTGGTCACGGCATCACGGGCGACGAGCGTATAGGGAGCGCCCTGTGAACAGCCGCCTTTCTTGGAAAGGTCGTCGTAATAGCCCCGATTCGCCTCATAGTCATACATCTCCGTCTTGTCGAAGACGAAGGTGTATTGGCAGTCCATCATCTCTTTCAGCGTCCGCAGGTTGGTGAACCCGCAATCGCCGTACTCCTCCAGCCTGAGCAGCGAATAAATCATGCTCCGCTTTTCGGAAACGGGCATATCGGAACGGGATACGACCCGTATGGCCTCTTCGATATAGTCTTCGATTTCGTGCATGGACACGGCGGGGCTCCTTTCTGCGTCGTTCCGGAGGAGGGGCGCCGCTGCCCGAGGCCGGGAAATGCCCTCCTCAGGCAGCTGGGGATCTAGTCGATGATACGGCCCTGAAGCCAGATGATGGCGTCGATTTCATCCCCGGCTTGCGGGACGATCTTGCAGACGCGCTCGGGAGCGTAGAGGGGGAAGCGGAGCGGGTTCGGGGTATTGAGGCCGAACTCCACGATCAGCATATAAATTTTTTCGTTCTGGATGTACATTTCTTCTACGGACGTGACCGGGACGCGGATCTGATATTCGCTGGCGACATCGCCGGGGACGACGATGCGGGCGCCCCTGAGATCCACGGTGAGCTGCGGCACGTCGAGGCGGGTCTTGCCCGGATTTTGGGCCAGCCATTCCGCCACGTAACGCTCGTATTCCACACCTTCGGTAATGGTCATTTCGTCGAGGAGGGCGCGGCGCAGGCCGTAGGCGAGCCCGGCGATAAGGAAGGTATGGCGGACGCCGGGGGTGAGATTTTCACGGTCGCGGAACAGAAACGGCGAGTAGAACCAGAGCGGGTTGGCGCCTTCGTTGCAGGTGGCGGACACTTCGCCTTCGGTTTCGTTTTGCCAGAGATACGTCTCGTTCACGGTCATATCGTTGGGCGCGCCTTCCAGCAGGGGATAGGTCGACACGGGACGGAGCTGTTCGCCCGCGTTCCCGTGGACGGTGACGCCCGCGCGGAATCCTGTTTCTACCGGCCAGGCCAGCACCATGGTTTCTTCCTTGGAGTCCTTGCGCTGCCAACAATCACGGGTCTTTCCTTCCTTCATCACCTGCATGACGACGGCGGGAACTTCCTTCTCGGGATCGTTCAAAAGGGTCAGCCAGGTTTTGCCAAGTCCTTCAAAATGGTTGCTCATGGGGCCTATCCTGATGGTTATGGTTGCTATCAGCGCTTTCTTGGGCGCCGTTTTTGTCTCAAGCGAAGAATCATACCCGTTTAGCCAGCATACGGCAAGATCGCAAAGCGCGCCGTTCCGGGGAGAATGTTTGATCTTTATTCTTTCGGCGGCGCTTGTGCGCCGCACAGTCGCATGATAACAGTGAGAACCCAAACAAGGCGGGAATTCCCCCGCCGTGTCGTGTCCGAGGCGGTTCGTTTTGTTACGTCTTTATGCTTGAGGAGAGTGCCGTGCGCGAAATTCATGTTTCAGCCATAACGGATACCGTCGCGGAGCTGGCCGTCGCCGCCTGCTGCCGCTTGCCGGATGTGATGTACCGGGCCATCGAGTCGTCTGTGGAAAGGGAGGCCTCGCCTTCCGGCAAGGATGTGTTGCGTCAACTTTTGCTGAACGCAGACATCGCGGCTTCGGAGAACACGCCTATTTGTCAGGATACCGGCCTTGCCGTCGTGTTCGCCGAAGTCGGGCAGGATGTGCATGTCGTGGGCGGTTCGTTTGAAGAGGCCGTCAACGCCGGGGTCGCCAAAGGGTATACGGAAGGCTATCTGCGGAAATCCTCCGTGGCCGAGCCGCTGTTCGAGCGCAAGAACACCGGGGACAACACGCCCGCCGTGCTGCATGTGCGCCTTGTGCCCGGCGATCGCATCCGCCTGAAGCTGGCGCCCAAAGGGGCGGGCAGTGAAAACAAGAGCGCCCTCAAGATGCTCGTCCCCGCTGACGGCATTGAAGGCGTGAAGAAATTTGTGGTGGATACGGTGAAGGCCGCCGGTTCGAGCCCCTGTCCTCCGATGGTGGTCGGCGTGGGCATCGGCGGTACGCTTGAGCTGGCGGGCCTGTGCGCCAAGCGCGCCGCCATGCGCGACGTGGACACCCGTAACCCCGATCCCCGGTATGCGGCCTTTGAGGAAGAGCTCCTCGGCCTCCTGAACGATCTCGGGACGGGCCCGCAGGGGCTCGGCGGGACGACCACGGCTTTCAAGGTCAACGTGGAGTTTTGCGCCACGCATATCGCCAGCCTCCCGGTGGCGGTGAACATCAATTGCCACGCTGCGCGCCACGCCGAGGCGGAACTGTAATCACTTCCAGTCCCCGCCTCAGGCGCGGGGGCAAACAGGAGATTTCCGTGTCCGAACCCATCCGTTTGACGACGCCCCTTACTCAAGACAAGGTGCGTTCACTGCATATCGGTGACAGAGTCCTCATTTCGGGGACCATTTACGCGGCCCGCGACGCCGCCCACAAGCGCATGGTGGAGACGCTGGACAGGGGAGAGCCCCTGCCCGTGGATCTGCGCGATCAGATTGTTTATTATGTGGGGCCCTCTCCGGCCAAGCCGGGGCAGGCCATCGGTTCCGCCGGGCCGACGACCTCAGGCCGTATGGACGCCTACGCGCCGCGCCTGATGGAAAAGGGGCTTTCCGGCATGATCGGCAAAGGCAACCGTTCGCAGGCGGTCAAGGACGCCATGCAGCGTTACGGGACGGTCTATTTCGCGGCTACCGGCGGCGCCGGGGCGCTGCTGTCCCGCTGCATCCGTTCGTA
>ERZ836877.5476-NODE-5476-length-12117-cov-4.018488_pt1 | contig 12117 bp, 10 predicted proteins | sample MGYA00519469_ERZ836877 | MGnify/ENA primary metagenome ERZ836877 (study PRJEB31850, sample SAMEA3708809) | human gut metagenome | biome: human gut; feature: human-associated habitat; material: faeces | place: China | collected 2014 ... | reverse complement strand
GCGAGGCTCGTTCCGTGCGGCCGATTGGCTCGGCTTTTGGGTTCGGGGAGAAAATCTGCTGGCGCAGAGGTACGAGACGGTCGCCGGCTTTCCGATGCCTCGGGCGACGGTCATGGCCGGAGCGAATATCCGTTTTTAGAACGAACCAATCAAATATATGCAGATATGCAAACGACTACTGTAAGACTCTATTCGTTGGGATACGGCCAGGCAAAGACCTATTGGACCGCATTCCTTTTCGTGGCAGGCAACGTGCTTCTTCCGCAGTTGTGCCATTTGTTCCCTCTGGGCGGCGTCCGGTGGCTGCCGATCTATTTCTTCACGCTGGTCGGCGCCTACAAATACGGCTGGCGGGTGGGCCTGCTGACCGCCGTGCTCTCGCCGGCGGTGAACTCGGCGCTGTTCGGCATGCCCGCAGCGGCGATGCTGCCCGTGATCCTGCTCAAATCGGTGCTGCTGGCCGTCGCCGCAAGCCTCGCTGCATGGCGGGCAGGGCGCGTGACGCTGCCCCTGCTGGCGGGCGTCGTCCTCTTTTACCAGCTGTTCGGCTCGCTGGGCGAATGGGCCTGGACGGGCTCGGCGAAAGCCGCCCTGCAGGACATCCGCATCGGGCTCCCCGGTATGCTGGCACAGGTATTTGCAGGATACGCGGTGCTCAGGTACCTATTACGTAATTAACAATCCCGAGACATGACAAAAATGTATATGGTTTCGTTATTGTCGATCCTGCCTTTCACGGCCCCGGCCTGCGGATCAGCACAGGGCGGCGGAGAAGCGCCCGAGGCACCCAAGGTCTATTTCGTGCGGGACATCACGCCGGAGAATATGGTGCGCCTGTACGAGGCGCTGGAGCGTCCGGCGACGGGCAAGGTGGCCGTGAAACTCTCGACAGGGGAACCCGGCGGGCACAACTTCCTCAAGCCGGAGCTTATCAAGGATCTGGTGCAGAAGGTGGACGACACGATCGTCGAATGCAATACCGCCTACGGCGGCGGACGCGCCAGCACGGAAAACCACCTGAAGGCCGCCGCCGACCACGGCTTCACGGCCATCGCCCCGGTGGACATCATGGATGCCGAAGGCGAGGTAAGCTTGCCCGTGAAGGGCGGCAGGCACCTCAGGGAGAACTTCGTGGGGTCGCACTACCCCGCCTATGATTTCACGGTGGTGCTCTCGCACTTCAAGGGGCACGCCATGGGCGGCTTCGGCGGTGCGGTGAAGAACATCTCGATCGGCATCGCCTCGTCGGCGGGCAAGGCGTGGATACATTCGGCCGGGAAGACCAAGAATGCCGCCCAGATGTGGGGCAACCTGCCCGCGCAGGACGATTTTCTGGAGTCGATGGCCGAGGCAGCCAAGTCGGTGGCAGACCATTGCGGGGAAAAGATACTCTACATCAACGTGATGAACAACCTGTCGGTGGACTGCGACTGCGACGCGCACCCCGAAGACCCGAAGATGGGCGACATCGGCATCCTGGCCTCGACCGACCCGGTGGCGCTGGACAAGGCGTGCGTCGACCTGGTTTACGCATCGCCCGACCCGGGCAAGGTGCACCTGATCGAACGCATGGAGTCGCGCCACGGCATCCACACGCTGGAACACGGCGAAGCGATCGGGCTGGGCTCGCAGCAATACGAACTCGTGGAACTGGAATAGGATGGAGTACCGCATACTGGGGCGCACCGGACTGAAAGTCGGCGCCATCGCACTGGGTTGCGAGGGGTTCGCGGACAAGACGGCCGAAGAGGTGCGCGCCGATTTCGATTTCGCCATCCGCAACGGCATCAACTTCCTCGACCTTTACGCCTCGAACCCCGAGCTGCGCAGCAACATCGGCGCAGCGCTGGCGGGCAGGCGCGAGAAGTTCGTCATACAGGGGCACCTCTGCTCGGTATGGGAAGGGGGGCAGTACCTGCGCACGCGCGATCCGGAGAAATCGCTGGCGGCGTTCGAAGACCTGCTCGCACGGCTGGGAACGGACTATGTGGAGATCGGGATGATCCACTACGTGGACGCCGAGGCCGACCTGCGCGAGGTGCTCGACGGCCCGATCATGCGCCTGGCGCAACGGCTCAGGTCGGAAGGGCGCATCCGCCACATCGGCCTGAGCAGCCACAACCCCGTGGTCGCGCACATGGCGGCCCGGACGGGGCTCATCGACGTGCTGATGTTCTCGGTGAACCCCTGTTACGACCTGCTGCCGCCGAGCGACGACGTGGATACGCTCTGGGCGGACGAGAGTTACGCGCGGGAGCTGCACAACATCGACCCCGAACGGCAACGGCTCTACGAATTCTGCGAACGCGAAGGGATCGCCATCGACGTGATGAAGGCCTACGGCGGAGGCGACCTGCTGAGCGACGCCAACTCGCCCTTCGGACGCCCGATGACCCCGGTACAATGCCTCGAATATGCCCTGACGCGCCCCGGCGTAGCGGCCGTAATGGCCGGCTGCCGCAGCCGCGCCGAGATCGAAGCGGCACTGGCCTGGTGTTCGGCCACGGCCGCGGAACGCGACTACACGGGGGCGCTGGCCGGGCTGGACAAATTCTCGTGGGAAGGGCACTGCATGTACTGCGGGCACTGCGCCCCGTGTTCGGTGGGGATCGACATCGCCGGTGTGAACAAATACTACAACCTGACCCTGGCACAGCACGAGATACCGGAGACGGTGCGCGAACATTACAGGCTCCTGCCGCACCACGCCTCGGAGTGCATCGCCTGCGGCCGCTGCGAACGGAACTGCCCGTTCGGCGTCGATATCATCGGCCACATGCGGCTGGCGGCGGCGAAATTCGGATATTAGAATGACGGAACGAATCATAGCACAAAGACTCGGGATCGGCCTCCCGCAGGTGCAGGGCACGGTACGCCTGCTGCGCGAAGGCGCCACGATCCCCTTCATCAGCCGCTACCGCAAGGAAGCGACCGGCTCGCTCGACGAATTGCAGGTCGGGGCGATCAAGGAACAACTGGACAGGCTCACCGAGCTGGAAGCCCGCAGGCAGACCGTCCTGACGACCATCGAGGGGCAGGGCAAACTGACCGGGGAGCTCCGCAAACGGATCGAAGAGTGCTGGAACGCGGTGGAGCTGGAGGACATCTACCTGCCCTACAAACCCAAGCGCCGCACACGCGCCACGGCGGCCCGCGAACGCGGGCTGGAACCGCTGGCCGACATCGTCATGGCACAACGGGCACACGACCTTCTGCATCAGGCGCAACGCTTCGTCACGGCCGAGGTACCGACCCCCGAAGAGGCCATTGCAGGAGCCTGCGACATCGTCGCCGAGAGGATATCCGAGGACGAACAGGCCCGCAACACCGTGCGGCGCACGATGGGACGCGAAGGGGCGGTGCACTCGAAGCTCGTGAAGGGCAAGGAGGCCGAGGGGGCGAAGTATTCGGACTACTTCGACGCCGCGTCGCCGCTGCGCAGCATCTCGTCGCACCGGTTCCTGGCCATGCGTCGCGGCGAAGACGAGGGGATCCTGCGCATCTCGATCGACGCCGACACGGAGCGCATCACCGAAGCGCTCTGCCGCCGGTTCATACGTCCCGGATCGGCAACGCGCACATATATGGAGGCCGCCGTGGCCGACTCGCTCAAGCGGCTCATCCGACCGTCGATAGAGACCGAGCTGCTCGCGGCCGCCAAAGAGAAGGCCGACGACGAGGCGATCGGGGTATTCGCCGAAAACCTGCGGCAGCTGCTCCTTTCGGCGCCGCTGGGGCAGAAGCGCGTGATTGCCATCGACCCCGGATTCCGCACGGGCTGCAAAGTCGTCGTCCTGGACTCACAGGGCAACCTCGTGCACAATACGACCATCTACCCGCACCCGCCGCAGGGCCGCTATGCCGAAGCGGCGGAAATGCTGCGGGCGCTGGCGGGGAAATACAGGGCCGAGGCCTTCGCAATCGGCGACGGTACGGCGGGGCGCGAAACCGAGCAGCTGGTGCGCGGCCTGGGACTGGACGGAGCCGTGGAGATATTCATGGTCAGCGAGGACGGCGCATCGGTCTACTCGGCGTCGGCCGCGGCGCGCGAGGAGTTTCCCGATTACGACGTGACGGTGCGCGGCTCGGTGAGCATCGGCCGGAGGCTGATCGACCCGCTCTCGGAGCTGGTGAAGATCGACCCCAAGTCGATCGGCGTCGGGCAATACCAGCACAGCGTCGACCAGGGAAAACTCAAGGCCAGGCTCAATACGGTGGTCGAAAGCTGCGTAAACAGGGTCGGGGTGAACATCAACACCGCCTCGAAACACATCCTCACCTATATTTCCGGACTGGGGCCGGCGCTGGCGGAGAACATCGTGGCGTACCGCGCCGCGAACGGCGATTTCAAGAGCCGCAAAGAATTGCTCAGGGTGCCGAGGCTGGGCGCCAAGGCCTACGAACTGGCCGCGGGTTTCCTGCGCATCGTCGGCGGGCAGAATCCGCTGGACAACAGCGCCGTGCATCCCGAATCGTACCACATAGCCGAGCGGATGGCCGCCGACGCGGGCGTGACGGTCGACAGGCTGCTCGCCGACAAGGAGCTGCGCAGGGGCATCAAACCCGAGAGATACGTGGACGGACAGGTCGGGATTCCGACCGTGACGGACATCGTCGAAGCGCTGGACAAGTGCGGCCTCGACCCGCGCGAACAGCTGCAGGCCTTTTCGTTCGACCCGAACGTACGTACGATCGGCGACCTGCGCGAAGGGATGACGCTGCCGGGCATCGTCACCAACATCACGGCCTTCGGGGCTTTCGTCGACATCGGGATCAAGCAGGACGGGCTGGTGCACATTTCGCAGATGGCCGACCGCTACGTCGCCTCGCCGGCGGAGGTCGTGCACCTGGGACAGCAGGTCGAGGTGCGGGTCACCGGGATCGACACCGCCCGCGGGCGGATTTCGCTCTCGATGCGCAAATAAAGCGGGGAGCGAACGGGCGCGGACAGGCAGGAGGTTTGACGCTCACCGGGTTGCGGACGGGCGTCCCGGAAAAGGAAATGCAGGGCCGGAATGTCCCTGCATTTTTTGTTTACAATTTGTTCATTAATTGCCCGCACGCATATTTGCGATCCGGGAAAGTATGTCTACATTTGTTCCGGAGCAAGGTTCCCCGCCGGCGGCTGCCGGCACGGGATCAAAAGGGAACTCCTGTGAGAATCAGGGGCTATTCCCGTAGCTGTAAGCCTCGATTGCGTTCCGCACTCTCTTGAGCCACTGTCCCCCGGGACGGGAAGGCGTGCGGATGGGGCGAGCCAGAAGACCTGCCTTGCGAGCTGCGACATCCGCCTTCGGGATTTAGGGCGGTGCCCGGAACAGATATTTACACCGAACAATTCAGGGGTAAGGACATGGCTGTCCTGCGTATTACGCAGGCGGAGATGCCGCCTCCGTACGGCAAGACTTACAAACAAATACAGATACATTATGGGCATTTCGGAAATTTACATCGTCAAGCGCGACGGCAAGCGCGCCCCCTTTTCGCTCGAGAAGATCAAACGCGCGATCAGCAAGGCATTCCTTTCGGTAGGCGGATACGCCACCGACGACGACCTCACGTCGGTACTCAGCCGCGTACATATCTCCGACGGCATGAATGTCGAGGAGATACAGAACCAGGTCGAGGTGGCGCTCATGGCCGAACGCTATTTCGCCGTGGCCAAGAGCTACATGCTCTACCGCCAGAAGCACACCGAGGATCGCGAAGACCGCGAAAAACTCGAATTCCTGATCAACTACTGCGATGCCTCGAACCCCGCGACGGGTTCGAAATACGATGCCAACGCCAACGTCGAGAACAAGAACATCGCCACGCTGATCGGCGAACTGCCCAAACAGAACTTCATCCGGCTCAACCGCCGGCTGCTGACCGACCGCATCAAGGAGATGTACGGCAAGGAACTCTCGGACAAATACCTCCGCCTGCTGAAAGACCACTTCATCTACAAGAACGACGAAACGTCGATGGCCAACTACTGCGCTTCGATCACGATGTACCCGTGGCTGCTGAACGGCACGCTCTCGGTGGGCGGCAACTCGACACGCCCGACCAATCTCAAGTCGTTCTGCGGCGGCTTCGTCAACATGGTCTTCATCGTATCGTCGATGCTCTCGGGCGCCTGCGCCACGCCGGAGTTCCTGATGTATATGAACTATTTCATCGAACAGGAGTACGGAGAAGATTACTACAAGCGGGCGGACGAGGTGGTCGACCTCTCGAAAAAGCACCGGACGATCGACAAGATGATTACGGACTGTTTCGAACAGATCGTCTACTCGATCAACCAGCCCACGGGGGCGCGTAACTTCCAGGCCGTGTTCTGGAACGTGGCCTATTACGACCGCTACTATTTCGAAAGCCTGTTCGGCGAATTCGTATTCCCCGACGGGACGAAGCCGCACTGGGAATCGCTGTCGTGGCTGCAAAAGCGTTTCATGACGTGGTTCAACCGCGAGCGCACGAAGACCGTGCTGACCTTCCCGGTCGAGACGATGGCCCTGCTGACCAGGGACGGCGACGTGATGGACAAGGAATGGGGCGACATCACGGCGCAGATGTACTCCGAGGGGCACTCGTTCTTCACCTATATCAGCGACAACGCCGACTCGCTGTCGTCGTGCTGCCGCCTGCGCAACGAGATACAGGACAACGGGTTCAGCTACACGCTCGGCGCCGGCGGCGTATCGACCGGTTCGAAGAGCGTGCTGACGATCAACCTCAACCGCTGCATCCAGTATGCCGTGAAGAACGGCATGCACTACCTGACCTACCTCGAAGAGATCGTCGACCTGGTGCACAAGGTGCAGACGGCCTACAACGAGAACCTCAAGGATTTGCAGGCCAAGGGGATGCTGCCCCTGTTCGACGCGGGCTATATCAACCTCGCGCGCCAGTACCTCACGATCGGCGTCAACGGGCTGGTCGAGGCGGCCGAGTTCCTGGGCATCCCGATCAACGACAACGACGACTACGTCGGTTTCGTACAGGGCGTACTGGGGCTGATCGAGCGCTACAACAAGAAGTACCGTTCGAAGGAGCTCATGTTCAACTGCGAGATGATCCCGGCCGAGAACGTGGGCGTGAAACACGCCAAATGGGATCGCGAGGACGGCTACGTCGTACCGCGCGACTGTTACAACTCCTATTTCTATGTCGTCGAGGACGAATCGCTGAACGTGATCGACAAGTTCAGGCTCCACGGCCGCCGTTATATCGACCACCTCACGGGCGGTTCGGCGTTGCACATGAACCTCGAAGACCACCTTTCGAAGGAGCAGTACCGCCACCTGCTGCGCGTAGCGGCCGCCGAGGGATGCAACTATTTCACGTTCAACATCCCCAACACGGTATGCAACGAGTGCGGGCACATCGACAAGCGCTACCTGAAGGAGTGCCCCGAGTGCCACGGCGACAACCTGGACTACCTGACCCGCGTGATCGGCTACATGAAACGGGTGTCGAACTTCTCGGCCGCGCGCCAGAAGGAGGCCGCACACCGCTATTACGCCAAAGCGGAGTAAACGGACGATGGTCAGATACCACAATTTCGACATCGTATTCGCGGAAATACCCTGCGAAACGACGCTGGCGATCAACATCACCAACTGCCCCAACCGCTGCCGCGGGTGCCACAGCCTGCACTTGCAGGCCGACATGGGGCGGGTGCTCGACGAGGCGGAGCTGTGCGGGATACTCGCCCGCTACGGGCGCTCGGTGACCTGCGTCTGTTTCATGGGCGGAGACGCCGCACCGCATGAGATCGCCGCGCTGGCCGACGTCGTGCGGCAGAAATTCCCGGTGCTGCACACAGGCTGGTATTCGGGACGCGCCCGGCTGCCGGAGGGGCTGCGGCCGCAGTCGTTCGACTACATCAAGCTGGGAGGCTGGGTCGAGGAGCTGGGGCCGCTGACGTCGCCGACGACCAACCAGCGCCTTTACAGGGTCGGAAAGGAAGGCGCCATGCAAGACATCACGGAGCTGTTCCGGCGCAGGCCATAGGTTTTTTCCGGGCGCCCCGGAGGAGTTGTCCGCCCCCCCCCGGGAAACCCGGCGCAGAAACCCTACGGGCATCACGGTGTAATTTTTTCGGCCCCAACAATGGCGGTTTGCCCGAAATGGACTATTTTTGCCCTCGTTATGAAGACCAGACAAGAGCTGACGGAAGTCCTCGACTTCATTGCGGAATATGCGACTTACCTGCTCGGATCGGGCGTGCACACCTCGCGCGTGATCCGCAACTCGCAGCGTATCGGAGCCTCGCAGGGGGTCGACCTCCAGTTGTCGAGTTTCCAGAAAAGCACGATCATCACCGCCCACGACGAAGAGAGCGGCGAGGCCATCACCCGCGTAGTGAAGATCCCGGCGCTGCCGGTCAGCTTCGAGCGCAACTCCGACCTGAGCGCCCTGAGCTGGGATGCGCTGGACGAAGGGCTTCCGCTCTCCGAAATCCGGAAGCGCTACGACGAACTGACTGCAAAACCGCGCATAGACCCAATCTTCGTCCTGCTGACCGTGGGGCTGGCCAACGCCTCGTTCTGCCGGCTGTTCGGGGGCGACTGGATCGCCATGGGCATCGTCTTCACCTCGACGCTCGTGGGTTTCGCCGCCAAACAGCGTATGCAGGCACACGGCGTGAACCACTTCCTGATCTTCATCATTTCGGCTTTCATGGCGTCGCTGTGCGCCTCGGCAGCCCTGAGGTTCGACTGTTCGGCGGAAACGGCGCTCGCGACGAGCGTCCTGTTCCTCGTCCCCGGAGTACCGCTCATCAACGGCGTGATCGACATCGTCGAGGGGCACATTCTGATCGGGTGCAGCCGCCTGATCAACGCCCTGCTGCTTATCATCTGCATCGCCATCGGCCTGTCGGCGACATTGTTAATGGTTAAAGACGGATTACTATGATCGCTGCGGACATCCTTCTCGACGGGCTCTTTGCAGCCATCGCGGCCATCGGTTTCGGCGCCGTTTCCGACCCGCCGATGCGGGCTTTCCCCCGTATCGCCCTGCTGGCGGCCATGGGGCACGCCCTGCGGTTCTGCCTGATGCACTACTTTTCAGTCGACATCGCCACGGCCTCGCTGTTCGCCTCGATCAGCATCGGGTTCGGCAGCCTGTGGCTGGGGCGCGGCATCCGCTGCCCGATGACGGCCCTCTACATCCCCGCCCTGCTGCCGATGGTTCCCGGCATCTATGCCTACAAGACCGTCTTTTCGCTCATCATGTTCCTGCAATCGCTCAACGACCCGGGGGAGGGGTTGCAATACATGCAGCAATTCTTCCTCAACGCAACCGTATCGCTGAGCGTGATCGCACTGCTGGCAGCGGGGGCTACGCTGCCCATCTTCGTATTCAACCACCAGGCATTCTCGCTCACGCGGCGCCGCAAGCATACCGACAAATAACGATCCATGGAAATCTTCTGGAACACCATCGCCTCCTATAACGCCGCGACATGGCCCGTACAGATCCTACTGACGCTGGTTGCGGCCACACTGACGCTGCTGCTCTACCTGCGCCCGACGCCCGGGGTACGCATCGCCATGAAGACCTTTATGGCGATGCTCAATTTCTGGATCGCAGGTATCTATTACCTCTTATACGGCGAACAACGCGAGCACAACGACATGCTGGCGCTCTTCTGGGCGATCATGGGGTGCATCTGGGTATACGACCTGGTTGTGAAACACGCTTCGCTCCAACGCACGCACAACCATACAGGCTTCGCGCTGCTGCTGTTCGCCATGCCGCTCGTCTACCCGCTCTTTTCGCTGGCGCTGGGACGTACGTTCCCGATGGTCACCACGCCCGTGATGCCGTGTTCGGTCGCCGTGTTCACCATCGGGCTGATGCTGGCCTTTTCGGAGCGGATCAACATCGTGCTGGCCATGTTCCTCTGCCACTGGGCGCTGATCGGGCTCTCGAAGGTCTACTTCTTCGGCATCCCCGAGGACTACCTCCTGGCATGCAGCATCGTGCCGGCACTCTACATCTTCTTCCGCGAATATATCCGCAGTAACGAGGGCCGGCCGACAAAGCCTTCGCCCCGGGTACTGAACGCACTGCTGGTGGTATTGTGCATCATCATCGGCGCCTCCTTCGCCTTCACGATGCTGCACCAGCTCAACCTCTTTACGGATGTCTGACAGCCGAAGGAAATCCGCCGCACGAACTGTTCCAACCAAACTTTCCAAACGGTAGCTGCATGTGCCTGAAAGCAGAACGCAGGATTTACCGTGTGCCTAACGGCAAGGTTGTGTTTTCGTAAACGAAACAGGGGCTTGCGGGATTGTCAGTGATCCCGCAAACCCTTGTTCGTTCGGATGATTGGCCGCTTATTGCCGTTCGCTCAACTCTTTATAAAGCTCCAGCCGCAAGCCGCAGTAGTTTTCGATGATATGGCCCATTTTTTCGACGCGTTGCAGGTGCATTTCCAATTCCTGCGGCGCAACATCGAAACCAATGTCGTAGCGTGCCTTTACCAGAAAACTCTTCAGGCGCGGCAGCGTGAAGATATTTTCGATATGGTTATCGTCTAAAACCAGCATCAGCTGCGTCGAGAGCGTCCGCATCCGTTCGTGCATCACGACCGGATCGTGAATATCGAACTCCAGCCCGTGATAAACATAATAGAGAGTGTGATAAAAGTAGACTGCAGCCTGCGCCATGAACAAAGCCGCCAGACGCATATTGCGGCTTTCGCTGAAGGCGTCCTGCGCCTGTTCGATCAATTCGTTGCCCAGCATCCGGAACGTATCGAAATGAAATTTGGCGTCCGCATAGGCTGCGGCAAAGTTGATCGGGTGTTTCGGGCGGCGGAAATGGCAGTGGTCGCTGCAATAGAGCAATTCGCCCTCGGAGTGTGCAAAGTAGAGGAATGGTGTTTTATTCGACTCGACATAGCTCAAAGGCATAATGTAGAGGTTGATATAGGTGATCTCGCGCCTGCTGTACGGCACTTTGTAACGCAGGATGCGTTTTGCCTGAATCCAATTGTATTCGGGCGTTTCCCGCACGACCATCAGCAAGTCATAGGCCATGGCGTCGCTATGGTGTGTACCGCCGACCAATTTCCCGAAAAGCAGAATATATTCGGGGTTGAAATAATCTTCCGTCAGGCTTTGGACGATCCGGGCGGCTTCGGCGGGATTGTAGAGTTTTTCCGTTGGTTGTTCGGGTTGCGGTTCTGGCTTTGGAGCGAGTTGCCCGGTCGGCTGTTCCGGAGAGGGTACGGGCTGTTGTTCGGCTTGGGTGTTTTCGGGGGTTATGTACTGTACAGACTGTTCCTGCACGGGGTTTTGATTCGTTTCCATTTAATTGATTGTTAGAAATTTGACATAATGAGGGCTGTCCTTATCGTGCGGCATCGCACAACAAAGAGAATAGAGATTTGGTTAGCAGTTACTTGCTAATCCGGCGGGTGGAAATGGAAACGAATCGAGAGGTTGCATGGCGGAAACCGCCTGCGGCTGGCCTTGCGGCGTGCCTGTACCGGAGTACGGACATGATGCATTGTTCGCATAAAGATAAAAATATGCGCAGCTGCGAACAATACATCACTCTTTTACAAGCTCAGCAAAGTGCCGTTCGCGGGTCGCTAAACCCCAACGGCTCTGCGCATACCTTTAATATGGTTGCTTTGCTGGCTACCACGTAAAAGAATTTTATAACATATTGTTCGCAGGGGCAAAGGTAGGAAAAATTTGATAATTAGAATATTTTACACAGCCTTAATATTTTAAAAGATCTTTCTATTAGACCAAAAGAGAATATCAAGCCACGAGACCGAAAAGGAGTTTATGAAGTACATCAAGATCACCGAAGAACAGACCGCTATGGAGCTGATGAACCACCCCTATTTCAGCGGAAAGTAATAAATGCTAACTTTGTAAAAACGACAGCCATGAACACAGGTGAAATAATATTATACCAAAGTCCGGACGGAGCGACGGCAATCGACGTGAAACTGGAGCAGGAAACGGTCTGGCTGTCCCTGAATCAGATGGCCGAGCTTTTCGACAGGGACAAGTCGGTCATTTCAAGGCATATATCCAAAATCTACGCAGAAAAGGAGTTGGACTACGATTCAACTGTTGCAAAAAATGCAACAGTTCA
>ERZ836877.5474-NODE-5474-length-12124-cov-3.175242_pt1 | contig 12124 bp, 7 predicted proteins | sample MGYA00519469_ERZ836877 | MGnify/ENA primary metagenome ERZ836877 (study PRJEB31850, sample SAMEA3708809) | human gut metagenome | biome: human gut; feature: human-associated habitat; material: faeces | place: China | collected 2014 ... | reverse complement strand
TTTTTTATACAACAAACACAGGTTTATTACTATGCGCCATTAGAAGTTAAGCAATAATAGAAATAAGAAATGGAGAAATGGAGAAATGGAGAAAAAGAGAAATAAGAAACAAAGAAAATAGAGGGCAGGAGATTGATGGCATGGGAATAGCCTTCCGGAGTGATTGTGATTGATGCCTCTGACATCTCTGATTTCCCTGATGCCTTTGATGCCTCTGATTTCCCGCCCTCCTCCACCACTCCCAATTTCTTAATTTCTCCTTTTCTTATTTCTTTTTATCTATTCTTGCTTAACTTCTAATGCTCTTGCTTCTCACGCTCTAAAAAAAATAGATCCCCGCGATATCGCGGGGATCCGAGCAAAGTAAGTAAACTTGTTTATTATTTAACGAGTATCCTTACTGGATTAGATTGGTCATTTCTGCGGACGGCAGATTTCAGCGGATAACCACCTTCTCTACCTTGTTGCCCTGGCGGCGGATGAAGATGCCGGCCTCGGGAGCTGCCACGCGCACACCCTGGAGGTTGAAGTATTCAACAGGGGCGTCGGCACCCTCAACAACCACATTCTCCACACCGGTGGTGTAGCCGGTCCATGTAAGATGCCAAATAGAAACGCGGTCAATGTTCTTGTCTGTGCCGGTGAGGCATTCGTTGGTGATGATCACCTTGAAATCACCTGCCTGGTTGAAGTCATGGCTGTAGCTGTAAGCGGTCTGCTTCTCAAGTTCAGTCTTCTCGAGCACATCGGAAGCAACCTCCTTGCCCTCGGCGTCGAGGATCTGGATGTTGAGCTTAACCTGGCTGTCAGCGAAAGCAAAACCGTAGTCGAAGGTCAGAGTGCCGATGCCGTCGGAGAGTACGGGCGATGTGAGCTTGCCGGGAGCGGTAATCTTGCCGTTGAGAGTGGGAGCCAGAGTGTACTGGTCGCCGATGAAGGCAAACTTGGGATTGTTGTCCTTGGCGCCCTCTTCGTTACCGCTGAGGATAGCAGAGTTCTCGGCTGTCCAGCCGGTAGCGTTGGTGTATGTGCCATACTTGTTGTTTGCGGTAGCGTTGTTGAAGCTGTCGAAGTCACCCTTGTAGGCTCCGGCCTCGCGGATGGTGTATTCTGCAGCTACCACCTCGCTGTCCTCAGCGCCTTCCTTGACAGCGATAGCCTTGATGGTCATAGCCTCGGAAACCTCGATAGGCTCGGTGTAGAGAGCGGAGTCGGCGGTGGGTTCTGTGCCGTCAACGGTGTAGTGGATAGAAGCGCCCTCGGTAGTTGTAGCGATGGAAACCTTGGTTCCGGCGAGCACTGCGCCTGCACCCGGAGTGAATACGGGATCAGCCACGCGCTCTACCACAACGCCGCTTTCGTCGGTTACCTCAATAGGATAAACCTGCAGGGCGCCGTTATAGACAGATACGATGCCGATAACGTTAAGGTTCTCACCTACGGCGGGATTGATACCGAACTGGTCGTAGAGAGTTACGGTAGCGCCATCCTGCTCGGCCACGTAATATTTAGCCTTTTCACCCTCGGTGATTGTCACACCTGCGAGTTTCACATATGTGATCACCATGTCGGTGGCAAGCTCCTCAACAGCGATCTCCTCCATCTGCACAGCGGCTGTGGTTGTGGAAGCAGCGAAATCGGCGGGAGAAGAGAGCTGTGCGGCGCCTCCGAAGAGGGCATATTTGCCGGTGAATCCTGCGGGGATCACATCGCCCTTGGCGTATGTCTGGCCTACATTACCGAAGATCAGGAGCGACCCGGTGGCATCCTGCACGAAGAGGCGCTGGCCATTCTGGTAAACCACAGTCACGGGGCTTGTGAACTTGTAGGTCACGTTGGTGTCCTTGCCGTCAAGGAAAGCCTTGATGTTGGCAACCTCGGTGGGTTTCACTTCGGGAGCCTCTGTGGTGAGTGTGCCCTCGCCGGTGAGCTTGAAGTTCTTCACTTCCCATGTACCTGCACTTTCTGTAGTGCTGGTATAATGGAAACCGATCTCGATAGTCTTGCCCAAATATGCATTCAGGTCAATGTCGCCTGAGTTTACCATAGCCCAACCGTTGTTTTCACTCCATGTGGGAACAGTCACGGTCTGCCATGCTCCGCCGTCAACGCGGACAGCTACGGAAACCTGCTCCTTAGCCACTTCTGCAGAAGCGAATTTGTTCACACAGTGGTCGAACGAGAGGTTGAGTTTAGTAACTGCCGACAGATTGAATTTGGGGGAGATGAGCCATGCGTCAGCAGCGAGACATCCACCTTTGTAAGCGGAAGCCTTCATGTAACCGTAGGAATCGTGGTTCCAAACATAGGTCAATCCCTCGGGAAGAGTTACATTATCGATTGTGAAATCGCCGATACCATCAGCAAAGGTAGACTCGAAGAGTGTACCTTCGGCGGGAGGTGTCACCTCCCCGCCGCCTTCACCGTAGGAAACGGTGATTTTGCTGATATTTACAGTTGCTGTAAAAGTAACTTCAACGCTTGTGGCGGGGGTACCTGCCCAGTCAAGATTCTGAACTTTAGCACCCTCGAACTTGATGCCGGTAATATTTTCGGCACATGTGAATTTCAGGCTCTGTGTCTTGTATGCGCGGAGTTCAAGAGCATTCTTGGTAGTTCTCCAGATACGGATCTTATTTTGCGCGTCTTCGGGGAAAACAGCCTCCATTGTCACGGCACCTTCCGTTATTGTCTGGTTCGGCGCCAGATCGGTACCTTTGCTGGCCTCTGTAGGAGATGTGATGCCATAGGCATTCTCCACTGTGAAGTCAAATGTCACACTCTCTGCAAAGCCCATCACGGCACATGCACAGACTGCAAGCATTGAAAGTAAAAATTTCTTCATAATATATTGTTTATGGTTAAATATAAATTTCAAGCACCGTCTCATGGCGGCAATAAATAGCGTTAAGCCGCTATTCGCTTAACACCAAGCATATAGATGCTGAGGCCGCTATTTGTTCACGTTGCTAAATTACGATTTTTCCGACAAAACAGAACCATTTTTGTCATTAAAAATTTATGAAATCTTATCATGGCCATTACCTATTTCCTGGTTATTTTTCAAATTCTTGATTCTCATGCGATTTTGCAGTCTGAAGAGTTATTTGTATATTTGCAAACTGGCTTAAACTGCAATTACTTATTTTGCGTTTAATAAGCATAGTACATTAGCCCATGACGAATTACGACAGCAAGAAACTCACAGAGTTAGTTCTGTTTATACTTGGCAAGACTGGTGGCGTTGATTTCTACCATGCTTTCAAGATACTCTATTTCGCAGAGATGAAGCATCTTGCGAAATGGGGCAGTGGCATTGTGCCTGACGAGTTCTGCGCGTTGAAATATGGTCCGGTTCCAACTCAATTGTATGATGCGGTAAAGGAACTTGATCGCCCCCGGATGACTCTTTCGGAAGAATTATCCGAGGTTATTCAGTTTGCCGGCGAAGATGCCCCTAATGTTCTTCTTCCTAAACGGGAGGCAAATTTGAAGTTTCTCTCAAAATCAGAAATTGAGGCATTGGAACAGTCAATTGAGGAAAACAAATCATTGACATTCGGACAGCTTATGAGAAAATCCCATGATGAGGCCTGGGACGAAGCAAACCGTCGCGTAAATGGGACAAACATTATCTCGCCAATTTCTATGGCGAAGGTTCTTCATGCCGACAATGCGATGCTTGAATATATTGAAGAGCAAATGCGAATTTCGTCAGTTTTGAAATGATGAAGATTTCCGACGCTCTCAATGAGGAAGAGCTATCACGCCTGGCATCTCGCATAGTTAAAGTCGGGGATGTTTATGAGATGACAATGACAGAGGCAAATGGGATAAGACCCAAAGCCGGAGACGCTTCAAGAGACAAGTATTTCATAGTTCTTGGTTTTGATTCCAATGGCGTTGCCTATGGTGGCGTTATCATAAATTCCCAAATCAACAGGAATCTTCCGGCACACATCAAAATGTACCATATGCCCATAAAGCAGTCAAAGTATCCGTTTCTTCGTTACGACTCCTTTGTGGATTGTGTCCGGCTGAAGATTGCTTTCCCTCAAAAGTTCAAGGAATGGAATTACTTGGGCGAGATCGACGAATACGATTTAGAGTTAATCATCGGCACGGTTAGGGAAAGTCCGGCCGAAAGCGAGGAACGTCTTGCTCAATTCGGATTATAAGAAAATTCCAAATCCCCAAAATAGAAAAAATCCAGACATGTCTGGATTTTTTCTATTTTATACCCGCGAGCCGCCGAAGGTGGCGTGCAAAATGTCAGCCCCGCACCGGCGTGAAAACGGAACTGCGCCGCGTCATTTCTGACACAGCGCAGTCTTTAATTATGGTACTGACAGAATGAATGTTGTCAGAGGGGCTGAACGTCGATCACAGGCCAGTTGCCGGTGAAGTTGACAACCACATGGCATGTGCCCGGGCTTTCGGTGAAATTGGCGCCGTTGAATTCAGGAGCCACAAGTTCGCCACCGAAGTTATAATCCCAGTTGTCGTTGATGCGGAGCTTCCATTCGCCGTTGATGGTCATGTCGCCTTCCCAGATGGTGAAATCGGCATTGGGGGTGAGGTTGCGCTGGGTATCCCAGTCACCGCCGCCGATCACGCCGAGGCTTTCTACAAGTGTGAGCGAATAGGTCTTGGCAACGAGGTCGACCTTTGTCCAGTAAAGTCCCTTCTGGGGCACGGGGATATCGTTGCCCGGCTGTGCGAGGAAACCTTCACCCTTATCGCCGTCGAGACCCCATGTCTTGTCATTGTCCCATGTGTTGCCGTCGGTGAGCTTGAATATGCCGTCGAGAACTATAGCGCCGTAGAAATAAGATGCGTCATTGCTCTCGAAGTAGTGCAGCCAGTTGGAAGCGGTCTGCGTCCATCCGTTGGCATTGCCGGGAGTGCAGAGATATTCGGGGCGGTTGAACGGCTCGATGGTGTAGTCAAGTGTCTCCATGTTGATGGTGAAGAGATACTTGCCGGCCTCGGCAATCTTGCCTGCCTGGCCACCCTCGAAGAGCTTGCCTACCAGATTCTCGTCACCGTCGTCGGCAGGACCGTATACCGTAGCCCAGTCATTAGTCTCAAGTGTCCTGGAGGAAGCTATCTTCCAGTAACTGTCGGCACCGACTTCCACAATATAGGTGAATACGGGGTCATCATAGGGGTCAGAATCGGAATGGCGGAACTTGAAGGCGCCAGCTTCCGCCAGATCCCATGTGGTGGCGTTGCCGAGCAGATAATACTCGGGATAGATCACGAAACCGGTATCGATGCAGCGCACCTTGAGCATGCCGCTGCCTACATAATATGTATCCGACTCATAGCGGTATGCGGTGCCGTCGAGCTGCACATACACCGGTATGCGATAATATACGTCGCGCACTTTCTCGGGGTTCTTGCCGAAGATGGCGATCTGGGCGTTGCTCCAGCGCTGTGCGTCGACATAACCGATATTCGAGTCGATGAACTCGATGTCAAGTGTCTCCACCTGGCCGCCGAAATCGGCGGAGGGTGAAAGCTCCATGTAATATTTCACCTGGGCGCCCTCGGGAAGGTTCTTCACAGACTGCTGCTCGACAACGTTGATAAGCGAGTTGTCCACATACTGCTGCAGGTCGATGACCGTGGCGGGTGTGGAGAGCACTCCCTGCACCTGGGCAGCGATGTCTCCGGTTGTCAATACCGGCTCCTGCGGGTTGCTCTGCATCGGGGGCACTGCGGGTGCCTCGTCACAGGCCGAGAATGCGGCCAGTGTAAGAGCGCCAAGAAGCATTATGCTGAATTTTTTCATTTCTTTCAGTGATGTTTTGGTAACTTGTTAGAGATGATCGTCTGTCAGCGGCCGCCGGAAAGCGGTGCGGAAGCGTGCCGACCGCTTTCCCGGGCTGCTTCTTTACTTTGTTAATCGAGATAGGGTTCGTAAACAGCCTTGAGTTCCGGACCGAGGATACCGTTGATGTTCTGGTAATCCTTCACCTCACCAATGGGCACGAGAGTAAGAGTGAAGTTCTTGCCCTTCTGGATGAGCACCATCATACCGTTGAAGTTCTCGGTGGTATAAAGGTTGCCCGAGTTGCTGTCGTTGTTGAGTGAGAACGGATCGCCGAAGTCAACAGCCTCGTCGCCGTTGCCACCGCCATTGAGGGTAACGCCGCCGCTGAAGGGGAAGTCGCTGTTCCACGACGCGGGGGAGATCTTGAAGGTCACATTGGCGTCGACAACCACCGGCTTGGTGATGAAGGTACCTTTCACCTTGGTTGTGAAGAACTCATACTCGGGTTGAGCCGCCCATCCGTTCATGCCGCCCATGATGAACACACCTGCCTGTTTGTCAGGCGGAACCAGAGCCTTGTACTGCACGAACACATGCTTGTACTCAACGACGTTCGAAATGTATTCGGTGCCGGGAATGGCGTTGTCGGAAATACCTACCACCTGCGAGCGCAGACGCACATAGGCGGGATAATACGTGTCGCTGTATGCCATGATATCGTCAACGGTAAGCTCATAGTCGGGATTGCCGAGCTCGGCGCGTTTCTGCTCCTGCATGAATGTGCAGATGGCTTCAGCCACACCGTCGTTGGTGGGATTGATCTGGCCGCAGTCGGTGAAACCGTTGGGCACCTCGCCGTAATAGGAGAATTTGGGGTCGAGGGATACCTGCACGAAATAGTTGACTGTGGTAGCCAGGCCGTATTCCGTGGGCTGCGAGCAGGTGAGGTGCAGGTTGTCCTGCTTGTTCTCTTCCGTGAAGTCGATATATGTGTTCTGCAGCGAGGGGGCGTTGAGGAAGTTGACCTGCGGCTGTCCCTCGTGTGTGCGGAGCACAGGGTTGTCATCCTTGGTCTCGTCGCAGGCAGTGAAGGCCACGCCGGCAGCCAGGAGGGCAAACAATATAGAAAATTTTCTCATGATGTCTTAATGATTTTGCGTTTTGGTAAAACACTTGTCTGTCGCGGGCTGCGATCAATTGTAGCCGGGGTTCTGTTTGAACGAGGGCTGTGCCGAAAGGATGTTGGTGGGGATAGGCATCAGCAGATAGCGGCGGTCGATGCGCTGACCGTTGCGTGCGTTGCCCTTCCATGCCCAGATGCTCTGGCCGTTGCCTACATACTTGCCGAAGCGGATGAGGTCGGAGCGGCGTGTCATCTCGAAGTAAAGCTCGCGCGAGCGCTCGTCGAGGAGGCTCTCCTCGTCGAATTCATCCCAGGGAGCCACACCGGCGCGGAGACGCAGGAAATTGATACCCTCGAGGGCGTCTGTGAGGTTGCCCTGTCCGTGGAGGAAACATTCGGCACGCATGAGGTAGACGTCGGCCAGACGTATCATGGCGAGGTCTGCGGAGCAGAATGTGCTTGCCTTCACAGTGGAGGAGAATCCGCCGTTGCCGTCGGGTGTGAGGTTAGTCCATTTCAGAGGCTGGTATCCGGCGATTGAGAAGTCGAGGAAAGCCTGGTTCTCTATGCCGTTACCCTTGAGCCAGAGCTGTGTGCGGAGGTCGCCTCCCTCGAAGCGGTTCGAGAGGGGTTCGCGTGCGGTGAGGCAGCTCCAGGAAGCCTGCGAGCCATACATACCTGATCCGAGCGCTCCTGCCAGGAGGAATGTGGTGCCGCCGTAGCTCTGCATCTTGTCTTCGTCGAAAGGCACGCCCCAGAGAATCTCGTTCTCGGCAGTGTTGCCGCCGCCGGGCATGTACTGCTCGTTCTCGCGTGAGAAGAGGTAGAGATAGTGGTTTGCGAGGCCTGAGCCCATGAAACCGGTGCCTTTGTGGCGTGTGATGATATTGTTACAGTGTGTGAGACACTTGTCCCATGCCGATACGGCGCCGTCGGTGTAAACCTCTGCGTTGAGGTACACACGTGCCAGAAGGGCTTCCACACCATCCTTGCCTACACGGCCGTAGACGGGGGTGTCAGCGAGATGGCCGTTTGTGAGCAGGTCGTTCAGCTCACCCACGAGCCATGCATACAGCTCGGCGCGGGCAAGCTGCGGGGGCTGTATGGAGCCGTCGGGCTTGGCGAGCGTGAAAGTGGCGTTGCCGAAGATGTCGCACACCCAGAAGTAGGTCATGGCACGGAGTGCGCGCACTTCGTCGCGCATGCGCACTGTGGCGTCATCGGTCGCGCCCTCGGTGTTGGCCAGGAAGTCGTTGCATACGGCGATATGCTGGAAGAAGCGGCTGTATGCGATCTCCACCTGCTTGTTGTCGGCTGAGAAACTGGTTGTGCACATGTCGCGCAGACCGTTGTCCTCCCATACCCAGAAAGCCTCGTCGGTGGGGAATTCCTCCATCTCGAAGATAAGACGGGTGTATACCGAAGCGCCGGCGTCGGGCACGGTAAGGTTGGAGCTGCCGGGATCGGAGTTGCCGCAAAGGCCCATCAGAGCGTAGCATTCGGCGAAAGAGCGGCTCACGAACTCGGGGGAGCTTGGATCGGCGAAAATCTGCGAGGGGTCGATGGGCTCGAGGTCAAGGTCGCCGACACAGGAGGATGTTGCAGATCCCAGTATCAACGCTGCACCGCCGAGCATCAGATATTTCTTGATATTCATTTTATACTAAATTTATTAGGTGCTGAAAGTAATTAGAATGTAGCTACGAGACCGAGCGAGTATGTGGTGGCTTTGGGATAGGGAGATGCCTCCACACCGTCTGAAAGTTCAGGATCGATGCCGTTGTACTTGGTGATCACGAAGGGGTTCTGTACGGCTCCGAAGAGACGCAGGCGCAGGTTGCCTTGCACGAGGTTGTCCCATGTGTATCCGAGTGTGATGTTGTCACAGCGGAGGAACGAGGCGTTGCGCAGGTAGTAGTCGCTGAGGCTCTGGTCTTTCTCGAAGTAGTTGTCGGCTTTCACGAGGTTGTGGAGGCCGTAGGTGAACATGCGTGAGTAGCTGCTGTTGCTGGACTCCACGTTGTTGTAAACGTAGTTGCCGAGCGACGCACGCAGGTTGAAGCCGAGATCCCAGCTCTTCCAGCGGAAGTTTGAGCCGAATGTCATTGTCACCTTGGGGTCTTTCGAGTGGCGGAACACGCGGTCGGCCTGGTCGATGGCGCCGTCGCCGTTCTGGTCCACATATACACCTTCCACGGGGTTGCCGCTCTCGTCATACACCTGCTGCCAGAGGTAGAAGGAGTTGGCGGGGTGTCCCACGGCGTTCACCATGGCGGTCAGACCCTGCGAGCCGATGGAGGGACCGGTGGTGTAGACAGCGTTGGGGTCGTTCAGGCGTGTGATCTCGTTATGGTTCCAGCCCACGTTGTATGTGAGGGTCCATGTGAAGTTGTTGGTCACCACGGGGCGTGCCATGATGTTGAATTCAACACCGTAGTTCTCGAGGTCGCCGATGTTCTGGTTGAGCATGTTCACGGGAGAGGAAGCCGCGGGCACGTTCACGAATGAGAGAAGGTCTGTGGTCTTGCGGTAGTAACCCTCGATGCTGCCGGTGATGCGGTTGTTGATGAAACCGAAGTCGAAGGCGCCGTTCCATGTGGTGGTTGTCTCCCACTTGAGGTCGGGGCTTACACCGTTGGGGAATACGGGGTTGTACCATCCGGTGAGGCCGTCGGGATAAAGCGATGTACCCTGGCTCATCTGGTATGTGGTGGTGTAGTTGTTGACCGAACCTACAGCCTGCTGGCCGGTCTTACCCCAGCCCAGACGGAGCTTGAGGTCGCTCAGCCATCCTGATGCGTCCTGCAGGAATGCCTCTTCGTTGAGTTTCCATGCCAGAGCCACGGCGGGGAAGATACCCCAGCGGTTGTCTTTGGAGAAACGCGATGTGGCATCGCCGCGGAGTGTGAATGTGAGGAGGTAGCGGTTCATCAGGCCGTAGTTGATACGTCCGTAGAACGAAAGCAGCTGCAGATGCTCCTTGGAGTAGTATTTGCCGTCGGCCGAGAGGGGGCTGGGCACGAAAGGCTTGCCGATGTTGTCTTCTGTACCGGGCACCACGTCGATCATGTATGTGTCGCCCACAAGATAAGGATAGTAGTATTCGGCTGTGAAGGGCACGTCGCCGTTGTTGTTGCTCTCGCGGTAGAAACGCTGCCAGGAGTAACCTGCCACTACGTCGAGGTTCGACTTGATGGCCTCGAATTCCTTGTTGTAGTTGAGGTAGAACTCGAGAAGGGTGTTCGATGTGAACTGGTATGTGTCTTTGCCGTAGCCGCCGCCGAACTGCTGGTTGCCGTCCTTCCATGCGATACCGGAGTTGGCTTCCACACGGTTGGTCTCGTTGGTCTTGGTCACGTCGTAACCGAGGTTGAGGTTGGCGTGGAGTTCAGGAAGGAAGTGGAAAGAGTAGTCGAGCTGCAGGTTGCCGTTGCTTCTGTATACATTGGCGTAGTTGTCGCGCTCCATGAGGTTCGACACAGGGTTGATGTCGGCGTTGTTCATGAAGGAGATACCCTTCTGGTCATGCTTCTCGTTGGCCTGTGTGTGCTGGTAGTATCCGTTCCAGAGATACTGCTGTCCGGCGTTGCCTGCGGCGGGGATCCAGCTGCGCACGGGCTGTGTGGGGTTGTAGGAGATGGCGTTGTAGACGGCGCCCTCGTTGCCGAAGTCGTTGCGGATGTAATATCCTTTGGCGGTGGCGTTGACCTTCAGGTGCTCGTCGAAGAACTTGGGCGAGAGATTGAAGCCGAGTGTCACACGGTCCATCTTGGAGGTCTTGATGATACCGTTTGAGTTGGTGTAGCTGAGGTTCACGTGATAAGGCAGTATGCCTGTGGTACCTCCCACGCTCAGGTTGTAGTCGGAGCTTACTGTGGTGCGGAGCACTTCGTCCTGCCAGTTGGTGTCGGCCTCGCCGAGGAGGGCGCGGATGGCCGATCCCTCTTTGGAGCGTGCGATGACAGCCTGACGGAACTGCTCGGTGCTCATTGTCTCATATTTCTTGCGGGGTGTGTTCACATACATGTTGGCCGAGAAGTTCACCTGGGGCTTGCCGCTCTTGCCTTTCTTGGTAGTAATGATGATCACACCGTTGGACGCGCGCGAACCGTAAATGGCGGTTGCCGAAGCGTCCTTGAGCACTGTCATGCTCTCGATATTCTCAGGAGAAATCATACCGAGGGAGTTGCTCATACCCTGCACTCCGTCGTTGCTCAGGGGCACACCGTCGATCACGATAAGGGGGTCGTTGGATGCGTTGAGCGATGAGCCGCCGCGGATGCGGATGTTGGCGTTGCCTTCAGGGCCGCCGGCGGTGGTTACAACCACACCGGGGGTCTGTCCCACGAGCATGTCCTGCACGGAGGTTGCCAGACCGGCCTCCACTTCGTCAGGCTTGATCACAGCCACAGAACCGGTGGCGTCGGATTTCTTTACTGTTCCGTAACCGATGGCAACCACTTCGTTAAGCATAACCGAGCTTTCCTGCATGGTGACATTGATTGTGGAGCGTCCCTCTACAGGCACTTTCTGCGTGTCATAACCCACATAGGAGAACACGAGCGTACCGTTTGAGGGGGCATTGATGGTATAGTTACCGTCAATGTCGGTTGCAGTACCCGCTGTTGTGCCTTCGGCAAGGATACTTGCACCGATAAGCGGCTCACCCGTTTCGTCTGTCACTTTTCCTTTGATTTGTTTGCCGGAAGACGTCTTTTCCTGTACCGGTTGGGGAATAATTTTAATGTATTTACCTTTCAATTCGTAGGTGAAGCCTGTACCTTTCAAGATGGTAGAGAGAGAATAATCCAGTCCGGCTTTGTCCAGATTGAGATTGAGGGCAGGTTTGTCACGCAGCAGTGAGTTGTTGTATCCAATGGACAATCCCGACTGCTTTTCCACTTTCTTCAATGCTTCAATGATTGTGATATTGTTCTCACGGATGGTGATCCGCACATCATTTTGAGCAAAAGCTGTTACTTGTAGCAAAAATAAGCTGAAAAAGAGTAGAAAACTTCTTCTTACACCTCGCTTATCCGCTATAAATGTGTAATTTTGTAGCATTAACTTTTAAGTATTAGTTTGTTAACTAGGTTGTTATTCACATAGATCAGATCAACAGAGTGTAACACTCTGATGCGGAAAAGTTGATTATTTCATATCCGGGATGGAGTGGCGCTCCGTTCCGGATACTTTTTTCTCATGGGCGGTTATTGTGTTTT
>ERZ836877.5471-NODE-5471-length-12130-cov-3.373830_pt1 | contig 12130 bp, 12 predicted proteins | sample MGYA00519469_ERZ836877 | MGnify/ENA primary metagenome ERZ836877 (study PRJEB31850, sample SAMEA3708809) | human gut metagenome | biome: human gut; feature: human-associated habitat; material: faeces | place: China | collected 2014 ... | reverse complement strand
ACCATACTGATACAATCATCATCTGCCACGATGCCCTGGATGTCCCGTCATCGGCTGAGTCAGAATACCAGCCGGCGACAGCGAGACGCATAAGAAGCATTCCGGACGACGTCGGAGCGTGTCTGAATGCGAAATCGTCGGCCCATTGACGTGCGGCATCGGAGACGTCGGCACGGCATTGTGGCAGTGATATATATGACGAGAAAATGCGGCGCGTGCGTTCGCGAGCGCCATCGTTGTCGCAATCGGCGCCTGTAGATTCGGCATTGTCAAGCACCTCAGCGGCGGCGATGGCGCTCAGGCCGTATTCCGATATTGTGGCCTCTTCGTCAAACAGTTGGTGGTAAAATACCGATTTATCGCGGAGCCAGGTCGATGCCGCCAGGTCTCCGATAATACCCGCTATCAATTTGTTTTTATAAATTTGATATTTTTACAAGAGTATAATTATTCACGAAATCGTCAGGAGAAAGCGTTTGCTTATATGAGGCATAGCCGGTCCAGTATTGGGGCGGATTTTTGAAGCGGTCATATTGCTCGGTAAGCACGTTTTCGTTTTTGATAACAATGGCATACGGTTTATTTAAAATTTCGCTTTCAACCTGGGTGCCCAATTTGAATTGTACTGTGCTGACTTTGGAAAAGTCATTGCGAGAGTCGTGATAATTTCCAAGATAGCATCCATAATCAGACCAACGTGCATATTCGGTGGTGAATGTATCGATGAGTCTCATGGTTTTGCCGTTTATCCTGTAAATTGCTAATTGAGGAATCCGCGGGTTTTTGCTGTCTGATTTTACTGACATAGACATAGTCACGTATTTATTACCGCGGTCGGCATCGCGGTAAAAATAGCGGTCGTCATAGCTGTCGAATACAAATCTGTTACCGACTGAAATGTTTGACAGGTTAACTGTGTTATAATCGATTTTAACAACCGTTTTGGGTTTTATGGCTTTAAAACCGAGCGCTTCAATACGTTCAGCTTCGATGCGCTGTTGCTCTCTTATGTTTTCAATCTGTTTACGGAGGACATTTACGGCTTCTGCTTCTTCTGAATTCGGGAAATATGCTATAATACCATCCAGCTCTTTAGCCGCTTCGGCCAGATTATTGTCTTTTATGGCTTCTTTTGCCTTGACGAGCCGTTGGCTCGCAGGATATGACACCATTGCAATGGTATCTCGAAGTTCAGCGTTGCGTGCCTGCAATCCGTCGATTACCTCGTTGAGATATCGTATTTCAGCCGAAAGTGAATCAATTTCGCTTTGCTGACTTTCAATGACGGAATTGTCACCGCAACTGTTGACGATGATCATAGCGACGATGAGCGAGAGATAGATGGTGAACTTTTTCATGGCCTATTATATTTTTTGCAAATATAATAAACATTATTTAATGAGCGGCGAGATTATCGAAACATATCGCCCAGAGCCGAGGCCTCTTCCCAGATGGCTTCATCGGGGCAGTCTGTGAAGCGTGCGATCAAATGCTTTACGGCGCGCGTCAGGTCGTAGAGTTCGTTTTGAGTCAGGCCGCTGCTGTCGTAGGCGGCAAAGCGGGCGACGCGTTCGACGATGTCGGCGGCGTTCTGATAATCTCCAGCGTCATAGGCCATGTCGGCGATGCGCAGGAATTCTTTTGCGTCGGTGTAATTCATTTCTTGTCGTTTTTTATTTTGTAATCAGGCTCGATGCAGTGTTTAAATCCGTCGTAGACAGGTTCTTCATCTGAATCATAAGTCAATTTGACTGAGTCGCCGTATCGGGCTTTGAGTATCGCTTCCGCGTTGTTTTTTGCATATTCCTCGTCGGCGAGCGCTTTCAGTCGGTCGACTCTCGAATATTTGTCGGGCGAATATATCGGCGATATGACGCGGTCGGTCTTTTCTATGCCTGTCGCCGTGAACGCAAATCCGCCGTCGGCTTCGGCCTTCAGGATAAGCCCCGGGAGACCGTGCAGCTTCCATGGCCCGAAGGGCACGGCAATTTCGGGTGCGAACCATGCCTGCCAGTGGCGTCCGTGATAGTCGCTCTCGGCCATCATGCATTCATAGTCGAGGATGGTCTCGGTCGAGTCTGAGACGATTTCCCATTGCTGTTCGTCTGTCGGCTCCGTGTAATATCCCTCGCCGTCGCCCCATTTGCCGTAGACAGTCATGTTGTTGTCGGCGGGGCGGGTGAAGACATAAGTGTGTATTTTTTTGACGGGGCCTTTGCGTAGGTCAAAAGTCATGCTGCCGTCGGCTCCTTTGGTCATGCAGGCCGCCATGATGATTTCGTTGAGCCGGCGTTTGCCTTCGGGCGTTGACGACAGAGAGTCGTTCCAGAGGCTGATGTCGTTGAAATACTTTGATTCTGACGGCGAGGCGAGGAGTGTCATGCGGTTGGTCGATTGGCCGCCGCTTACCGTCGGAGCGGCCTCGTCATAGCTGACGATGATTTCGGCCTTGTTCTGGGCGCAGATAGCTCCGGCGGTGAGACCACACAATACAATGAGGATTAGAAGTCGGTTCATTTTCGTATAGTTATAGAGATTAATAATTCGCGGCCGCGCAGATACCGCCGGCTCTCGAACGAGTTTAACTGATTGTAGACTGTATAATTGTATGAGCGACGGTCGAGTATGTTGTTCAGCCCGGCAGACAGCTCGACGCGTTTGCTCGTTTTGTATATGAGTCGCGTATCGAGTAGCACGGCGTTTTTGAATGTGTTACCGGTTATTTCATTGCGGTAGTGTTCGCCCGAGATGTGCCATTCCCATTTCTTGTGGGGCATGATGTTGATGAGCAGCGAGTTTTCGATGTCGCCGAGCCATGAAGCGTCTGTGCCGTTCATGCTCAGACGACGCGCCGAGTATCTGAAACTGTAGTCGAAACTGAGCCATCTCAGCGGCGTACCGCTGACTGTCAGGCCTGCCGACCAGCCGGTGGTGACTGAACTGACTGCTTCGTCACCCGAGAACAGATGTGACTCAGCGCGGGTGAATGTGCCGTTGACGTTGGCGCTGCCGCGCATGAATTCAAGCGCCTTGCCGATTTTTGCGGCTGCTATCAGATTGCGGCTGTCGCTCCCGGCCGGCGCGTAGGAGTAGACAATATAATTGCCATAAAGCTGCTGGACGAGCGTGTAGGGCTTGTGTGACCATGACTGAATCACCGACGCATTGGCAAACAGCCCTCTGCGTGTATTTTTATATGCGAGGAGAGCCGAGAGGCTTTGTGATGTCGGATTGTAGAAGTCATCGACGCCGCGCCTGAACGAGCGATAGTCAGTCATTATAGCCGCCGGATGTATCATGTTGAGATTCATCGGCGAGCGTCCGGCACGGCCGCGCACTTGTGCCGACAGCCGGTTGTTGGGCTTCCAGTCAAGACTGAGCGACGGCGAGAAATAGAATTCCGAACGGTCGGCGATGGCCTTGTCGAAGCCATATCGCGCGAAGCTTATCGGGGCGTCGAGGGTGAAATTGACGCGTCGCAGGCGGAATTCAAGTTTCGGGCTGGCGAACACGCCGAAATAGTCCGTGTGGACTACGTCGGTGGCTGTTCGCCCGTCATCTGTTGCATCTGAAATGCCGGACAAGTCTGACTTCATTTTCCTGAGGTAGCCTTTTATACCGCCTTCGAGACAGAGCGTCACGTTCTTGATCAGGAAGACATAGGCCGCGCTCTCTTTGGTATAAAAAGCATGGTCGCCGACGTGCTGGCGCGTTGTCGCTCCCGTGTTGTCGACTGTTAGAGTCTGAGGCTGCGATTCCCACTCGGCATCGCTTTTGATTGTCACGAGATGTTTATCGCCAAAACGTTTTATCATGTCGAAGCGATTGCAGACATAGTAGTCGGGCAGGGTAGCGCTCTGGTCGACCGGCAGCGAGCCTGTCACTCTGAGGCTGACGTCGTTCCAGCCGATGTCGGCTTTAAGGGTGTTGTTTATAAAAGCTGTCTTCCGGTTTGATTCATAGGTGATTTTGCCGCTCAGAGCATGGTTGCGGTCTATGCCGTGGCGGTTTTCGGTGATGACCTTGTCTCCTCCGGTCAGGAAATAGGTCGTGATGTTGGTTGCGTCGGCCGTGAGCCGGTTGTAGCTGTAGTCGATAGCGGCTTTCAGCTCGGAGTCGCCGGTCTTCCACAAGCCGTTGGCCGATATGATGGCCGAGCGGTTGAACAATGTGCGGTTTCGCTCGAGAGACGGCACTGACGGCAATCCGACGCTGACATAGGGCCTGAGATTGGTCTCGCGCCTGCCGCTGAAGAAGTCTGTCAGCTGCGACGACAGTTCTTTGCCGCGGTTGTTGCTTTTGACAGTGACAAGGCTTTGGAACTTCGGCATCACAGCCAGAGCGAAAATACCTCCGTCCCAGAGCATGCCTTCGGGATTCCCGGAATATCCGGCTGCGGCGTCGCCATAGACACTCCAGGTCGCTTTGGCCTTGTTTTTTAGCTTGAGATTGATGGCGGCTTTGTCAGAGAAGCTGATTCCCGACAGCACCTGCATCGGCTGATGGTTTTCCATCACCTCGACGGCGCCGACATCTTCGTGACTGATGCCGTTGGTCGCCAGCCCGTATCGGCCGCCAAGCATATCTGCCCCCTCGATGTAGAATTTGTTGATGTCTTCACCCTGATATTTTATCTTGCCGGATTTCTCGACGTCGATGCCGGGCATTCGTCTGAGCACGTCGCCTATAGTACGGTCCTGTTTCTGGGCGAAGCCGCCGACACTGTAGCTTATCGTGTCGCCCTGTTCGCGTATGCGGTCGGCTTTTACCGCCACTTCCTTGAGCCTGAAGGCCTCTGGCTGCAGTCTGACATTCAGAGGCAGGGCTACGCTGTCGAGCGCAAACGACTGTCTGGCGTAGCTCATCATCGACACCTCGACCCGGCAGCCGGTCAGTGTGTTGACCGACAGCTCGAACTGCCCCTTGCCGTCGGTTGTGGCAAACCGTTTTATCTTGCCCTCGGCGTTGCGGTATACGACAGATGCTCCCGTCAGAGGCTCGCCTCCGGCGGCGTCGGCTACGGTGCCGTTCACGGCAATCTGCCCCGTTGCAGCAGCCGCGAGAAGTGTGAAGAGCAGGTATGTGGCAAGACGTTTCATCGGGTCTCGATTTCCATGCGGTTGTCGGTTTTGTTTATGGTAATCGATTTTATTTCATTGACGGGGATGTCGTTGATTTTCGTTTTGGGATAATAGTCGCCGTTGACAAATATGTCGAGGTCAAACTTCCGTTCGCTACGCGAGCCGTCATCGGTGATATTGTGGACTGGTATGACGGCGGTTCTGATTTCGGGCACGCACAAGGCTCCGAATGCCAGCGAGAGTCCTACCGCCGGCATGGCGTAGCGCAACAGGGCGAGGCGTTTGCTTCTGACGGTCGCATTCATCATTTTCAGACGTTTGCCGAGGTCGCAGCTGTTGAGCCGGTTTGTTATGCCCGGCCATCTCATTCCTGCGGTCCGGCTTATGAGAAACAGCTGATAGTCGCGGGTGTCGCACCCCGACGAAATAACGTAGGCGTCGGCCTGGAATTCATGTATGCTCTTGAGGTCGCGTCTTAGCAGCCACGCAGCCGGGTTATACCAGCAGAAAATGGCTACTGTCTGGGCTATAACGAGGTCGAGTGTGTGACGGTGTGTGACATGACCGAGTTCATGGACGATGGCCACACCGCGGCTGTCGGCAAAGTCGGCTTCGTCTATGACTATGGCCTTGCCGATGCTGAAAGGCGCGCCCCGTTTGTCAGAAGTTACGTAGACTCTGCGGTCGCCGGTGTTTTCCTTTCGTGCCTTTATGATAATCAGGGCGATGCGCAGCATCTCGGCAAGCGTGAGCGACAGTGTGACGGCGACGCCGGCGACCCAGACAACCGACAGGGTCGTGAAGTTTATCCCCGACGGTTCATGGACGGCTTCACCGCCGAAGACAAACAGCGCTTTGGGCATAGGCAGCAGCATGGTAAGCGGCAGCATCAGCAGCGCGCCCATATAAAGGACGAGCACTATGGTTCGGTCGACCTTGAATCGTCTGTCGTTGCCGAGCGCCGCACGGTAACTCAGCCACGCGGCCGCCAGTGTGATGGATACGGCTATCGAATATTTGAACAATGTCTCAATCATGGCTCTGACGTTTTTCGACAATATCCAGCAGACGTTTCAGTTCGTCGGCATCAATCTGGCGGTCGTCGACAAGCTGCGACACCATTGAAAAACAGTTGCCGAAATAACGGCTGACAAATCGATTGACGGCGCTGCGTTTATAGTCGTCTTTCTCTTTGACCGCAAAATAATTGAACGCGCCATAACGGCCCTGTTCGTGGCCGACATAGCCCTTGGCCTCGAGCGAGCGGATAAAGGTCGAGACCGTGTTGATATGTGGCTGCGGCGTCGAGTAGTGCGCGGCGAGCTCCTTGACCGTACACGGGCCGTATTCCCATAACAGTAGCAGGGTTTCTTCCTCCTTGTCAGTGAGTTTGTCTTTATCTTCTTTCATCTTAACGAGATTTTTCGTTGACAAAAGTATAATCAAAAAACTGATTATGCAAATTTTCAACGATAAATCTCGTTAGAATCTCAAAAGATGATTAACTTTGCACCATAAACGAGACGCTTATGATAAAGATGATGCTGATAGCCGGGGCCGGAGGTTTTGTCGGTACATGCTGCCGATACCTTGTCACGCGCTGGTGTGCGATGATGTTCAGCGGTACATGGCCGCTGGGTACTTTTTTAGTCAATATAGTCGGTTGTTTTGTTTTCGGCGTTTTGCTGGGGCTTTTCGAGAAGACCCAAACGGTGTCGACGACAGAGAGTCTGCTGCTTGTGACGGGCTTCTGCGGCGGTTTTACGACCTTTTCGGCATTTGCGGGCGAAGTATGTCTGCTTGGCGACAAAGGTCAGTTTGTGACCTCGCTTGTCTATCTGCTGGCGTCAGTCGCCATCGGAGTCATCATGGTCATCGCCGGCCGCGCGCTGATAAGATAGGGTTTTGCAGGAACAATTGAGGCATGCGAATGTTAATATTTAAAAGAATATCAAGATTGAGGCAGTTGAACTTGCAATATCAAAACAATTGTTATAACTTTGCATCAAACAGTAAAATAAAACACTATGACCCGAAACATCACAATCAAGAATCCTTCTCAAAAGATGATTCAGGTTTTTGAAGCATTGAGAGAAAAAAAGCAGCGGCAGATAAAAAAACTGGCTGAGAAGAACCAATGTACTGTTACAATTGAAGTATAATGGATATATCGTTTGATATAAAGAATTCAGAGGGCGATCACGTAATGGTCGCCCTTTCATATTATGATGCTGAAACGGTAAGTGTGTTTACTACAGATCTGGCGACACTTACTCTTGTTTTTTATGATGTTACATTGATCCGAAAGGCGGGCTCGGGTTATGTGGATAAAAAGATATTATTTACTATTTCAGATATTCTCGCCCGTTTTCTGCTTGAAAACGAAGATGCTGTGCTTTGTTTTTATTGTGATGCCGAGACGGATGTGTTGAGGAATCATGAAGACATGCTCCCTCAGGAATATCGTAGCAGATTATTCTCAAGGATGTTTGAAAGATATGTGCAATCGCATAATTTATCATGTTTCATAAATCTTAGAGTTGAAATTGAAAACTCTGGGAACAGTCATAATAGGCAATTCGCACATTTTATTTGTCGTGAAAGGCATAAAGAAGCAGTTTCAGTTATAGGAGATATGCTGATGGAAAAATAATATTTTAAGTGGTTGCGATTCACCTTAGTATCGACGTTGTTATGTCGGTGTCGGGAGCAAGTTCGTCTGAAGGACTTACTTTTTTGCCGTAATTGACGGTGTAAGTGACTGTCAGGGTGACGCGTCTGTGGGCGTCGGCGCCGAAGCGCGACAGCGACGAGTCATACCATCGCGTCGACAGTGTGTCTCGGCTAATCTGCCATGATGTCCGGAAGATGTTGGCTGCCGATAGCCGGATATTCCATCCCTTCGAGGCCCAGCCGACGCTTAGGGAATATTCGGCCGGCATCCTGCGCAGATATGATGTCTCGCCGTCGACATAGCTTGTGCGGCTGCTCCAGAAGGCGTTGAAAACGAAATCTCTCAGATAATAGTCGGCGCTGAGACTGCCCGTCAGAGGGTAGTGTGACGCGCGGTTGCTGGCTGTCGTCCTGTAAAGCAGAAGTCTTGGCACGGCTGAGATTGCAAGACTGCCGTCAAAAAATCTGCCTGTGACGCTCGCACCGATCTGGCCGTGATTGTAATCGCCGTCGTTGCGGTATTGTTTCAGCATCGCGCCGTCGGGCCCGTCGGGCGAATATACCTCGATCTGCCTGTCGATGATTCTGAACAGGGTGGCGTAGGTCGTCATTTGCCATCGGTTGTCAGGCAGCCATGTATAGCTGACGTTGCCTGCGATATGGCGGGCGGCTTTGAGACCGGGATTGCCGCAGACATACATCAGTTCTGACTGACGGATGATATTCGGATTCTTCATCACGGCATCAGGCGACATTGTGGCATACTGGAAATAAAGGCTGAGTGAATTTTTCTGATCGGGTGCATACTGCACATTGATGTGGGTGAAAGGATATCGGTCGTCGATCTTTTGCCGGTTGATGCTGTTGGATTCGAAGGCGTAACCGCAGTCGACCGAACCGGAGACTTTCTGAAAATTCAATGCTGCGCCCAACCATAAGCCTGTGAATGTCTGTTTGAAACGATTGATTACATTGCTTGAACCGGTGTAGTCAATTTTGGTTTTGCCTCCTGCTGACGACAGGGTTGAGAACAGTGTGATTCTATCTGTCAGCGATTTGTTGGCCCGGATATCACCTCTCAGAAACACAGCTTTCTCATCTGCCCGGTTTTCAATACGAGATGTCGCGGTCGCGTAACTGTCTGCCGTGCTGTTGTCAAGCAGTTCCGCATCGATGGTGCCGTAGATTGACCAGCCTTTGCCCATCGACGAATATAATTCGCTATTCCAGTCTATCGAATTGCTTGTCGTCGGCGATGCGGCGGTGTATTGTTCAGCGGGGTAGAGCTTTGAAAAACTGACCCGGCCCGAAGTCTCGCTGACAGGAGTATGATTGCGGCGGTATGACAGCATATTTCTGAATGTCAGATTGCTGTCTTTGTTCCACGACGTTCTGAGACCGGCAAATAGGCCGCGCTCGCGATGTCGGGCGACCTCGGTCGTGCTGTTGCGGCCGATTGCCCCTCCGGTAAATTTATAGGTCTCGTCGCTGACAGACCCTATATGTCTGTTGTTGTCATAGTCGCCCGAAACCATAAGGTCGTATGCCATCCGGCGGTAAGCGAATTTTGAATATACCGATGCGTCGCCCGAACTGATCATGAACCGTTCGCGCCCGTTGATTTTGGTGTATCCTCCGTAGGCATATTCACGGGTGATGAAGTTCACGACGTGATGAACCCCGAGAAAACGCGGGTCAACCGGAAAATCAAGGTATTCGACGGTCTTGACGTCTGATGGATTTAACCCGGCGATATCTTCACTCTTTGCCTCATTAAAGTTGATAAACAGGCTGACGGCCTGTTGGTCGGCGGTCTTTATCGTTTCTGTGACAGGGTTTATGCTCAGCTGTGGTATCTTCATTCGGGACAACAGCGACAGACCGTCGGATGCTGTCGCCTTCTGACGGGTTGTAGGGGTGTAGACGGTTTTCCCGGCGTCTGAGCGTTGGGTGACGGCTGTGACAGTTATGCCGTCGAGTTCTCTGACGGCGGCGGTGTCGGCTTCGGTGGTCTGCCCTTGTGCCATATATGGCAGCAAAAGCACGGTTAAGAGATAGTGTTTCATGGCCGCAAAATTACGGGCCGCTATCTTAAACAATCCTTATCCACCCTTATTTACTCTTAATCTTTGCCTGGTGGATTCCAATGTCTCAAATTATTGTGGTAGTTTTGTGTCATGAAACACTTCAAGCTCATACTGACGCTGACACGAGTTGTCGTCACATTGCTTTTCGCGGCCAACGCGGTCTTTATGATACAGCTTTATGACTCTATCAAAGAGCGGTATGTCGACGACGTCGAGCAGTGTCTGCGTCGGGCCGACCAGATAGAGATTGTCGACCGTATTGTCGACGCCGGTCTTGCCGATTCGTTCGATGTTGTCGGCGTTAAGCTCGGTCTTATGAAATCCGAGGTCGGTGAGGCTGTGACGGCCGACGAGCTGATGTCGGCCGGCTATTCGCAGGGTTACAGGCGTGTCGACCGTCAGCTGATATCGGTGATAACGCGCTATCTTCATAATAACTACGGCGATTATCTTGGCGAACCCGATATCGCGGCGCTTGAGACTGCATTCAGGCGCGACATGAACTTTTCGGGTTTATATCCCGAGAAAGTCTGCATTGTGGCGGCCGGAGACGCAGCCGGAGATACAGACGGTCTCTGGCATATCGCGTATGGAATTGACGGCCGTCGCCTCTATGATGCCTATATTTCGCCGCTGACCGATAATATTCTCAGTGAAATGAGCGGTGTGATGGTGACTTCTGTACTTATCGCGCTGGTGCTTACTTTCGGTTTCTGGTATCTGCTTCATGTCATCAAACGTCTGCGGACAATCGAGGAAATGAAAGATGACTTCACCAACAATATGACGCACGAGCTGAAGACTCCGATTGCCATTGCCTACGCCGCCAATGACTCGCTGCTGCAGTTTCCCGACCCGGCCAACGGCGAGCGCACGAGGAAGTATCTCGAAGCGGCGCTTGAACAGCTGTCGAAACTTGCAGGTCTTGTGGAGAGTATTCTCGCGTTAAGCATGGAACGCCGCAAGCATCTGACGATGGCTAAAGAGCGTATCAACCTTAAGCCTTTTCTCGCCGCAGTAATCGAGCAGCATAAACTGAAGGCGACGAAGCCTTGTGAAATCACACTCGACTGCCCCGATGATGCTGCCGTCGAAGCCGACCCGACGCATTTCTCGAATGTCGTCGGCAACCTCATTGACAACAGCATCAAATATTCGGGAGAGTCGGTCGAGATAGCGGTCAGAGCCGATGGGGGAGAACTGTCAGTGGCTGACAACGGCATCGGTATACCCGGCAACGCTTTGCCCGAAATATTCAAAAAGTTCTACCGTGTGCCGCACGGCAACACAAATGATGTCGGCGGCTATGGCATAGGCCTTTTTTATGTCAGAACCATAGTAGACAAGCATGGCTGGCAGATTGGTGTCGAAAGCCGGCAGGGAAAAGGCACATGTTTTACAATCAGATTCAAAGAACAATGAGCGACAGAGTGTTATTGGTCGAAGACGACTCGACCCTATCGATGATAATATCGGAGACGCTGCAGCGCGACGGCTTCGAGGTGACGGTCGCCTCCAACGGTGAGGAGGGCCTTCGGCAGTTCGCGCGGGGTGGCGCCGATGTCATCGTGGCCGATGTGATGATGCCACGCATGGACGGTTTCGATATGTGTCGGCGCATACGGCAGATTGACAGCCGTGTTCCCCTCCTTTTTCTCACTGCCCGCTCTGAGATTGACGATATTGTCGAGGGTTTTGAAATCGGTGCCAACGATTATCTGAAGAAGCCTTTTAAGATGCTTGAACTTATCGTGCGCATAAAGGCGTTGCTGCGGCGCAATGTCCCGGCGGGAGAAACGCGTTACGATATTGGCCGATATAGCTTTGATATTACAGCACAGACTCTTGAATATCCCGGTCGGCCTGTTGTAGAACTGTCGCTCATCGAAGCCCGACTGCTGAAAGAGCTTGTTGACAACGCAGGCCGGACGGTCGATGCTTCGACTATGATGATACTTATCTGGCAACGCGACGACCCTTATAGCCGCAACTCGCTTCACGGATTTGTGCATAAGCTGCGGCATTACCTTCGCCATGACCCGACAATCTCTATCATCAACCAGCGCGCCGTCGGCTACAAGCTCACAATCGGCCGGTAGTTCCGTTAAAGATTAGTAGGGTTGTATGGTTCCAAAGGCTTCAGTCTTTGAAACCAGCCTGTTGGCTGCAACGGCTGAAGCCGTTGCTCCATACGGCCTCGAGCTCGAGGCCGGCACAATAATAGCTTTTTATTCCAACGATGTCAATGTTCTTTTGACATCGTTTTGGTGAGAGTCGGTTCTGCAATAA
>ERZ836877.5470-NODE-5470-length-12130-cov-3.574079_pt1 | contig 12130 bp, 9 predicted proteins | sample MGYA00519469_ERZ836877 | MGnify/ENA primary metagenome ERZ836877 (study PRJEB31850, sample SAMEA3708809) | human gut metagenome | biome: human gut; feature: human-associated habitat; material: faeces | place: China | collected 2014 ... | reverse complement strand
AGCGTTCCAATAGAATCTGCCTGTTCACTTCTTCTCCGACTTTCAGAGTCTTATTATTTATGGAAAGATTGACAAAAGAAAGTTTGGGAAGAATAGTATCCTCCGTAAACACAGCAGGAATAAACGAGGTAATACCGTTAATGCCGCCAAAATATAAAGTTCCATTCCTTTTTTCTATATAAGCTCTTTCACTAAACTCATTATTTGCAAGCCCGTCATTTAGTTGGTAGATTTTGACGGACAACGTTTGAGGATCAATCCTGTTCAATCCTTTATTAGTCGCTACCCAGATAAAATTATTAGTATCCTCCGATATAGCTTTGATACAATTATTGGAAAGCCCCTTCTGAACATTAATCCATTGATAGTTCCAATCATTAGTAGAGGGATTACGTTTCAGATAATACAATCCATTGTCTAAAGTCCCTACCCATATATCACCATTCTTGGCTTCACGAATATGAACGATGTTATCTTGAAACAACAGATTATTCTGATGAGTGGCAAAGCTAAATTTCCGTAATATGGGAGAAGATGTGAAACGTTCTTTGCCATTTAACACAACAAGTCCTTCTGCCGTACCAACCCATAAATTATTCTCTCTATCTTTCAGAATTGTACGTATAGTATTGGAGGGAAGAGGCAAAACTTCAGAATCAGTTTTATAAGTTACAACACTTTGTTGAGTAGAATAATTATAAAGAGTAACCCCATTGTTATAAGATGCAATCCACAAGAAACAAGAGTCCTGCACAATACTTCGGATAGAAGGGATATTTATTCCCGAAGTTTTTTGATAAACAATTTGTTTGTTACTTTCTATCCATGCTTCATAAAGGCCATACATGGTACCAACCCATACTTTGTTTGAAGACTCTTGACCACAAATTGTATGTATCATGTCATTGGGGAAAATCGTCTTCCCCATTATTTGTTTTTGTGTGGAGTCAAGTACACATACCTCACCATTCAGGCTGCCTATCCAATAATTGCCGGAATGGTCCGTTGACATACATTCGATGTTTTTGCCAGACATACTTTTTTGAAAAGGAGTCTGGTTCTTGTGGAAGCAAAATGTTCCGTTACGATAAGTGCCAATCCATATATTACCAAAACTATCCTCAGTAAATGAAGTCGTCCAGGGATTACCACTAAAAACAGTTTCCATAGCCCGTAAGCCCTTTCAAAGACGTACGATACAGACCGTCGAAACTAGATACCCAAAGTTGGTTATCCGAAGAAATGAACAACTCTCTCCCCGGATGGTTTGTCAGTTGGAAAAGAGTCGATGTTTTCTCATTATAAAGGTATGCTAAGCCTTTTTTGAGAAGATAGAGTTGCTGTTTGTGTACAAAAATTTGATCAACATCTTCGAGAATATCTTCCTGAAAGCGTTCAAATGTATTGCGGACTTTATCAAAAGCATAAACTTTTCCTTCTGCCACAGTTAAATAGTATCCGTTAAAAGGAATACATAAGCTAGGAAAATAATAATAGGAACTCAAATATTGTTTCAATTGATATTTATTATTCTTTTTATCAATAACATCAATCCGATAAATTCCCCCTTTACCTGTGTACACCCAAATCTGGTCTTCTCCTACAGCTTTGATTTTGAGAATAGCTCTTTGTATTCCGAAATCTTTCGGGAAATATGAAGAAATACGTGTAAACTGGTCAGTATCTATATCATAACAGTAAAGTCCCATTTCCGTACCAACCCATAGATTGCCGGCTGCATCTTCGGTGACGTACAACATTAATCCGGTATCTAATCCGTTATCATACCGACGATAGGTTTTGAAAGAATATCCATCATACCGGACTATACCGTCAAAAGTAGTAAACCACATAAACCCTCTTGAATCTTGTATAACAGAACGTACATAGTTCTGTGGTAATCCATTAGCAGATGTTATATGTTTAAAAGTATACTCATTTGCCTGTGCCAAAGGGAAAAAATGCATAAGCAAAATGATAAGATAAATATGAAATGACAGAAAACTCACAAAAATATAAAAAATATACAGAACTGAAACCGGGCAGTATGCGACTGGATTTTTTAGAACCTTGTCCTTATACTAAAGGATAGAAAAGGGAGGCAATAAAAAGATGAGCAGAAATGAGAGAGTCAGTTGTGAGAGCTGTACTTATTATATTTATGATGAAGACTATGAAAGTTATGTATGTGATAAAAATATGGATGAAGATGAATATATCCGTCTGATGACAGATCGTCATTTCCAGTGTCCGTTTTACAGAAATGGTGATGAATATGCAGTTGTCCGTAAGCAGATGTAGCATTCTGCTGATTGTATGGAAAAGAAATCTGTGGTATGATGAATACGAACATACATTCGTAAAGGCGGCATGAAGAAATGATAAAAAAAGAGAATGATTCTATTGTATATGAAAAGGTAATCCCGGCACATGGAGCAGAGTATGTATCATTTCCGGAGTCTATGAGACCGGAGATTGGCGATTATCTCAGATCGAAGGGGATTTCCCGGCTTTACAGTCACCAGGCGGAGATGTTCGTAAGGGCCGGTGAAGGAGAAAGCCTGGTCATCACGACAGCGACAGCAAGTGGCAAAACTTTGAGCTTTTTGCTGCCGGTATTGCAGAAAATTTTAGAAAATCCGCTGACGCGTGCGATTTTTATTTATCCGACAAAAGCACTTGCAAGTGATCAGTATCGGGTATTGGCTCCTGTACTGGAGTATTTTGGTGAGGGGCGTATATCGGCAGGGGTCTATGATGGAGATACGATGCCTGCAGAACGCAGCCGGGTCAGGAAGAGTGCGAATATTATCCTGACGAATCCTGAGATGATAAATGCAGCTTTCTTGCCTAACCACAGTAAATATGGATTTGATTTTATATTTGCCAATCTGAATTATATCGTGATTGATGAATTGCATAGCTACAGAGGAGCATTTGGCGGGCATCTTGCCAATATTTTCCGGAGAATGAAACGGATCTGCGGATATTATCATTCCGATCCACAATTTTTATGCAGTTCAGCGACGATTGCAAATCCGGTGGAGCTGGCAGAGAAGATCTGTGGAATAACCCCGGGGCTGATCGAGCGAGATGGCTCACCGGCACCGGAAAAGGTATACAAGATCCTGCAGCCACCGGAGATAAAAGGAGCGAATGATAAAGTATATGGAAGATATTCGGCTTCAAGTGTGGCGAAAGAGCTGATCCCGGAGCTTGTGGAAAAAGGAGAACAGTTTCTTGTATTTACACGTAGTCGAAGAGCGGTGGAAGTTATTTTAAAGGAATCGAGAGACCGGTTGGAGGACGCCGGATTTTTGGGAGAAAAGGGGCAGACGGACAAAATCGCCGGGTATCGTGGAGGTTATACTCCATTGGAGCGGCGTGAGATCGAGCGAAAGATGATGGCAGGAGAGCTGACAGGCCTGATCTGTACGAATGCACTGGAACTGGGAATTGATATTGGAAAACTGGATTGTACAGTGCTGGTAGGATATCCGGGGACAAGAGCTTCTTTCTGGCAGCAGACAGGACGGGCGGGAAGATGTGGCAGGAGGTGTGTCAATTATCTGATTTTGGAGAATCAGCCGTTCGATCAGTATATTGCAATTTCACCTGACTGGCTTTTTGAAGGCAGAAGTGAAAATGCAATCGTAGATCCGGACAATCTGCTGATCGAGCTTGCACATATACGTGCGGCAGCAGCGGAGATGCCACTGTCTCTGGATGATGTTGCGTTGTTCCCGGATTTGGGAGAGATCATCCCGGTTCTTTTAAATGCACAGGAACTGAAAAGTCTGGCGGGACGTTTTTCATGGGCAGGGCCGGCATTCCCTGCCGGAGATTACAGTCTCAGGAATATGGACAGGACGAGATACAAGCTGATCGTATATCCAAGTATGGAGCATCTGAGAAATGTGCAGGAGAAAAGGAAAGGCTCTCTTTTTACCGGAAAGGAAATTACTGAGATGGACGAGTCGCAGGCTTTTCATGAGCTGCACCCGGGAGCGGTGTATCTGCATGACGGTGAGCAGTATGAGGTGCTGAAGCTGGATCTGGTTTCAAGAACTGCACTGGCAGTACCATTTTATGGAAATTATTATACAGTTCCATCCGGCACAGAGGATACAAGAATTTTGCAGACCTTCCAAAAAGAAACTTTTAAAAGAATAAAGAAATGTTTTGGTGACATAAACGTAAATGAAGTGATTTCGATGTATAAGAAACTTCAGTTTCATAATCATCAGAATCTGGGCTATGTGTCGCTGACGAGGCCATTACAGAAAGATTACGATACAGAGAGTACCTGGATTGAAATCCCGGAGAATATTGTGGATACATACCAGAGGCTCCTTGTGCCAGATCAAAGCGGAGAACTTGTTCTGAATAATCATTTTGAGGGAATTTCCTATGCAATCAAGAATGCAGCTATGATGGTGACAATGACAGAAAAAGATGACATCGGAGTGATTCTTTCAAATAATGCGTTGATTCCCGGAGCAGAAAGAGGACGAAAGGTATCCTTATTTATTTATGATAAGTATGAAGGCGGTCTTGGTTATGCTGAGAAAATTTATGATCTGATGGAACAGATCATTCATCAGGCAATCGAGCAGGTTGAACATTGTCCGTGTAAGGACGGATGTCCGGTCTGCGTAGGAAATTATACACTGGATAAAAAGACAGTGCTGTGGGGGCTGAAGAATTTTATAGAAGAGAGTGAATCTCCGGTATCTATATCAAAGCAGTCAGAATTGTCAGAGATGAACAGACCGGGAATAAAGAAAGAATATTCATTTGAAATGCTGGAAGAAAAATGGGATGAGTTCTGTGAGAAGTTAAAAAGGAGCGGAGAATCGGGAGCTGCGTTTTTAAGTATGGTAAAGAAAGTGGAAGTAAAAGAGGAGCGTCTGATCCTGCAGGTTGAAAATTCATTTTATGAAGGATGGCTGCAGGAATGGGAGAATCTGCGGGAAGTAGAGCGTCTGCTCCGTTCGTATGCGATCTGTCCGGCAGATATGAAGATTGAGATTCAGTCAGAGACAGACTGGGAGCGGGTGAAAAAGATCCGTGGAAAATTAAATCGAAGGTATGGAAAAGATGAAATTTGAAGAAGAATGGAGTTTCCTGAATTCCTATCAGATGACAGCAGTTCTTGATGAGAGTCCGGCATGTGTTGTGAATGCAAATGTCGGAAGCGGAAAGACAACTGTTCTGATCGCAAAGATACTGTATTTATATCAGGTGAAGCAGATACAGCCGGAAGAAATGATTGTTCTGACTTTTACGAATAAAGCAGCAGATGAGATAAAAGAACGACTCATAGCAAAAGAAAAGTTTTTAAAAAAAGAAAAAAATGACGAAGAACCAAGGCTGGATGGATTTGGTACATTTCATAGTGTAGCTCTATGGATGCTAAGAGAAAAGCTGGAAGTTGAAAAAGCTGGATGGAGAAAAGATTTTACTGTCATGGCACCGGATGAAGAAGAAGATCTTGCATTAACTCTGACCGCAGAATACGGATTGAAAATAAAATATAAGAACCGCCTGAAGAAGCGGCTGGAGCAGGAATATCAATGGTATCTTGAAGGACGACCGATACCGAGATACAAAGATGATTTGTTCAAATTGTATCCAATAATTGAATCCGAAAAAAAGAAGCAGAATAAGATGACTTTTTCGGATTTGCTGCGTGTCAGTACGCTTTTGTTGAAAGAGCAGGATGCTTTTATCTCTAAGTGGATCATTGTCGATGAAGTGCAGGACAGTGATAAGATGCAGATGGAATTTCTGGAGGCTTTGAAAGGCAGGGAGACGAAGCTGTTTGCAGTAGGAGATCCGAATCAGGTGATTTATAGCTGGCGTGGGACAGGAGAGAATATGTTCTTTTTATTAAAGCACCGATTTGAGGCGAAAGAATATTCTCTCCCGGTGAATTACCGTTCTAATGCATTGATCCTGGGAGCGGCGAATCGTTTCCTTCAGTTTGGCAGTCAGATCCGGGCGAGCAGAGAAAAAGGTGAGAAGGTCAAAATTGTTAATTATTATGATCCTTTTCAGGAGGCAGAGGAACTTGCGTTGCGGATAAGAGAGCTAAAGGAGCAGGGACTGACATATCGGGAGATGGCGGTATTTTATCGGTTACAGCGTCAGGTGGATGTGCTTGCAAAAGTGTTTGAACGTCAGGGGATTCCATATGAAGTTTCCGTAAAAAAGAGCCTACATGATATTCCGGTATTGAACTGGTTTGTCAGAGTATTGAGATTCTGTGTAAATCCATTGGATGAGCAGTCCGGGATTGCAGCAGTCGCAGATAAAGAATTTGGCGAGTTTGGAATGACGCGGAAAAAGGCAGAAAAAATCATAAAAGAGAAAAAGCTGTCCGAGAGTCTGCTTTATGAACAGATGGCCGGATTTCAGGCATGGGTAGTGGATAACTTTGGGAAATTCATGAAAGAAGGTGAAAAAGAGCAGAAAATCTTTGAATATTTTCACTTAAAAGAGTTCCTGCGTCCTACGGTGGAGAGCTATACTGAAAATGTCAAAAAAATAAAGAGCTTTTTAAAGCAGTTATGTTCATATTGCGGTTCGATTGATTTCCGGGGGCATCTGAGGGAATTTCTGAATAGTTCAGAGCTTTATGGATTAAAGATGGAAGCAGGAGAAAAAGAAGTAGGAGCAGAAATGAATCCTGAAGACCGGAAAGATGCAGTACAGCTTATGACGCTGCATGCATCCAAAGGTCTGGAATTTGATACGGTCTTTCTGATTGGTGTGAATCCCGGTCTGATCCCGCTTCATTCAAAAAATTATGAACAGGAAGAAGAGGAACGACGGTTGTTTTTTGTGGGGATTACCCGTGCAAAGAACCGCTTGGAACTTTCCTGGTATACGAATCCGGGTGAACCGGGGATAGCGGGTGAGGAAAGCCGTTATCTGAAAATGATTCCGCAGGAGCTGTTGGAGGGAATGCCGGATGAAAAAGAAAGATGGGCTAACCTGCAGCAGTTAAAGAAGGAAGTTCAGGAACAAGCTCAGGAAAAAGCTCAGGAAAAAGCTCAGGAAAAAGCTCAGGAAAAAGTTCAGGAAAAAGCTCAGAAAGAAGTTCAGGAAAAAGAGCAGAAAGAACTTCGGCAGGAAGTAAAACCGGAAGATCAACAGGAACAGGCTGACATGCGGGCTGGCATACAGGCGGTGGTGCAGGTAAGGCATCCGAAGTATGGTGTCGGAGTGTTAAGATCGGAAGATGATCTGATGGTTGAGGCAGAGTTTGACGGATACGGAGTGAAGCAGTTCCTGAAAGCATTTGGTGAAGTCGAGATAATAGGATGAGTGAAACACAAAGGAAGTGAGTAAAATGAATGAAACCACGCAACAAAATCGTTTATTTGACAATAAAAAACTAGCTGCACTTCTAATTCCACTGGCAGTAGATCAGCTCCTTAATTCATTTATGGGAACTGTGGATACACTGGTAGTCAGTAATCTTGGCTCAGCAGCGATTTCAGCAGTTTCACTGGTAGATTCGATCAATATCCTGATTGTTCAGGCTTTCTTTGCACTGGCATCAGGTGGAACAGTTGTGTGTTCCCATTACCTTGGATGTGGAAAAAAGGAGCATGCACAGGAGGCAGCAAGACAGTTGGTTTTCATTACGTTCGTATTGTCGGCGGTGATTGCTGGAATGTGTCTTTTATTCAATGGTCCGATGTTGGCACTGATCTTTGGAAAAGTAGAGAGTGCGGTTATGGTGAATGCCAAAAAGTATTTTTTCTTTTCTGCAATCTCGTATCCATTTATCGCATTATATGATGATGGATCGTGCATCCTGAGGGCACAGGAGAACAGTCGTTTGCCGATGCTGATCTCGGTTATTTCAAATATCCTGAATATTATTCTGAATCTGTTATTTGTATGGGTGTTCCATTGGGGTGTTGCAGGTTCGGCAACTGCAACGATGCTGGCACGTATGTTCAGTATGGTTACAGTGCTGGTAAAACTGAGGAATCCACAGTTGGAGATCCAGTTGAGAAAGTATTTTACCATCCGGCCTGACTGGGATGAGATTAAAAGAATCCTGAGGATTGGTGTGCCGTCGGGGGTGGAGAACAGTATGTTCCAGTTTGGAAAGCTTGCGATCCAGTCGACTGTATCGCTGATGGGAACTGCGGCTATCGCTGCACAGGGAATGGCGAGTATCATTGAAAATTTGAACGGAATTATGGGAATCGGAATAGGAATCGGTCTTATGACCGTTGTGGGGGAAACTCTTGGAGCAGGAAGAAAGGAGGAGGCCGTTTATTATGTAAAGAAATTATGTATTGTTTCCGAAGTAGTGATCATTGCATCCTGTCTGCTTTTGTATGCTTTAGTTCGTCCGATTACCTATTTTGGAGGTATGGAGCCTGAAAGTGCAAAAATGTGTATTTTTATGGTAACGTGCATAACCATTATAAAGCCATTGATCTGGGTCATGGCTTTTGTTCCGGCATATGGATTCAGGGCAGCCGGGGATGTGAAGTTTACAATGACAGTTTCAATGCTTACGATGTGGTTATGCCGGGTGACACTCTCGATTGTTCTTGCCAGAGTCTTTGGCTTTGGACCAATCGCAGTATGGATCGGTATGTTCAGTGACTGGGCATTGAGAGGAGTGATCTTTACGATCCGGTTCAGAAATCGTAAATGGCTGAATCATCATGTGATTTAAAAGCAATTATAAAGCCTTAATCACAGATCCAGCCATTGAGTCAGATTGTTTGCAAAAGATCGAGCAGACGCTGGTTCTCTTCCGGCATCTGAATACAGAACCGTACATATTCACCCTCCAGGCACTGGAAAGAAGAGCAGTCCCGGATCATAAGTCCCTTTTGAATGCAACGTTCAAATACATCGAAAGAGGTAATCCCGTCTTTCAGAATCTTTACCAGCAGGAAGTTGGCATAGGCCGGATAGATTTTGAAAGTCGGGAGTTTTTTTATGGTTTCGTACATCTTCTGACGTTCGGAAAGAATCAGGTTTCGGGTCTGCTGATAATAGTCGTGATCCTGAAAAAGCATTTCTCCGGCGAAAGCACCGAGGCTGTTCAGTGACCATGGAATTTGTTTTTCACGCATGGTCTTCAGAAATTCACTGTTCCCGGTGATTCCATATCCGAACCGCATTCCCGGGGCGGCATAGAATTTGGAAACTCCCCGGAGTACCATCAGATTGGAGAATTGCTTCGTAAGAGGAACAGCAGTAATTGCTGAAATATCCGGTGCAAATTCAACATAAGTTTCATCTATCATTACAAAGATATTTTTCCGTTTACAAAATGCAAGTAATTCTTTTAATTCATCCCGAAAAATAGCGGAAGAAGTCGGGTTATTTGGATTGCAGATAATGAGAAAATCATATCCATCCGAGAGAGTATGGAAAAGATCCTCCAGATCTGGTCTGAAGTCAGAAGTCTCCTGCAAATGGTAATAATCCTGAGTACTTCCGGAAAAGGTGAGTTCTCTGGAATATTCTGAATAAGTAGGACCGAGAATCAGAGTATGCTTTGGGGCACGAGCTTCGATCAGCAAAGCAATCAGTTCACTGGAGCCATTTCCCGGAAGAATATAATCGGCAGGAACATCACAATAATTAGAAAGAACATTACGCAGAGACAGATACTCGCGGTCAGGATAACTGGAAAATAAATCTGCATGGGTGGCGACCGCTTCTTTTACAGAGGCAGGAAGTCCAAGCGGATTTACATTTCCGGCAAAGTTGACGATAGCTTCTTTTTTTATATGGTAACAGGCACTGATCTTTTCAATGTCACTTCCGTGAAATACGGGGTTGGTTGTCTGATTATTCATGATTTATGCTCCTAAAAATTATTTTGTCTCAAATAAAATACCAAGGGTATTTGGACCGCAGTGGCTTGAAATCGTACAACAGGCAGTTGTCACATGGATTTCAGCGAAGTCTTTTTCAGCTTTGAGGGCTTCTTTTACAAGATGGATATATTCTGCAGCAATTCCCGAATGTGTAATGAAGATAAAAGACGGATCGATATCTGGATGTGCGGCCAGTTGATCTTTTACATATTTTACGAGAACCTTATCCAGTGAACCCCGATATTTTTTACCGACTTTCATACTGCCGTCGGCATTATTTACCTCAATACACGGCTTTAACTTTAGTACGTTGGCACCCAGTGCAGCTACGGAGGAGCAACGCCCGCCGGCATGAAGAAAAGTAAGGGTATCCAGAATAAAGCTGGCATGACACTTCTCTGTACGCTGTCGGAGAACATCGGCGATTGCATCAGCGGACATTCCCTGACGGATCATTTCTCCGGCATCACGGACAAGGAGTCCTGTTCCGCTGGAAAGAGAGCAACTGTCAATGACATGGACATGTCCAAGTTCTTCAGCCGCAATACAGCAATTCTGATAGGCACTGGAGAGGGAACTGCCGAGATTGATATGAATGACTTCGTAACCGGCTCTGACCCATGGCTCAAAATGGTCAATATATTCTGCAACGTTTACAGCAGCCGTCTTGGGAAGAATCTTTTCATCATAATATTTCTGGAAAATCTCTTCCGGAGTGATGTCGATGCCGTCCTTATAGTCATGACCGTCCAGGATGATATGGAGCGGAAAGTAATGCACATGGTAACGCTCTTTTAACTCGGTATCAAGATCACAGGTACTATCAGCACTTAAGATGATTTTTGCAGATTCCTTTTCCATTCTATTTTCCTCCGTAAATCTGATTTTCTTAAATTATAACACTAATTTCCGGTCAATGACAAGGTGGCTGGGACTTTACATTGTTGAAGAAGTTGGATAGAATAAAATGATGTTGGGGTCAAAAGCCCCCAACAATGATGCCAACGGATTGTTTCGTGCTACGCACTCCCACAATCCTACCCGCTATTCGCATATCATGGTGCTTACGCCCCACTTTTATGCTCATATCGGGGCGGGTCTCAAGGTCATTCTACCACCAGTGTGCAAGCACACGTGGTTTCAGACCTTTTGACCCTGACATCATAAAATGATTAAGGTAAACAGGAGGAGAACATGAAACTGGAAAATGAAATACTTTATGTGGAAATGGTAGAACATGGAGCTGAACTGACAAGAATCTATAATAAAAAGACGGGGGCAGAGATCTTATGGAATGCAGATCCAAAGTTTTGGAAAAGACATTCGCCGGTTTTGTTCCCGAATGTAGGAAAAACCTGGCATAATGTAGTGAAGATTCAGGGAGAACAGTATCCGACATCCCAGCATGGATTTGCAAGAGATCATGATTTCAAATGTATTTATGCAGGGAAAGAAGAGGTGAAATTTTTGCTCACTTCAACAGATGAGATGAAAGAAGTTTATCCGTTTGATTTTGAATTATACATTAGCTATCGTCTTAAGAAAAATGTGATAGAGGTGGAATGGGGAATTAAAAACCCGTCGGAAGAAACAATTTACTTTACCATTGGTGGGCATCCGGCCATTCACTTTGCAAAAGAAAATGAAACCAAGGCAGATTACCGGCTTTATTTCCCGGAAAAAGATCATCTGAACTATATTTTGGTTGATATTGCAGAAGGCGGTGCAGATCCGAAAAAAGTCTATGAGATGAAACTGGAGGACGGATATTATCCGCTGACAGAAGAATTATTCGAGAGAGATGCCCTGATTTTTGACGAGAATCAGATTGAAGAAGTATGGATCAGTCATAAGGACGGAACACCGTATGTGGGAATGAAATGCGAAGGTTTTTCAAACTTTGGAATATGGTCGGTAAAAGATGCCCCATTCGTATGTCTTGAACCATGGATGGGAAGATGTGATGATGTGGGATTTGAGGGAGATATTTCCGAAAAGCCGGGAATTAATAGCGTTGAGAGCGGTGGAACATTTGAAAAGAGTTATCAGATCATTGTAGGTTAATGAAAGCAAAAAAGTGTCGCAGAGTGAAATACTCTGCGACAAAAGGTGACTTTTCAAGAGTATTAAGGGGAAAATTTGTAGTTGTTGGGGTGATACACTTGTAAAGAAAAAGACTTCTTTGTGACGAATCGGACGCGGAAAGCAGGGATATTCCTTCGCAGTGCAGGCCCGCTTTACCTCAGCCCGTTGACCGTTTG
>ERZ836877.5463-NODE-5463-length-12156-cov-2.591604_pt1 | contig 12156 bp, 8 predicted proteins | sample MGYA00519469_ERZ836877 | MGnify/ENA primary metagenome ERZ836877 (study PRJEB31850, sample SAMEA3708809) | human gut metagenome | biome: human gut; feature: human-associated habitat; material: faeces | place: China | collected 2014 ... | reverse complement strand
TAGTGTAGAAAATAACGCATCGCAGATTTTTTGAAGATATGCCGCTTCTTTCTTTGCCTTCTTTGAAAATTTAACGCCCATCTTTTTGCGCGTTTTCGAATATTCCGCAATATTCATTGCATGATCACTGATCCGCTCTATATTTCCGGTAATAGCATGATAACTATTGAAAACACCACTTCCAACCGTCGTATTTTCATGAGAAAGCGCAGTTGTAATAAGGCAGGAAATCTGCGTGTTCATCTGATCCACCCGCTCTTCCGTCGCAGCGATGGACCGAAATACTTCCTTGTCATTTTTGATAAATACCTCAAATGCATTGTGTACATTCTTCTCTGCCATACAGAGCATATCCCACAATTCTTTTTTTGCCTCTTCTGTACTGACAGCAGACTGTCCCAAGGTATCCCTGACATTAAGCTGCATCCGTGGCAATACCCCTTGTGTTATATCATCCTTTTCATTCACTGGCAATATTTTCTGCGATATCTTAGCAAGAACTTCTCCAAACGGAAGCAAAAGTATTGTTGTCACAATGTTAAACAACGTATGTAAATTGGCAATTTGACCCGGAACATTGGTCGGAGTAACTGTCTGCAGCCACCCGATCAATGGTGTGACGACACATAAGATTGTAAACAGAAAAGTGCCAATAACATTAAATGTAAAGTGCACGATTGTCGTCCTTTTCGCATTGCGGTTTGCGCCGACAGATGCAAGAAGTGCTGTGATACACGTTCCTATATTTTGCCCAAACAATATAAATGCTGCACTGTTCAATGTAACAATTCCGCTGGCAGCAAGAGCCTGCAGAATTCCTACGGAAGCAGACGACGACTGGATGATTGCCGTAAAGATCATTCCGGCAAGGATTCCCAAAATCGGATTTTCAAAACGTGTCAAAAGCCCAACAAATTCCTGAGATTCACTGAGCGGTGCCATAGAGGAACTCATCATATCCATACCAATAAAAAGGATTCCAAGACCTGCAACAATATTTCCGATGTAGTGGATTCTTTCATTTTTCAAAAATACCAATATTGCTACACCTACAAAGGCGATAAATGGAGCCAGCACCCCTACATCTAAAGCAATCAACTGTCCGGTGATCGTCGTTCCAATATTAGCACCCATGATGATCCAGATTGCCTGTGTTAATGTCATCATTCCTGAATTTACAAATCCTACCACCATTACAGTTGTCGCCGAAGAGGACTGGATCACTGCGGTAATAACAGCACCGACCAATACTCCAAGCAAACGATTGGAAGTCAGTTTTTCAAGAATCTGCTTCATTTTATCTCCTGCTGCATTTTCGAGACCCTGGCTCATCATCTGCATACCATATAAAAACAACGCAAGACCTCCCAGAAGTCCCATAATATCTGTCAATTTCATTGTTGTGTTCCTTTCGTTTTATGTTATACTTCCTGTTCGTCATTCATGCGGTAGCCGACACCGAGTTCGTTGCGGATATAGCGGTATTCTCCCGGTGTCTCACCAAATTTCTTACGAATATTTGCCATATTTACCTGAAGTTTTTTGACACTGCCGGAATCCGAATACCCCCACACTTTTTTAATGATTTCCGCATAGGTAAGGACTTTTCCGGCATGTACGGCGAGCAGTTCTACGATATTGTATTCCGTCTGCGTCAACCGTATCTCTTCTTCTCCGATCGTAACTCTTCTGGCATCGTAGGAGATTTTCATATCTCCCAGCTTAAATTCTTGTCTAATCCCTGTCCCGGCACCCTGAAATCGTGCCGTCCTTAGTGTAGCTCGTACCCTTGCCAAAAGTTCATCGGTTCCAAACGGTTTGGTAATATAGTCATTGGCACCGAGATCCAATGCCTCCACTTTATCTGCTTCATTGCTTCTCGCCGACAAAACAATGATCGGTGTATCCGAAGCCTTTCGAATCTGTTTTATCACCTCTGTGCCATCCATATCCGGCAATCCGAGATCCAAAATAACGACATCCGGATGATGCGACCAAAACATCGTCAGACCACTTTCTCCCCTTTGAGAAAAGATTGCCTGATACTCATGCGTCTCAAAGATCATTTTCATAAAATTACAAATGTTGATCTCATCTTCTATCACTTGCACTTTATACTTATTCATTTTCTGTTTCCTCCAATCCTAAAGCAAAGCGGATGCAGCATCCCCCTTCCTTTCGATTCTCTGCCGTAATTACACCACCATGTGCCTTAATGATCGAAGCACACACAGCAAGACCAATTCCCATACTTCGTTTCTGGTTATCCACCGGAGCATCTTTCACAGAGAAATAATCTTGAAAAAGTCCTTTCATTCGCTCTTTCTCGATTCCGCATCCATCATCCCAAACTTCAAACACCGCTTTATCTCCCAGCACAAACACATGAAGTTCCAGTGTTTTCATCCCCTTTGCATGCTGCACGGCATTTTCCAAAAGATTCATAAGAACCTGTTCGATCAGCACCGCATCCATCGGAATACTGGTAAATTCTTCCGGTATTGATGCTTTCACTTTTTGATCCGGATAACGTTTTTTAAACTGCGTCAACACCGAATCAATCAATTCTTCCAAAACCGTCGAGGTCTTAACCAGTTTCACACCATCGTTGTCGATCCGTGTAATGGACAAAATATTTTCCACCATTCCCATGAGCCATCTGGCGTCTTCCCGAATTCCGTCCGCCAGCTGCACAACCTGATCCTCCGACAACTGTTCATAATTTTGGACAATTGCTGAACTTGATCCGTAAATCGTTGTAAGCGGAGTTCGAAGATCATGAGAAACCGCCCGTAAAAGATTTCCTCGCATTTTTTCGTTGATACTCTCTGCCCGCACACGTTCCTGCCACTTAAGCTGCGATGTGATCGTACTCGTCATTGCCGTGATCACAAGCATGATCACCGCAGAAATAATATTTTCCGGAATGCTGAAATTGAAAGCAAAATATGGAAAAGCAAATGCAAAATTAAGCACCAGCACACTTAATAGCGAGGCGATGATACCATACACAAAACCATCCGTAAACCTCGATACAAAAAATACTGCCATCGCCATAACTGCCGGCGGTACTGTCTCTGCGGAAAATTTTGTTTCCAATAAGAGACATAGTAAAAACGCCCCCGCCAAAATACTGATCATCTTCAATCCGTCTATTATGTACTTTGTTGCATTTTTCATTTTTTCTATTTCCTCCGTTTTTTATTATACAGATATGGTAGTAAAGAATCAGCAAAGAAACAAGACTTTTTTCAAATTTCCGTAATCTTTCAAAAAAGGTTTGCATTTCGTGAGCGCTCTCGCTCCAACAAACGCCGCAGGGGTATCGATATGTAAACGACACATATCTGATACCCGCGCGTTTGTACTCACGTCATGCAAACCTTTTTGATAAATTACTAAAATTCTAAAAATAGTATTAGTACTTAATCTTTAAGTATTCCCGCTTGGAAAACTCTGATCTCCTTTTCTAATTGAAACGATAGGTAACAATAAGGTACTTAATTTCCTTTGGTTAAAAAGTTCTGAATTGTTAAAATCGTTTATTTCACATTAAAGGCATTCATTCCCGGATATACTGCACTTTCGCCAAGTTCTTCTTCGATACGTAGAAGCTGGTTGTATTTGGCTACTCGCTCGGAACGGCTTGGTGCTCCGGTCTTGATCTGGCAGGTGTTGAGTGCCACGGCAAGATCGGCGATCGTCGTATCCTCTGTCTCTCCGGAACGATGGGATGAAATTGCTGTGTATCCGGCTTTATGTGCCATTTTGATGGCTTCCAGGGTCTCGGATACAGAACCGATCTGATTGAGTTTGATCAAGATACTGTTTCCACAGCCAAGCTCAATTCCCTTTGCCAGACGCTCGGTGTTTGTTACAAACAAGTCATCGCCGACCAGCTGTACTTTGTCGCCAAGTTCTGCGGTAAGTTTTTTCCAGCCTTCCCAGTCTTCTTCATCCAACGCGTCCTCGATAGAGATAATCGGGTACTTTTCAACCAGTTTTTTCCAATGTTCGATCAACTGCTCTGACGTATATACCGTTCCGGCTTTTGGAAGTTTATATTCTCCCACAGTGCCTGTTTTCCATTCGGAAGAAGCGGCATCCATCGCAATCTTGAAATCTTTTCCCGGCTCATATCCGGCTTTTTTCACTGCCTCGAGAATGGTTTCGATGGCTTCCTCATCGGATTTCAATGCAGGTGCAAAACCACCTTCATCGCCGACAGAAGTAGCCAGTCCTCTTTCTTTCAAAATCGAGGCCAGCGCATGGAATACTTCCGCACACCAGCGAAGACATTCTTTAAAGGAAGGGGCTCCGACAGGCATGATCATAAATTCCTGCACATCAAGTCCGGAAGACAATGCATGACATCCTCCGTTTACAATATTCATCATCGGAACCGGAAGACGGTTTCCGCTGATTCCGCCAAGGAAACGGTACAATGGAATCTCCAATGCATTGGCTGCTGCCTTCGCACAAGCGATGGAAACAGCAAGGACCGCATTGGCTCCCAAATTCGATTTGTCCTTTGTTCCGTCCGCTCCTCTCATCGCCGCATCCACTGCGTAGATATCCGACGCATCCATTCCTTTCAATGTCTCCTGAATCGTCGTATTGATATTTTCAACCGCCTTGGAAACACCTTTTCCAAGATATCTTCCCTTGTCACCATCACGAAGTTCAAGCGCCTCAAATTCACCGGTAGACGCACCGGATGGGGCAGTTCCTCTTCCCATCACGCCGCCACACAGATAAACTTCTGCCTCTACGGTCGGATTTCCACGGGAATCCATAATTTCTCTTCCTATTATCTTTTCAATCTGCAAATGATTCACTTTGTTATTCTCCTTTCAAAAAACAGTCTTGTGGTTAGTATTCGCTAACAATTATTAGTATATTCTAATGTTTTGCAAAAAACAAGAGTATTTCTCCACAAAACGGCCTTTAAAATGAGAATCTTTTTCATCATTGTAAATGCTTTTCGTATTTTCCCACGACCGACATCCCGTCTTTTACGACGACAAACGCATGCTCGTCCACTTCTTTCAACTCACGCTTCAAATGAACGCATTCGTATTTGGACAGGACGACAATGACCATATACGTATTTTCCTCGGTATAACCGCCTTTCGCTTCCCACCAGGTCGCGTCCCGGTGATATTCATTGACGATATAATCAATGATCTCCAGCGGTTTCTTTTTGGTAAATATTACCACTTCCGTGTTGATATTCTGGGTATGCGTCCGGTCGACCATCAGCATATTTACTGCCGAATAGATAATGCTGTACACCGCCGTAGGAAGTCCAAACAACACCGCACAAATAATGTAAATAATGGCATTTACCGACAAGGACACTTTTCCGACACTAACTCCCTTAAACCGTTTGGTGAAAATCATTCCAACGATATCCAGACCTCCACTGGAGCCACCGGACTGTAATGCTATGCCGATTCCGGTCCCTCCAAAAATCCCACCGATGATGCTCGCAGTAAGGGAGTCCTGCACGATCGGCACCGCCGGTATCGGAATCAGACTGAGAAACACGGTCTGACTGATCACGCAGACCAGTGTGCGAAAGAAAAATTTCTTACCGACAAATACATACGCCAGCGCAAAGAGCGGAATGTTCAGAAGCATATTGATGATACCGGCTATATCCGTCGTTCCGACCGCCACATGAAGATAGCGCACCAATACCGTACGAAGCACCTGACTGATTCCCAGAACTCCGCCATTGTAGAGGTTTGCCGGTACGATAAAAAGATTGATGCCGGCTGAAAAAATCAACATCCCGATCACTGCCATCACATTTCGCTGCCAAAATTCCCGCTTTGTATTCATATCATCGCCTCTTTTCTCGAAAAGTATGTTCCTGAATTTATTTTAACAGATTGTTTTCCTTCTTGCCAGTACAATTTTACCCATCTGAATTACTATGGTCGGTGTCACCGCCAGTCCCAGAACAGAAGCATATTGCGCCACATTTAACGGCATGACTTCAAACAGATTGTGAAGCCCCGGGATAAAGAGAACTGCCGCCAGCAATAAGGTGCCGGCCGCAAATGCACCGATACTCCACAAATTCGTAGAAAGTTTCACATCAGCAAGGGGGCGTTCACTCCGGCAGGTAAATCCGTGAAACAACCTCGCCAGAGTCAGGGTCGCAAATGCCATCGTCGCCGCTGTTGCCGCATCCTTCTGTAATCCCATAGAAAAAGCAGTCATCGTCGCGGCTGCAATGAGCGCACCATATCCCAAAAGCCGGCGTACAAATTTTCCCGTAAGGATCCCTTCTTTCGGATCTCTCGGCTTTTGCGTCAATAACTGCGGATCCGATGGCTCCATACCGATGGCAAGTGCCGGCAGCGAATCGGTCAATAAATTTATAAAGAGAAGGTGCACCGGTTCAAATGGCGACGGCAGTGCCAGCACCGAACAGGCAAGTACCGCAATGATTGCTGACATGTTGCCGGAAAGCAAAAACTGAATTGCATTTTTAATATTGCGGTAGACATTTCTTCCGTTCAAAACGGCCTTGATGATTGTTGCAAAATTGTCATCCGCAAGAATCATCGCCGACGCATCTTTCGACACCTCTGTACCGGTAATTCCCATTACCACACCAATATCCGCTTTTTTCAATGCCGGTGCATCGTTGACACCATCTCCCGTCATCGCCGTGATGCGCCCTTTTTTCTGCCAGCTTTTTACAATTCGAATTTTATTTTCCGGCGAAACTCTTGCGTAAACCGAGATTTCTTCCAAAAGCTCATCCAATTTTTCATCGCTCATGGCATCCAATTCCTGCCCGGTCACTGCAAGATCCCCTTCTTCAAAAATGCCAATTTGGGCCGCAATCGCAGCCGCTGTCACTTTGTGGTCACCCGTGATCATTACCGGACGGATTCCGGCAAGTTTGGCTGTACGGACTGCCTCCGCTGCTTCTTCCCGCGGCGGATCGATCATTGCCACCAGCCCGATAAAGGTAAATCCATTTTCCTCGTCCAGCGTCAGTTCTTCACCCTCATCCACTTCTTTGTACGCAAACGCGAGCACACGGAGGCCATTTTCCGAAAATTCCTGATTCTGCCGCAGGATTTCTTCTTTTATCTTGTCATTGATTTCACGACTCCCCCCACTCTCTGCCAATTTCACACTCCGATCCAGCAGAACATCGACAGCACCTTTGGTAAGTATCGTCGATACACCATGCAGACGGTATTTGGTACTCATCAGTTTACGTTCCGAGTCAAAGGCAATTTCTTCCAGTCTTGGCATCATTTCTCGGATGTCGTCTTCCGAAACGCCCGCCTTTGTCAGCCCTGCTTTTTGTGCCATCGTCAAAAGACAACTCTCCGTCGGATCCCCGATTTCCTTGCCTTTCTGAAAGGAGGCATCGTTATTCAGGATTGCATTGTATAAAAGTTTTCGGTGAAGCGGTTCGATCAGATCCAGTTCTTCCGGCTTCAGAACCGTATGATCGATATAAATGTCCGTTACCGTCATTTTATTTTGTGTCAGCGTCCCCGTCTTATCGGAGCAGATTACCGACACGCAGCCAAGACTTTCCACAGCTTTTAATTCTTTAATGATGGCATTGTCTGCTGCCATTTTCCGTGTCCCCATCGCCTGCACGATCGTAACGATGGAACTGAGCGCCTCCGGAATCGCCGCTACGGCAAGCGCCACGGCAAACATGAGCGAATCCAGCACCGGCTGCTTCTGCCAAATTCTGAGTGCAAATACAAGGGCCGAAATGATCATAATAACAATGGCAAGTTTCTTTCCAAAATCATCCAAACTCACCTGCAATGGCGTCTTTCTCTCCTGCGTAGCATTCATGAGATCCGCAATCTTTCCCATTTCTGTCTGCATTCCTGTCGCCGTTACGAGCACCGTCGCACGCCCATATGTTACCAGTGTACCGGAATACACCATATTAATCCGGTCCGCGAGCGCTGCTTCTCCCACGATGGTCTCATCGGTCTTGTCGACATTTGCCGATTCCCCGGTCAGCGAACTTTCATTGACCTGCAGCGAATAATTGTCCAAAATACGCCCATCCGCTACAATCATGTCGCCTGCTTCCAAAAGAAGAATATCCCCCGGCACGACATCTTTGGAAACAATTTCCATCTTCTTTCCTTCCCGAAGCACCTTTGCATGAGGAGACGACAGTGCTTTCAGCGAATCCAACGATTTTTCCGCCTTGAGGTACTGTACCGTTCCAAGCACCGCATTCATCACAATGACAACAAAGATTACGACGGTGCTCTCTACATTTCCGGACAGCATCGACACAACCGCCGCGATGATCAAAATGATAACGAGCAGATCCAGAAACTGCTCCGCAAAGATGCGCACCGGACTTTTTTTCTTTGCTTCCTTCAGGCAGTTTTCTCCCATCTCCTGTCGTATTTTCAGCACCTCACTCTCCGTCAAACCATCTTCGGAGGCGTGCTGGGTTTGAAGAACTTCTTCCTTGGTCATTTGGTAAATTTCTTTCATAATCATAGTCCTTTCTTGTTTTTGAGAGTTGCTCTTTTAGGTTGGCCTTGTTGGGGAGGCAACGAAATTTCTTTTTCTGCAAGCAGAAAGCAATTTCTTGTCTGAGACGGACTTATTTCGTCAAAAAAAGACTTTCTGTGCACGCGAAACACATGCACAAAAAGTCTTGTTCAACAATTTCTGTTCCGTAGACCCCGGATTCTTTCGAATCGTACTGACGAAATCTACACCGGACTTTTACGTCCGGAACTACTCCCTCTTTGTAGGTTGCTCTTATCCTATCATGTATTCTTCCCCATGTAAAGAGGTTTTATACAAAAATCGGTTAAGAACTAGCAAAGATTCTTAATGCTCTCCGTAATCTGTGGGATGGTTAATCCGTTTTTCTCCATTACTTTTGCCACATCATAGCGGTCTAAAAATTCTTTTTTGAGACCAAAGTTCAGGACTTTCATGTCGGAATCGCCGTAGAAACGTGCAATTTTTTCACCGAAACCACCATCGAGGATGCCATCTTCCAGTGTCACAACGACATCATGATCTTTCTTCAAATTCTCCAAAAGTTCTTCGTCCACGCCGGTGATATAATACGGATTGATAACAGTCGCATCAATTCCTTCGTTCTGCAAATCCTCTGCTGCCTGCTCAGCAAGCGAATAAAATGTTCCAAGGCCGATCAACGCCACTTTACTTCCTTTTTTTGTCACCTCGTAGCGGTTCAATTTTGAAAAGTCCTTCGTAACTTTCTTGCCATCGGAAATCATCGCACCGCCCGGGAGACGAATTGCAACCGGATGCTCCTTCTGCTCAATACTCCAGTCGAGCATTGCCAGATATTCTTCCTTTGTCGTCGGAGCAAGATAGACAAGATTTGGAATATTTGCCATCATCGGAATGTCATACAGTCCGAGATGTGTCACGTCATTCATGCCATAGACCGTTCCCCAGAATGTAATGATCGTCGCCGGATTATTATTGATGCAGAGATCCTGCGAAAGCTGGTCATACGTTCTCTGAACAAAGGTACTATAGACTCCATACACCGGTTTTCCGCCATTTGCTGCAATACCGGAAGCAAGGGCAACCGCCGTCTCTTCTGCAATTCCCACATCGACGAACTGCTTGCCGGCCTCTTTTCTCTTGTCTTCAGTAAATCCCATCACCGTCGGCGTTCCGGATGTGATAGCTACGACACTCGGATCCTTTTTCATTTTATCAAGCAGATAAGAAACCGTCACATCTTCGTAGCCTTCACCTTCCATTTCCATCAAAGGTTCTCCGGTATCAATGTGAAATGGTCCGCTGTAATGCCACTCTTCTTTATGAGCCTCTGCCGGCGCATATCCTTTTCCTTTCAACGTCTTAATATGCACAACGACCGGCTTTTTACTGTCCTTTACTGCCGTAAATGCATCAATCAGCGCACGCACATCATTTCCCTCGTCCACATAACGATAGTCAAGTCCCATCGCACGGAACAGATTGCACTCTGCCGTTCCTTTTGTCTCGCGAAGCAGTCTGAGATTGTGATACAGACCACCATGATTTTCAGCAATCGACATGTCATTGTCATTGACCACAATAATGAAATTGCCACCCAGTTCTGCTGCCCAGTCAAGACCTTCCAATGCCTCACCACCACTAAGCGATCCATCTCCGATCACCGCGATCACATTGCCGTCTTCTCCTTTCAGGTCGCGCGCCTTGGCAAGTCCAAGTGCCAGACTCACAGACGTTGACGTATGTCCAACGGTAAAATGATCGTGCTCGCTCTCATGCGGATTACTATAACCGGAAACATCATCGTAATGTTCCTCATACAAATACGCATCCTTTCTTCCCGTCAGCATTTTATGCGGATACGTCTGATGTGACACATCATAAACAATCTTGTCCTTTGGCGATTCAAACACATAATGCAATGCGATCGTCGCCTCTACCATACCAAAGTTTGGCCCAAAATGACCACCGTGAATACTTGCTCGTTTCAATAATGCAGCTCGCATTTCTTCGGCAAGTGCGGTCATCTGCTCATCATTTAATTTTTTTACATCTTCGGGTCCATTGATATTTTCTAAATACATTTGTCTTCCTCCCAAGTTAATTTTCCGGTTTCAACAGCTTTTTCATATCTTGATATCTTATAATCCAGTTTGTCCATTGCCGCCTGCAGCTGTGCTTTCTGCTCTTCCAATTTTTCCCGCTGTTCCTGCAGAAGCTGAAGTCTTGCGGCAAAAGTCGAATCGCCCTGCTGAAATAATTTTACATATTCAATCAGCGCCTCCACCGGCAGTCCTGCGCTTCTCATACAGATTGCCAATTCTACCCAGCCAAGATCACTTTCCTGATAATTCCGGATGCCATTTGCGTTTCGCGTCACTTCCGGAATCATTCCGATCCGCTCGTAATACCGCAATGTATCTGCGCTGATATCATACTTTTCGCTGACTTCCTTGATCGTCATAAGCTGTCATCTCCTATGTCAAATCTCAATTACAGTATCAGTATAACACTTGGAGTGAACTCTAAGTCAAGAAAAAATTTTCCATGGGGTGTAAAATGTAATATTAAATTCTTGATTATAAGACTATCCTAATTTCTTTTTATCAATAGACTTTAAAAATGTTTTTTTAATTTCTTGTGGCTTATAAAAGAATTTTTCTTCTGACTTACTTAAACGTTTCTCATTCCTTTTTATTCTTATTAATTCCATAGAACAAATAAAATCTGCCGCCTGTAATAATCTATATTTTTGTGGTTCTGCCCTTCTAAATTCAACATTTGAAAACTGTATAGAAAATACAGCATTCAAAATTGCACTAAGTTCATTTTGTCCATTGTCATAATAAACTATAATTTTGTCAAAACCATAAAAGAACTCTTGATGTGTATGTATTACTTCATTAATTGCTTTTGCTAATTTTCCAGATAAAGTCACTTTATCTACAGCTTCTTTCCTATTAACAATAACAGTTAAGTTGTATATTGGACACGCATTAACAAAATTGAGCATTTTATACAATAGTTTTCTCCGTTCGTCAATAGAATACCTTGCAAAAACATCTTCTCTTCGAATCACCGGACCCGTATGAATATATTCAACATCAAATCCTGCGTCTCTAACACTTTCTTCAAGTTTGGAAACCTGTAAGTCTATATTGTCATTTTGATTGTGAAAAACAAACGTAACCAGATAATATGCCGGTCGTTCTTTTACTACTCCGAAATCTCCAGATTCATCGATAAAAATACTAAGTTCTTTTTCCATTCGTACTCCCTTTAATTTAGAAATGGCGGGAAATTCTTCCCGCCTACGGTGGTCCAAAGAGTTTTCACCCAGACCAAATTGTAATGCATTACAATTATTATCTTATTCAGATAATATCATAGTCATACTAAAATTGCAACTATTTTTTAAGCATATGTTTCCCATTTCCCGGTTTCAAAACCACGTTTCACTCATAATTCTCCAGCATTTTTTTCAATTTTTCCACCATTTTCTGTCGAAATGATGCCGGCGAAACCACCTCAATCATCTCCCCCTGACTCAATAGCCACATCATCATACCTTGCCCGTACACCTGCGCCTCGACAAGCCACTCCCCGTCCTTCTGCGACAGAATACGCGCTGTCGGCAGCCGA
>ERZ836877.5459-NODE-5459-length-12159-cov-2.871695_pt1 | contig 12159 bp, 12 predicted proteins | sample MGYA00519469_ERZ836877 | MGnify/ENA primary metagenome ERZ836877 (study PRJEB31850, sample SAMEA3708809) | human gut metagenome | biome: human gut; feature: human-associated habitat; material: faeces | place: China | collected 2014 ... | reverse complement strand
GTTTATAATATCCCGTGGAATCCTCTTCGCCATCAAACCATATGCGATCTTACGCCTTCCCCACCGGTTGTACATCATTTTATCGCGCACAAAAGCCGAAGCAAAACGGCGGTCGTCGTAAAATCTTGCCTTATGCAGTGCCGATAGAATATCTACGGCATCAGTGCCTATGATCATCCATCCTTTCAGTTTCTCTTTCAGCTCCCACTCGCAGTGCTCCGAGCGTGCGCATAGGTTTTCAAGCCTTACGCGCGCCACATCCTTTGAAATCTGTTTACGGACAAATGCCATCTGTCTGAATATTGTGAATTATACCCGATTACCTGCGTGCTATCATAAAACGCTCTTTCCCGTAACTGTCACGCAGAATCCTTACATCGCCGAAGCCGGCACTGTTACCCAATTTCACAAGATCCTTTGCATACAAGGGATTGATTTCGCAATACACCACACCGTCGGAAGCCAGAACTTCGCTACCAATCGAAAAGATCGCCCGATAAAATTCCAACGGATCGTCATCCGGCACAAATAGAGCGAGCGCAGGTTCGAAATCGAGCACATTGCTCTCCATTTCTTTCTTCTCACTGTCGGCGATATAAGGGGGATTGCTGACTATTATGTCAAATGTCCTGCCACTGAAAAGCGACTGCCCCCCGGTCGACAATATATCAGCCTTTTCAAAGACAACTCCGGCATGCAGCGAAGCAGAGTTTTCCTCAGCTACAGCAAGCGCCTTGTCGCTGATATCGGCGCCTGTCACGTTGGAGAACGGCAGATTGCGGGCAAGAGCGACTGCTATACAGCCGCTTCCCGTGCACAGATCAAGTACCCTGAGATCTTTCCTCCGGTTTTCATTCACAATGATATCCACCAGTTCCGCAGTCTCCGGCCTGGGGATCAAAGTATCACGGGTTACCTTGAGTCTCATTCCGTAAAACCACGTATTCCCGAAGATATATTGGATAGGCTCATTGGCCATAAGCCGGCTTACGACATCATCGATCTGTTCAACTGCAAACGACGTGAGATGCTCGTTAGCCTTGATTGCAAGATCAACCGGCTTCCAGCCCTTGATATTTTCGAATATGATGCGGGCCATGGCTTTCCCCTCCCTTTCTCCATATCGGGGCGAGAGGGTGTCAACTATAGCCTTTAAAGCCTCGTATACAGGCATGCCGGAATATAACCTATCCATAGCCATAAATTTATCAGTCAAGTGTTATCAGCATATCTGCCTTGAAATCGCGGCATGCCTTCGTACCGACAACATTGTCCCACAACATCGGCGAGATACCGTTTCCGGGGCGCTTTACCGTAATATTGTCTTCAGAAAGAATATCTCCTTTCTTTATATCCTTCGCCGCCACAATACTCTTTCTGGCAATCTCGATATTCGGACGCTCCGACGCACTCACCTGTTTCTCAGCATTTCCAAGAGCTGCCTCTATATGTCTGACCGCCTCAACCATCGCCTTAAGTTCAACCGGATCAAGCGACGCCTTGTGGTCAGGTCCCGGGAGGGATTTATCAAGCGTAAAATGCTTTTCAATTACTTTGGCTCCAAGAGCCACCGCCGCCACAGGGACTTCGATCCCTACCGTATGATCACTGTACCCCACTGCTGCTACTCCCAGAGTAGCAAGGGCATCCATGGCACGTAGATTTACATCGCAGAACGGGGTAGGATACTGTGTATTGCAGTGCAGCAATATCACGTTTGATCTCGGTGTACCGGCTTCCTCGAGTATGTCAAGGGCATCCTTTATCTCTGTGAGTTCAGACATACCGGTACTCAGGATCACTTTCTCACCGCGTTTACCTATTTTTCGCAAATAAGGCAGATTTGTGATCTCGCCTGAGGGTATTTTCCAGTAATCCATATCAAGCCCGGCCAGACAATCTATCGACACCAGATCAAACGGTGTCGACATGAATCCTATCCCGACTTCCCTGCAGATATCCCTCAGCGGGGCATAATCCTCCAGTCTAAGATGTATCTTACGACACATCTCAAGCTGACTTTCATTACCGCCGGTTGTCTCCTTCTGATATTCCGCTTTCGGAGCTATTGAGGAGATAACCAATTCCGGTACTGCTGTCTGGAACTTCACATAATCAGCACCCGCAGCTTTAGCCGCGTGTATCATTTCTACCGCACGGTCATAGTCTCCGTTATGGTTTACACCCGCTTCGGCAATTATTATAACCTTATCACTCTTTTCCATCGCTTTATTTCCTGTATCAGGCATCTTTACCAGGCTTGAATACAACATCTTCGAAATAGCGGCACGTCTTTACCCCTGCTTGCCAGTCATCGCATACCGGGACTTTCCCGTCTCGCCAGTCTGTGAGAATAAAAGCGGGTATATCGGCCCCTGCGTATACCGCACAAACCGCACCGCCCCCAAGACGTGGATTAAGTTCCATTATCATAAGTCTGCCGTCAGCGCGGTCGCGCAGGAACTGGATGGTAACCGCGCCACGTAGCGAAAGTCCTTCCAATACGTTACGGCTAATCGCCTCGATATCTTTATCAGCTACAGTAACCGTAGAGACCACTTCCCCGCCGGCTACCTCCAGGCGGCGACGGGGTACAGCACATATTACCTTACCGTCTGACGCCACGTAACAATCCACAGTATACTCTTCCCTGTCAGATATATATTCCTGGAAAATATATCCGTCGGTCTCGCCACGGCTGCGCATAGCCACATACTCATCGTTTTCCATGACCCTGATCCCCTTTGACGCAGACCCATGACGTGGTTTCGCTATTACCTCTCCTGTGATTTTTTCCAATCCGGCATTGCGCGGCACAGGCACACCTATATTCCGGAACAGTTCATCCGCCTTGCACTTGTCAAACATATGCTCGGCTAGCACACCGTCTTTAAAAGGGGTCCATACCGACGGATCCGACATGCAATAACGCGCGGCGATCTCTACAGCCGGATCCACAAACGGTATGATTATGTCTATCCGGTTTTCAGTCACGACTTCATGGAGATCCTCCATCAGGGCGGGATCGTTCCACCTCCGCCCCACAATCACACGCGATACCTCGGAAACAGGCACCTCCGTAGAAAGTTCATATGAAAACAACACTACTTCCATACCGAGCCTGCGACCGGCCTCTATGAAAAGACGTCCCATCGCCACACGTTTGGCACCCCCCAAAAACAATATATTTACAACTTGCCGCATATGTTCTGATTTTTCAATTATTGCGATATGTCACAGCCATCCTGTTTCACTGAGATTCCACATTACCCAAGATCAGCGCTGATATAATACTCACTGATTATATATGCCCGATTTGTACCGGCGTAAATTTTCCGGATCGCTGAACCATTCTATAGTTCTGGTCAATCCCTCTTTAAGCGATACCTCGGGAACCCAGTCTGTAAGTGAACGGATCTTGCTGTTGTCACCGCACAATCTGAAAACCTCGCTCTTTCCGGGACGTAACCGCGCGGGATCCACGACATATCTCACGTCTGCCCCCATAATTTCTGCAATTAGTTTGAGAGTATCAGCCATTGTAACTTCCGTACCGGTCGCGATATTGATCTCCTCCCCTTCGACACCCTCGGCTTTGGCAAGAGCTATAAATCCATGGCATGTGTCCGTCACATAATTGAAATCGCGTGTAGGACGTAAATCCCCCACCTTGATCTCTCTCATACCGTTGGCTATCTGGGATATAATTGTAGGAATGATGGCACGGGCGCTTTGGCGGGGGCCATACGTATTGAACGGGCGAGCTATCACCACAGGCAGCCCGAACGCGTTATAAAAACTTTTTGCAATCGCATCTGCACCAATCTTGGTCGCTGAATATGGAGACTGCGGTTGCCGGGGATGAAGTTCGTCGATAGGCACATATTGCGCCGTACCATACACTTCCGATGTGGACGTCACTACAATACGTTCCACTCCCATGTCGCGGGCTGCCTGGCACATATTCAGCGTACCCGTAATATTGGTATCCACATAACTCTCCGGCGCCACATAACTGTAAGGGATCGCGATCAGTGCAGCGAGATGAAAAATCGTATCGACACCCTGCGCTATATGGCGGCAGAAAGCCGCGTCACGCACATCTCCGCACACTACTTCAAGGCGGGGATCCGCGTTGCCTTCAAGCCAGCCCCAGTTGTTGAATGAATTGTATTGGCTCAAGGCACGCACTTCTATTCCTTCTGAAAGGAGCATGTCCACAAGATGGGACCCGATAAAACCGTCGGCGCCTGTAACAAGCGCCTTTTTTATATTTCGTGACATCAGTTCTGTTTTTTCAATGTATATGTATATTCCACGCCATCCGGGGCATTGTATATAAGTATAACATATTTCCCGGTATTTTTCTTTATGCGAAGGACAGCTTCCGATCCGTATGGCAGATGCAACTCCTCAAACGGCCGATATGTATAATCCACATCGCTATTGTCATCCGAATAACTGAAATTGACTATAATACGGCATTTCCCCTCATGCCAGGTGCCATACCTGCGTTCTACGCGATGCATTCCGTCGTTACCGGTCTGTATCCGCGTCAGCTGCAATATATCATTCTGGAATGACCAGAATATATCTTTTTTATAGGCAGTGTCCGCATCGCCGTCGGCGGCAACCGATATCATATGCCATGTGCCGAACCACATCCCGATATCGCCATTGTTACGCGTACATCCTGTGTAAGGAAGTATGGCAAACGACATCAGAGCAGGAAACAGTATCCTGAAAACGATTTTTTTAATTAGAGGCTCCATCATACAGACAACACGTGATTATATGGTGATCCTAAAGTTTGAAATCACCTGAATAACTTACAGATACGCACCCTCCGGTATTGTTCCCAAGCAGACTTCCGTGATCAAGGGCGAACTGTCCCTTCAATACAAGCCCGCGGACACCCGCGACACGCCATTTTACCTCTGCCATAAAAGAGGTGTCGGATTTCGGCGACATCAGAGGTATATAGCCGTTACCACAACTACGTCTGTAGCCGCCGAGTGCCCTGTAGGAAACTCCTGGAATGATATCGCCTTCTATACCGATATGAAATCCGCGGACGCGGTTGTACAGGAACATCATCATCCCGTCTGTATTATAAACCGGTGATACCATGAACGGAGAACCTATCGCCATACCGTAATAGGCATATGGATTATATTCCTGATTGTTATAATAATCATCAGCCCCCTCGGCACGTCCGGTTATACCAGTACCGGGATAATCGTCCGGATCCCAGTGCATGGGACCGGACTGATTGGTAAAATCAAGATACTCTACCACAGCACCACTCACAGGAGCGGCACAATTGGTGGCAAATTCGATGCCCCAGACACCGTCCCATCCGTTAAGAAATCCTATACCGGAACCATCCTCATACGGTTTTTGAAAGTATGCTTTCAGATCATAGCCATTATGCAGACGATAACGGAACATTACGTCCCATGACCCCAGCGAACTCCCTGAATAATACTCCGCGCCGCCGTCCAACGGAAGAAACATCTTGAAAAACTGCTTTACCCCTTTCGAGAACCGTTGTTCTTTTACAACCTTCCCGCGGGTATACCATTTTGTCTCACCGCCGAACGAAGCCCCGACCTGCATGCCGAATGTTGCCGAAAAAGGCTGCGACGGCATTGTGCGGAAGTAGCATCTTTTGTATGTATTGAGCGCGCCCTGATTGATATGGTAGTCCATATAATTGTAATGTTCGCGCATCCATTTGTTGTCGGTATACTTACCATAGGATATTTCTCCCTGTATCTGCAGCCACCCGCGTGTAAACGGTATGTTCTGGAAATCCAGAAATCCCACACGCACTTCGGGTATGGGGCGGGCGTTGCCGCTCTCCACAAGATCGCCGCTTGAGAGTTCTTTGTTCAAAAGGGCGGAGGAACGTTCTTTCAGACCTGCCGTGAGGAATACCCCCCGGTATTTCACCTCACCGTAAAGTTGCTGTATCCATCCTGCCGAAGGATGTCTGGCTATATACTCCGTCCCATCGTTGGAGGAAAATCGAAGATAGTCTATCGAACTGCCCCACCCTCCTATGAGATCCACACCGAATCCATAGCTGAATCGGGATGACGTGTCCATCATGCGCTCTATACGTCCTCTTGCCAAAGCGCTCTTGCTGCTTGTGAGAATACCATGCCGGTTCGACATAATGTAATACGGCGCGAACTCACCGCTTCCCGCATTGGCCACAATCTCCGCGGAATAGTCTATTTTATATTCGCCATGTGAAACCATTGCCGGACAAATGCATGCCGACAAAGCCAACAGACGGTAAGATACCAGAAACTTTTTAATTGATCTACTACACATGGCTTAAGAATATATCCAAGTACCACAACCAATCACAACCGTTCCGCCAACGAAGGATCATCGTCGGCCTGATAGGTGGCTACATGTCGTTGTATCTTTTCTTCAAAAATTTCAGCAATGGTAAGAAATATGCCGGTCTCCTCCACATTCCCGAACTCATCATTTATAGCGGTACCGAAAATCTTCATCGTCGGCGACAGGCTCATGTATGCGTTTACAAGCGGCGGTATGTTTATGCCGTGATCACGCACGAAGGAATTGAGCACGCGATAGTCCTCCTTGAAACTGTTCCCTGGAAACATTCCCGCGTATTTATCAAGGTTAGATCCTGTGGCAAGCGGATGGAAAGGACGCACCAGGCAGTCATTGTCGGGAAAATGCTTGTTCAGGAAATATAACAGCATGTCGCGGCATTCACGGTCGTAACTCGGATACATGGTGAATTTACCGAACAGATATTTGATTTCGGGATGTATCACCGTAAGCGCGCCAAGACCGTCCCACAGATTGTCAAGGGCAAACAACGCTTTGGCGCCTGCGCGTGACGACTGGTATTCCAATCTTACAAACGATCGTCCCAGCTCTATGGTAGACATCAGGTATGAGTTCATGAACTCGGGAGAGAACCGGAACATATGGGAAGTCGCTATGCGTGGTGTCCCGTCAGGAAGAATTCTTATATCCTTGCCAAGGATATAACGGTAACCGCCCATGATGATTTTTTCTTCCGGATTCCAAACGATCAATTGCTTGCAGGGAGGATCCATCAGATCATAGCTGTCTATATCGCAGTCCTTGCCTGTGCCTCCGCCGGCGGTGCGGAAAGCGATCTCACGCAGTCTCCCTATCTCACGCATTACATTAGGAGCGCTGTGAGCATCCACCACATATATCTCGTTGTTCCCTTTGTTGGTTTTTCTGAGAAAAGCTCCGGACGACAATTCTCTTTCCAATACAGGCACCGGTATGGGATCTATTATTTTTTGCTGCATATCAATCATTAAATTCATGTTGGTAATTTCCGGTTCACAGACAGGCGTCTTCCACCGGAGGAAGATCTTGGACATCACCACTCTCCCGGCTCAACAGATAGGTTTCGTACGCGAGTGAATTCGCGGACCCTTGTGCGTCACAGCCACCCTCCAGCGTTTCCCACCTATGTAGGTTTCCCACCGTTACCACAAATGTCTTACCTTTTGTATCAAGCATTTCGCGAGGCAACAGCATCATTTCAAGATTAAATTTAATCCCGAGTCTCTTTCTAAGATTGGCCTTGCGGTAGAAATCCATCGAATTGGTACCGCTGAAAAACAACGGCACTATATCGCGTTTGTATCTTATGCATTTGTTTACAAATGTCTTGCGCCATTCCAGATCGGCCACCATCTTTTTGTCCTCACCTTCAAATGGGAATCTGCGGTAGCGTGATACCAGACCGGCAGGAAAAATTATGATGGGATCATTTCCCTCAAACGCCTCTTCAATACGTACCGCGCTTTGACGCTGCTGTGAGCCGAACTTATTTATAGGCAAAAACACATTTTCAAGCGGTTTCACAGCCATAAGCAGATCATTGACAACAAACCATACCTGACCTCCGTAATAACGGTGAATCATGTCTATAAGCGCCATTCCATCCAGACCGCCCAGAGGATGATTGCTTATAAACAACACTCTGCGGTTCTCCTGCGACGGCAACCGTTCGGGAAACCGCACCTTTATCGTTATACCCAGATATTTCAATACACCCCGGCAAAATTCAGCGCCGGTTTTCCCGGCGTTGGCCTCAAGAAGATCATTAAGCTCCGTCTGCCTTATGAGACCTTCAAGCCATTTTATCAGGCGCCCTGGCATGAACCGACTCAGCATCGGAAGGCGATCACTTATCACCTTACCAACATCGATTTTTACCACATCAGCATTTGACATAATCAATTCTTCATTTTATCAGACTACGGCATCCTGTTACCGGCACCTATGCGAAACATCCCTTTCAACGGGATCGGTCTTGCAAAATTAAACATTTTAATCGGCATTATGCCTATTAGCACCTTTAAAGTTTATATAAGAGAAAACTATCCCGGTATTTTGTACCCTGTGCTGTAATATTTCGCGACGAATAAGTAACTTTGTAAAAGAATATTTCCGACCAAGTTATATGAACCAGAGTTTTCCAGATAAAGCCGCTTCTTTCCTGTCGCAGTTTGGAGCCACCGCAAAATCATTGGTCAAAACCGCTGTGGCTGGAGGCAGAGCGGACATAGCAGACCGCAAACCCGTAAATCCGCTGATCATTATGGGCAACGGGCCATCGCTTGCGACGAATATTGAAAACGACCTTGAACAGCTCCGGCATAGCGATACATTGGCGGTGAACTTTGCAGCCAATTCCCCGAGTTTCAAAATACTCAGGCCGAAATATTATGTATTGGCGGATCCGCACTTTTTCAAATCGACTGACGATCCCAATGTGCGCATGCTGGTCGAAAACCTTGTTGAAGCCACATGGCCTATCACACTTTTTGTTCCTAAAAAAAGTATGGTGCATCCCTCCCTGCTCGACAACCCGCATTTGTCTGTAGAATTCTTCAGCTTCAACGGATTTGAAGGCTTCAAAAGCGCCGAGCATTTCGCTTTTGACAGGAAATGGGGTATGCCGCGTCCAAGAAATGTGCTCATCCCGTCTATCATGATCGGTATCTGGATGGGCTATAAGGAGATATATCTTATCGGAGCGGACCCCACCTGGACACGCCCGCTCGCAGTCGATGACATGAATCATGTCATAAGCACCCACCCTCAGATTTCTGCGGAAAACGTTCATGAACAGGCGCGTGTCAGCTCCACATACCAGAACGTGCGACTACATGAAATGCTGGAAAGTCTCACCGTAGCTTTCAGATCATATCATGTCATACGGAGATATGCCGATCTGCGCGGAGTAAAGATTTTCAATTCCACGCCTGGATCATTCATAGACGCATTCAGCAGAAGTCCGCTCCCACGTTGAACCTCCAAAAGAAGCATCATGTCAGACATATATTACACGATAAAAGCTCCGGGAGAAGGTATCTACCGGGAAAAGATGAGCCGCTTCCTCGCGTTCGCCCATCCGGTGAACTCATCTGCGGAAGCAAAGTCAGTAATAAAGGAATATACAAATAAATATTGCGATGCGCGCCATGTCTGCTGGGCATACATGATCGGTGCGAAACGCGATGAATACCAGAGCAATGACAACGGCGAACCATCAGGTACCGCAGGCAAACCGATTCTCGGACAGATCAACTCATTCAATCTTACGAATGTCGTGATCGTTGTCGTGCGGTATTTCGGAGGCATCAAACTGGGGACCTCAGGTCTCATAGTGGCTTATCGCGAAGCAGCCCGCGAAGCTATCACGGCATCTGAAATCATCGAATGCCATGAGCAACGCGAGCTTGCCTTCACATTTCCTTATCTTGCTATGAACGATGTGATGCGTATAATCAAGAATCCCGAAATCAGTATTCTCGAACAGCAGTTCGATAATTCATGCCGCATCAGACTGGCCGTCCGTGCCGACTTTGGAGATGAACTTTCCAGACGCCTTCAGGATGTACCAGGCGTCACATTCTCCGAAGACAATATTTGTTGATACGTGCCGAAGCATCCGCTGCTTCCGCACGTATCATGTTACCTGTCAAAAAACGGATTCTTTGACGAAGCGCTAAGAGGAATGCAATAATACTGCGAGCAACCGCCGAGAATATCAAGACGCTGTGCAGCCATCCCGGCCGAGAACATCACGCGGCAATCGATTCTGCAGTCTGCAGCCGTAGCCACCGCGGAACCTATGGCGATGCCGACATCCACGCAGTTTACCGCACAGGGAGCACACTCCGGCTTCTCCTTGCATGTCGGAAAACCGCAATGCCCGCAGTTAAGCCCCATAGTGTCGAGATGTGTGCCGATCACCAGCATCGCTTCGGCTTTGAGAATATTAGCGGAGTCACGAAGATACACCGGACGCCCAGTCTCTTCATGAATCTTTATCATCTCGTCGGATATTCTTTTCAGATCATCCCCTTCCACAAGGGCGCATTCGATCAGATCCACTCCCTTGGCTTTGGGAGCGGTGCGGGCTGCCGTAAGCATACGGCGTCCCGCATCCATTACCCTTGCATGCCTGTCGGCACGTTCGTCTATTACCATCGTTCCAGAATCAGTCTATTACAAGCATCGCATCACCATATGCCCCGAACATGTATCCATGCTCGATGGCCTCCTCATAGGCCCGCATTACCAACTGATATCCGCCAAAAGCCGTAACCATCATAAGCATTGTGGAGTACGGCATATGGAATCCTGTCACCAGAGCGGTGGTAACCGTGAAATCATACGGAGGGAAAATGAATTTGTTGGTCCACCCTGTATATGTTTTCATATGTCCGCCCATGCTCACGGCACTTGCTATGCCACGCAAAGTAGAGGTTCCTACAGCGCACACCTGCTTGCCGTTGTCTTTGGCATGATTTACCATATCCACCAGTTTCTGATCCACGCTCATGTCTTCGGAATCCATCCGATGTTTTGTCAGATCCTCCACGTCGATATCACGGAAAGCGCCGAGGCCGCTGTGCACAGTGAGGAAACCCTGCTCCACACCGCGGATCTCGAGGCGCTTCATCACCTCGCGCGAGAAATGGAGGCCGGCCGCGGGAGCCACAACAGCGCCTTCATTGCGCGCGAAAATGGTCTGATACATCTCTGCATCCTTTTCCGTAGGCTCACGCTTTATGTATTCAGGAAGCGGGGTGGATCCGAGTTTGAACAGATTGGCCTTGAACTCCTCGTGGCTTCCGTCATAAAGGAAACGCAGAGTGCGTCCGCGGGAAGTAGTATTGTCTATCACCTCTGCAACCATCGACTCGTCATCGCCGAAATATAGTTTGTTGCCGATACGTATTTTACGTGCCGGCTCTACAAGAACATCCCACAGCTTATGTTCGGCGTTCAATTCACGCAGAAGAAACACCTCGATCTTTGCGCCGGTCTTCTCTTTATTACCATACAGACGTGCCGGGAAAACCTGGGTGTCATTGAACACCATTATATCCCCTTCGTCAAAATAATTTATGATATCCTTGAACACTTTGTGCTCTATGACACCGGTCTGACGGTGAACTACCATCAGCTTACATTCGTCACGGTTTTCGGGAGGATTCTGTGCAATAAGCTCTTCCGGCAACTTGAATTTGAATTGCGATAGCTTCATTTTCGTTGTTGGTTATTATTGGGCTGTTTTATTATTCTATTCTTTTATCTCGGCGGGGTGGGAAACTCGTTCCGCCCAGGGTCTGATATCGGCATCTTCATTCCTGAGAACGGCACGGTCACACGCTACAGGAGGAACCTGTATCTCGTTGCCCTCTTCATCTGCGATCGTCATTGCAGCCTCAGACAACAGTCTCACGGCATCTTCTATATTCAATGCCTTTTCAAGGGATGCATCCCCTACTGAATCCCTACGCAGAGATGAAAGATGCGCGCCTGTGTTGAGAGCCAGACCGATGTCGCGTGCCAGCGCACGTATGTAAGTCCCTTTCGAACAAACCACTCTTATCTGTATCTCTTCCGGCGAGAAAGACAGAAGGTCAATAGCCTCTATCACCAGTGTCTTGGCCTTAAGCTCCACCTCCTGCCCGGTACGTGCCATTTTATACGCTCTGTGGCCGTCCACCTTTACTGCGGAATATACCGGAGGCACCTGCTGTATGGTACCTTTGAATCGGGCGAGCGCCTCTTCTACCAGTTCACGGGTAATATGCGCTGTCG
>ERZ836877.5458-NODE-5458-length-12161-cov-4.317776_pt1 | contig 12161 bp, 7 predicted proteins | sample MGYA00519469_ERZ836877 | MGnify/ENA primary metagenome ERZ836877 (study PRJEB31850, sample SAMEA3708809) | human gut metagenome | biome: human gut; feature: human-associated habitat; material: faeces | place: China | collected 2014 ... | reverse complement strand
CTTAATCTGATATAATTTAAATAATAATTGATTAAACATGATAATATAAAGAAGTCGAAACAGATACCTGAATATAGAAGAAACAGGAGAAAGGAAGATACAAAGGATAAGAATATGAGATATCTTATGGCAGATCATACGGATGTAGGGATCAAAAAAAAGACAAATCAGGATTCTTACATGATAAAAGAAGCACAGACAAAACTTGGAAGAGTATTTTTCTGTGTTTTGTGTGATGGTATGGGCGGATTGGCAAACGGAGAATTAGCCAGTGCCGCCGTGATACGTGCGATGGAGCAATGGTTTGAGACAGATTTTCCTCAGATACTCCGGCAGGTCACGGATGTTGAGGAGATTCTGGAAAAAGTAAAAAATAACTGGTATGGAACTGCGAATGTACTGAATCTGCAGCTGGCACAGTATGTGGAAGGAACCGGTAAGCGGATGGGGACTACGATTGTTGCGCTGCTCATGATAAAAAATGAATATTTTATCATGAATGTTGGAGATTCCAGGGCGTATGCGATCAGCAATCAGGTATATCAGCTGACGAAAGATCAGAGCCTGGTGCAGCAGCAGATTGATCTGGGACGGGTTCGTCCGGAGGATGCGGAAAGACATCCGCAGAGAAATGTTTTGTTACAGTGTATCGGAGCATCGGAGGAGGTTCTTCCTGATTTTTACCGGGGAACTGTTTTGCCGGGAACCCTTTTCCTTTTGTGCAGTGATGGATTCCGGCATGAGATCAGTGAACAGGAGTTATTTATGCAGTTAAATCCTTCCGGATTGGTGAATGAGGAAAGAATGAAAGAACGGCTTGTATATCTGACAGAACTGGTGAAGTCCAGAAGGGAGATGGATAATATCTCTGCTGTTGCGATCAAGGCTGTGCAGGAGGGGTGAAGATGCTGGAAATAGGATCCGTCATAGATGGAAAATACAAGATACTGAACCAGATCGGTCAGGGTGGAATGAGTGTTGTATATCTGGCATTGAATGAACGCGCCAATAAGACATGGGCGATCAAAGAGGTCAGAAAAGACGGTGTACAGGATTTTGCCACAGTTAAACAGGGGTTGATTGCCGAAACCGATACGTTAAAAAGACTGAATCACAAATATCTGCCGAGTATCATTGACGTAATTGACGATGAAGATACATTCTTGATTGTTATGGACTATATCGAGGGGAAATCCCTGAATAAAGTTCTGAAAGAAAGTATGGAACAGACGGGACTACCGATTGGAATCGAGGATGTACTTTCCTGGGGTATCCAGTTGTGCGATGTACTGAATTATCTGCATACTCGTGAGAAGCCAATTGTATATCGAGATCTGAAACCATCGAATATCATGTTGCGGCCGAACGGGGAGATCACACTGATCGACTTTGGTACCGCAAGAGAATTTAAGATAGAAAATATTGAAGATACGACAAGTCTTGGTACACCTGGCTATGCGGCGCCGGAACAGTACGGAAGCCAGGATCATAAAGGAAAGGCACGCCCGGAGAGTGATATTTACTGTCTGGGAGCGACGCTGCATCATCTGATCACCGGACGAAATCCGGCAGCAACGCCGTTTAATTTTCCGCCGATCACGCAGTGCAGAACAACATTGTTAGAAGAGACACCGCGAGAGTTTCGAAACGAACTGCTTGGTCTGGAGATGATCCTTACCAAATGTACACAGCAGGAACCGGAACAGAGGTATCGAAGCTGTGCGCAGTTACAGTATGATCTAGAGCATCCGGAAGAACTGGGACTGCCGTACCGGCGAAAGTTAAAAAATAAGATGCTTGCATTCTCTGTGAGTGTCGGACTTGCAGTTGTTATGGGGGTTGGTTCTCTGACTGGTGCGGTTCTGGCTAAGAAAACAGAGACATCAGGGTATGATTATTATGTGGAAAGTGCTCAGACAGCATCTATGCAGGATAAAATTACTTATTATAAGAAGGCAATCGCGCTGAATCCGGAAGCGGAAGATGCATGGCTTGGTTTGGTGAACGCTGTGGGGGAAGATAATGAATTTACCTCCGAAGAGGACAGCTACATTCTTTCTATATTAAGTTCCAGGGATAACGGCAGATCGAAAGATAATAAAACATTATTCCAGAAAAACGAAGCTGGGTATGTGCGGTTTGCTTATAACATGGGGATGCTTTATTACTACACCGAAGGAACGGGACAGAATAAAACTTCGGCCGGAGGCTGGTTCGACATCGTGAGTAAAGCAGATATGAACAATCTGGATCTTGGAGAAGATGAGGACAAAAAGACAGCCTGGAAGACACGTTCAGATATTCTGGGCAAGATCAGTGCTTACAACAGTAAGATCGGACAGACGAATCAGGCGGGAGACGCACAGGTTTCCTATAAGGATTACTGGGATGATCTGATGGGGCTGATGAGTGATAATATCGCAGGTCAGGACAACGTTATCACAGAACTTCGTCTGTATAATGAGATTGTATATCAGATCTGTACCCACTATGATGCGTTCCGGGAGGCAGGGCTTACTCAGGAAGAAATGAAAGAAGCACTGAATCGGATCACAACGGCGGTAAACGCGGCTGATGTGACGGATAATCAGGTAGCGAAAGAACTGAAGGACAATATTCTGGATGCCGCGGCTATCGGAGAAAAGCAGATTCAGGCGATGTTTGCAGCAAATGCAGTGACATCAGAAGATACACCTTCTGAAGGAGGTGAGGAATGATGACAGTAGTAGCAACAGCTGTGCAGGGATTTGAAGAGAAATACGTCTTTTACAGAAATATTTTTCTGTACTGCGGAATTGCAGCACTGGTTTTTTTGGCAATTGCCATCATTTTATTCTTCGCATTGCGAATTCCGCAGGTCTTCGGTGAACTGACTGGAAGAACTGCGCGGAAAGCAGTGGAGGAAATGGTCAGCGGGCAGACACCGACCGTGAGGAAAAAGACCGCTAAAAAAACAAAAAGAAAGACAGACACAAAGCGGCCGGAAATCGAAGCCGGGCAGAAAAAACAGGTCTACAGCGATCTGATCGGAGAAAATGACACACCGGTCCGGCTGGTCACACACGATGACATACCAACGCCAACTCTGATGCCGATGAGAGAAGAAGAAACAGAGATGCTGGACGGAACTGTGGCAGAAGGCGAGACAGAAGTACTCGAAACGGTTTCTTTAGAAGCGGGCGAACCGGAGACGGATGTATTACACCATGATGTGGACTTCGTGGTGATACGGAGTCTCGTGGAGATTCATACGGATGAGGTAATCGGGATATGAGAAAGAGAAAACGGAAAACTTTAAAATATATGAGATTATCGCTCCTTTGTTTCGGACTTCATGCCTGCTCCCTTTTTCTGGAGCCGTTTGCAATCAATGGAGAAAATGAAATGACGACTGCGGGGTATGCACTTGGAGGAATCTTCTGGGCATCGCTTCTGGCGGGGACAGTTCTTTTTGAAATCTGTCGGAGGAACCTGTCAGGAGATGCCGGTTACCGGGAGTGGAAACAGAAGAAGGTTCCGGGAATCTTTGGATTCTTTCGAACCAAGGCAGCACGGATTGTGGATCCGATCCTGTTACTGTCAATGGTCATCACCATCGTGAGCAATCTGACGGGAAACATCCCGGAGGGGCTTCTTCTGGTGGTTCTGGCTGTTATGGTATTCACTTTTTATCTGCACATGATGGTAAATGGCAGAGTTTACAGATATATGACACTAAGTGAAAGGAAGGAAAAGAAAAGTGAAAACAAAGAAAATTAAGAGGGTACTGGCATTTTTCCTGGCAGTGGTCTTCGCCTTTTCTACCTGTATGACGGCAAGTCCGTATACGGTACAGGCAACGGAGGAGCCGAAGCTTTCGGTGAATGTAACCCTGGGGGATGGTGTATCGACAGAGGATCTGATTTTTGATGGTCTGAATCTGGAATTTACGGACAGAAATGATCAGGAAATAGGAAGTATCAGTATTGCGAAAGAAGATCTGGGAACAACAAAAACTACAGAGATTTTGTATTCTAAAATTTCTGATATCAGCAATATTATAATCACGGATACAAAACAATTATATACTGTGTCTACATCAGAAGCGGATTTTGATGATGAAACGCATACAATGGCGCTGGAAATTCAGAGTTTCAGTGTGAATACAAGTGAGAACAGCATCTCAGGAGCAGACAGTGTATATGCAGAGGATACAAATTCCTTTTCTGTACAGGGAACATGGGGATCATATATTGACGAATGGGTAATTGAAGATAACACTGCAAAAGCGGAATTTTCAGATGGTAAGAATACGAATACAAGCTGTGTAATTAAAGCAGCAAATGGAAATGAAACAGCATTTACCCTTATAGCCAAAGCAAAGGGAAATGAGATTGCAAGAAAACAGATAGATGTTATCCGGAAAGACACAAATCTTGAGGTGACGTGTAGTAATGAGTTACAGTCATGGGGCACTCCGGTAAAAGTTACTTTTAAACTGACTTCTAACGGACAGGCAGTTGCGGGAAAACAGATTCAATATCAGTATATAGACGGAAAGAACAATCAGATAACAGGAACGTGCCCGGAACTGACAAATGAAGAAGGTGTGACAACTGCGGAAATTACCTTAAATAGTTATCAGAGCACAGTTGAGGTGACCGGAAGTTTTGCAGGAGATGAGGTATATAAAGACTGTAAGAATTCTGATACATATAGGCCGAATAAGGAAGAAGGAACTATGGAGTTTGACAGAGAAAACAGTCCTGTTGAACAGTTAGAACTGACTTATGGAACGGATGCTACAGAACTTACGATCAAATTACAACATAAAACGGATAATATTGAGGAACCTTTTAGTTCTATTAATATTAACTATACAGCGGATTCAAATATCAGTGTAACTTCGAATCCGGAGGAGAGAACACTGACAATTACACCGCTTAAAGTTTCAGATGAAGAGATTCCGGTAACAATTGATGCAGAAACAGAAAGTTATACGTTTACAAAAACAATCTATGTAAAAGTAAAACCGTATCCACTAGCTGTGAAAGAAGGAAGTGTTCATGTTTTTGCGCCTGGAAAAGCAAATCTGGAAAATGCGGTTGAAGATGTGAAAATCTACGATGGCACATCAACGGTAGATGTAAAAGCAACGTTAGTAGATGCACAAGTAAAAGGTATAACTCCGACAACGGAAACAAAAGACGAGATTAAATTATTTCAGGAGATTGTTTTTGGAGGCTATGACAGCAAACTGAAAAATGTTCAGGGTGAGGAAGAGAAACAGAATATGACGTTTGCTCCGAAAAATCTCAGTACGGTATCAAATTTGCGGGAAGATCTGAAAACAAATTATAAGATCGAGGAAGTGGAAATGGAGGTTCCGCTGACGATTCAGAAACGCACACTGAAGCTTGGTGTGCGAGGTGTAAGCAGAGGATTCCGTGATCTGAAATATGTGTATGAAAACGAAGAGGAGACAGAGGGGAAAGATCTGAAAGACCTGAATCTGGTTTTTGCAACCGGTTTTGTGAACGGACAGGATGAAAACACATTAAAGGTAGAAGGTTTTAAGTTTCCGAAGGTAGTGGATACAACAGCTACGGATCTGACAGAGGAAAATGTAAAGGAAAAGGATACGGCAGAATACGGTAAACATACAGGCGCTTTAGTGTTGCAGGAAGAAGATCAGATAACAAATCCGACAAACAACTACAAATTTGATCTGACAGCAACCGGAACACTGGAAATTACAGGAGAAAAAGACGCTGCTGGGTATCTGTCTGTTGATAACATTAATAGTACCCATGCATATGAAGCAGGTGGAAAGCGTTACTATGGAAAGAATGAAAATGGAAAGAATGCAACGGTTCAGTTTTCTAAAACTGGTGGATACAACAGGGTTTACTGGGTCAATGGAGACGATAAAACGGATGTCACGGATTCCGGTCTGGAAATGAAGGAAAATAACGACATCAACCGTTCTTTTTATCTGACAAAAGAGGATGAAAGTGGAAAGGTTCTTGCAAAAACGCAGGACTTTAAACTTCAATTTATATACGATGCAGAGCCTCCAGAATGTGGCATTACGTTTGATAAAGATACAAAAAATGTAGTTCGTAACATAGAACAAGCAGTTACTTTTGGATTTTATAAAAAAGATACAATAGAAGCAAATGTGACACTCAGTGATACGCAATCAGGTGTGAATGAAATGTCTTACCTTGTAGTAAATACTTCTGAGGATAAAAATCACTATTGGGAATTGTTGACAACGGAAGAGGACTATGAAACTGCGCTAAGTAAAGTGAAGTTCGAGAGTGGGGAAGGATTAAAAACATCTGGAAAAGAAAACTCATGGACAATTAAAAATATTGGAAAATTGAAAGGGGGAGAGGACCTCGAATGTAACAATTATATTGTCTTTGTAAAAGCAGAAGATAATGTAGGAAATGTAAAAATCTACGGATCTAACGGTGTCGTTCTGGAAAATAACACACAAGATATTTCAGTAACCTACAAAGAGACCCCAGAGAAAAATGATGATGGTAAAAATGGCAAATATGAGGATAAAGATGTGGTCTATTATACGGGAAATGTCACTTTGCATATGAAAGCATATGAAAGTGGATCTGTTTACTCAGGACTCACACAGATGGGATATCAGGTGTCTAATATCGATGGAAAAGGTAACAAGACCACAAACGAATTCGTTTCCTATCCAGAAGATAAACAATTTCCTAAGAATGTAACACTCGAAAAGCTGAACAATTATCGCAAAATCGAAGAGGATCTGTACTTTGAAAGTGATAAAGATAGCTCTCAGGTGATTACGGTTATTGCACCAGCCAGTGAGACGAAAGATAATGCAGGAAATACTATGGAAAACGATGCAGTCCATACCCTGGTTATTGATTCTAAGCCACCGACAGTTGAAGCCCAATATACACAGAAAAATCTGAATGAAAATAACGAACATTGTTTCCGAAATGAAAAATATGCAAACAGCGATGTGACTTATACCGTCACAGTGACGGAACGCTTTTTAACAGACATAAAAGTTTGCATTAACGGAAAAGCTTATTCGTTTGATGAACTGAAGAAAAATAAAGAGAGTCTCGGTATCAAAGAAATAACAAAAGATGAACTGCCGGATATTACCAAAACAACGGATCAGACAGAGTATGTCTTTAGTATTGTATTTGATAAAGATGGCAAATACAAAGTAAAGACAATTGCAACGGATGCGGCAGGCAACACAGGAGATGATGTTAAAGATACTGAAAATGAAGACGGATTCGAATTTATTATCGACACCGTAGCACCAACCCTTGATCTTACTTACACAGCCAAACAAAACAACACAGAAACCCAGCTTGCGCTGGATCCGACATATGAATGGTTTGCAGCGAACAATGCAACAGCAGGTGACAACGGTACGATCGGTATTACGGCTGTTCTGACCGAAGAAAACTTCACAGCTGAATTTGCAGACATCTCTGTGGAAGCGACAGACAGTACCGGGGCTGCAGTTGATATTACAGATTATAAAAATGCTGTAACGAAGGCGGTCAAAACACAGGAAAGATGGACAGAGAGCAATACGGATGAGGGCAGAAAATATACGCTCACACTTCCGGAGATCGCAGTGGATGCAAATTATAAAATCACCTATACCTGCACAGACCTGGCGGGTAATTCGTTAAAAACGATTACAGATCATGTGACACTGGACCGTAAGAATCCGGAAGGAGAAGTAAAAGCAGAAGATCTGGAGAATAACGGATCACCGGCGCAGATCTGGAACAGTTTAATAGAAACCATTACTTTGGGGTACTTTGGAAAGAACAATGTGCGGGTATCTATGGCAAGCCAGGATGCGACTTCCGGAGTGGAATCCACACAGTATCTGAAATCAGCAGATGGACTGACAAGAGAAGAACTGGAAAACCGCACGGACTGGACTTCGTATGTTTCCTGTCTGTCGTATGCGGCAAACCAGCACCTTGTAGTATATGAAAAAGTTACTGACAAAGTGGGCAATACAGAATACTTCAGTACCGATGGAATCATTGTTGACAATACCAGTCCGGTACCGGTTGTTACGATCACACCGACCAGTCCGGGATGGGGAAAAGGCGTTTACAGCGCAGGCGATCATCCGGGATTCAGTATTCGTGTGGAAGATCCGATTGTAAATGAAGCGTATGCCGGATTGAAAAAGATCACCTATCGGATCGAGAACGGAACGACCGGATATGTGGAAAGCAATACACTGGCAGATGAAAATACCGGTTTATCCAAGGCGGCACACCAGAAAGTATGGACCGGTCAGGTGTCGATTGATCCGAATATGTTCTATTCCAATGATGTGAAAGTCAGTGTGTACGCGGAAGACTGGTCAGCGAACAGCGTGACATCACAGCCGCAAACGCTCAAAGTTGATAACAAAGCACCAATTGTAAGTTTCAGCTTTGATAAGAGCGATGTACATAATGGAAAATATTACAAAAACGATAAGACACTGACGATCACGGTAGATGAGAGAAACTTCGATGAGTCCTATCTGCCGAGAGTAACTTCCACCACGGGAGGCGGATACAGTATCAGCGGATGGAGCCATAACGGAGATCTCCATACCGCAACCGTTACGTTCTCCGGTGACAGTGATTATACGGTAAGTTATGACTGTTACGATCTTGCAGGAAACAAATCCAACACCGAAAATCTGGAAGAATTTACGGTGGATAAGACCGTTCCGGTTATCAAAGTTTCTTATAACAATAACAGTGCGCAGAACGGCAATTACTACAAAGAGGCAAGAACAGCGACCATTACTGTAACCGAACACAACTTTGACCCGTCAAAGATTACCGTGTCCACGACGGCTTCCGCAGGCGGTGCACCTTCCATCGGCGGATGGGCAAACAGTGGAGATACACATACCGCCAATGTGGTATTTAACCATGATGCAGATTATACCTTTACCGTCAGCGGACTGGATCTTGCGGACAACAAAGCCGCAGATTATGCACAGGATAAATTTACTGTGGATCTGAAGAATCCGGAAGTGAAGATCACCGGTGTAAAAGACAAATCGGCAAACAACGGTACGGTAGCCCCGCGGATCAGTATTTCTGATACGAACTTTATTGCAAGTGGCGTAAAGATCACACTGAAGGGTGTCAATAAAGGAGAAATCAAGATTGATTCTCTGGCAAGTATCTCAAGCAGTGCAACCGGCATGAATGTCATCTTTAAGGATTTCCCGGAGGGTATGGATGATATCTATACGCTGACTGCGAAAGCAACCGATAAAGCAGGAAATGAGACAAAATCTTCGATCACATTCTCTGTAAACCGTGACGGTTCTACCTATGAACTTGGCAGCGGTACAAAAGCGCTGGTTGACAAGAAATATACAAACAAACCGCAGGATCTGGAAATCACGGAGATTAACGTAGATGATCTGACAACGATCGAGATCACCTACAGTCTGGATGGAAAAATCGTTACCCTGAAAGAAGGCGAAGATTACACCATCACAAAATCCGGTGAAGAGGGACAGTGGAAGAAATATCTGTACCGCATCAAAGCGTCCTGTTTTGAAGAGGAAGGAAACTATGTGCTCAATATCTACTCTGAAGATGCGGCACATAACTCAACCACCAACAAGACAAAAGCAAAGACGATTGCATTTACCGTAGATAAGACCGCGCCGACGATGGTTGTATCCAATCTGACCGACAGAGGCCGTTATAAAGAAAACGTGCATGAGTTCACCCTGAATGTGAAAGATAATATCTTACTGGCTTATGTGGAAGTATATCTGGACGGGGAACTGTTCAAACGTTTTGAGGAAGATGAGATTGCACAGCTGAACGGAGAACTTCCGGTAGATATTGCCAGCAGCAACCAGTATCAGACCATCGAACTGGTATCGTGTGACAAAGCCGGTAATATCTCGAAAGAGGTATACGATCCGGAGACCAATGCACAGGTGCCGGCTTCTTACCGGGTACTGGTAACACAGAACAGCTTTGTACAGTTTATCAACAACACCCCGTTACTGGTCAGCGTGATCGTGATCATCGTTGCTATCGCAGGGCTGATCGTTGTACTGGTGAAACGGAAGAAAGACAAAGAGAAATAAAACATCGCAGATAAAAGCAAAGAGGCGGGCAGGAGCATGAAAATGCCCCTGCCCGTTATGAAAAAGGAGACAGCTTATGATCCAGGAAGACAGAGCATTATGGAAATATATAGTATTTGGACTATTAACCTGTGGAATCTATCCGTTGATCTGGTACTATTCTCTGGGCAATCGTCTGGCAGAAAATGCACCGCGCTACGGACTGAATCTTCAGGAAAACGGAACGACCGTTCTTATGTGGCATATCTTCGGTATGCTCTTATGCGGACTTGGCGCTTATATCGCCATGAATATTCTGATTAAAAATACGAATGCAATGGCAAAAGCGTATAACGGTGGTCAGAAAAGGGAACCGAATCAGATAGAAAGCGTTACAGAGGCTCCGGTAAGAACCGTGTACCAGCAGAACAGTTATACGGAACGCGAAACCACGATGCTGTCCATGGAACAGGCACAAAAGCAGGCAGCGTCACAGATGCCGCCGAGAGGGGTGCTTTACTTTGTACAGACACAGCAGAGTGTTACCGTGGACAAAGACGAGTTCCGGATTGGTAAAAATGCGGGCATGTCTGATTATGTGATCACCAACAACAGTTCTGTAAGCCGCCAGCATGCGGTAATCCAGCGAAGAAACGGACAGTTCTTTGTGACAGATCTCGGATCAACGAATGGAACTTTTGTCAACGAGAAGAGAATCAGCGGTACGGTACAGTTACAGGATGGTGATAACATTCGATACGCGGATGTGATCAGTGTATTCAATATTGTGAGATAGAGGAAATAAAAGTGAAAATTAAAGTAATTAATAAGACTTCCCATACCTAAAATGGGATTCGCACCTTGAAAATTCAATATTTCAGCTAACAAAATAGTGATTTATACCGCTGCAGCCTTGGGATGAAGCGCATTTCGCAGATATTCCGGCAGTCTTGCTTCAAAATCAGCAGTAAAAGCAGCCAGCTGTTCATCGCTGAGCTTTAAGATTTCCTGAAGGCTTGCCATTAAAGCATCCATAAGGATACCAAGTACCTGCTGAAAGTAATGTCTGCCATTTCATCAACAAGGAAGAAGAACAATTCACCAAGAGTCCGTTGATCTTCATTTTGGCGTTGTTCCATTGCTAGTAACGTATATCGGGTAAACACAATCGCTACATGAGCTGTCAGTGCATCATAGGATAAACTATGGCATTCCCCAATCAGGTTCAGCATAGATTTACAGGTTTTGAAGAAAACTTCGATCTGCCAGCGTTTTCCATAAATGCGGATGATTTCTTTCTCTGAAAGAGTCGTATCTGTACAGATAAAAGCAAGCCAGTCTTTGCGGTTCGCTTTGTTCCTTACGCATACGATTTTTGCCGGAATTGGATTTTCCTTTCCTACCATGACATCAACAGAAAGCAGATATTTTGATCTGCCACGGCGCTTTTTATTCCGGGAATAGATTTCTTTGATATTCAGCTGCTCACCATAGTACGAATATTTGATCCGGCTGCTTTTCTTAATCATGGCAATCACATCCATACACTTTGAATGAATGGCTGTGACCTGTGCCGGGTTGGAAAACCAGGAATCAAACAGGGCATAGTCTGCGTTCAGTCCTGTACTGAGGGCTGTATCCAGTAATGTCATCATTGCCTCTGGTGCTTTTGTCTGAGCAAGCTTACGTCTTTTTCCTGCAAGTGTTCTGTGATCAAAATCCTTTACCGGGCCAATGATATTAGTATCCTTTGCGGATGCTAACAGACAGCTGTTCACAGGAATTAGTGTATTTCCATCACTCCAGCTTAAAGTAAGCATCCGGAAGCCCTTTTTAAAATGCATATCTGTGTGGTCAAAAACTTTTGAACCCAGTTCTGTTTTCTTACAGCTGGTACGGTTGAAAAGACTGTCATCAATAATGAAGACATTTTTTCTTTCCTGATTTGTCAGATCACGAATGTCATTGTTGACGATGTCGGCTGCAAGAAGAGAAGTAAAACGGAGCCAGTTTGTTTTTGCAGAATTAAGGAAACGGTAGAACGTGT
>ERZ836877.5454-NODE-5454-length-12168-cov-4.057129_pt1 | contig 12168 bp, 13 predicted proteins | sample MGYA00519469_ERZ836877 | MGnify/ENA primary metagenome ERZ836877 (study PRJEB31850, sample SAMEA3708809) | human gut metagenome | biome: human gut; feature: human-associated habitat; material: faeces | place: China | collected 2014 ... | reverse complement strand
TGGTGTCTTTCACCAGCATCCCTACAACACAGGCTCCATATTGCTCTGCTCCAACTGCTGCATGTCTGATGATCTCCTCCGTCACACACGGCCGGGCTCCGTCATGGATCAGCACATAATCGCAGCCAGAGGCCGCCTTCAGACCGGCAAATACTGAATCGTACCGTTCTTTTCCGCCCGTTACTACTGTTTTTACCTTCCGAAAGCCTTCTGCCTCCACGATCTCTTTTCTGCAATATTCCTCTTCCCCGGCCCCGGCTACCAGAATGATCTCATCTACACAGCTTCGTTCAAAGGCCGCCAGGGTGTGCGCGATCATCGGTTTCCCATTCAGGCACATATACTGCTTCTGAATGACACTTTCCATCCTTCTGCCACGTCCTGCAGACAAAACGACTGCGCATATTTTCTTCTTCTGATCATTCATGGTCACTACCTCCGGTGTTTATCGTTCACCAAGTTTTAAGTTTGGTACAGCATTCAAGTCCAAGCCACTTCTGGTTCCATTGATGTATTCATAATAACCAGCTACACCGATCATTGCCGCATTATCTGTACAAAAAATCGGTGATGGATAGTAAAATTTCAGGCCAGCCTTCTCACAGGCCTCTTTCATTTCTGCACGCAGGGCAGAGTTAGATGCAACACCTCCGGCAATGGCAACTTTGTCATAGCCCAGATTTTTTGCCGCCTCTACCGCATGAGAAGTCAGTACATCAACCACCGCATACTGGAAAGAAGCCATCAGATCTGGTACATTGATCTCTTCCCCCATCATATGTGCATGATTAATATGATTTAACACTGCAGATTTCAGTCCGCTGAAACTAAAGTCATATGGGGCACCTTCTACCCTGGCACGTGGAAATACAACAGCATTGCGGTTTCCTTCTTTTGCTGCTTTATCAACCTTCGGGCCGCCTGGATATCCCAGCCCCACCGCTCTTGCTACTTTGTCAAACGCTTCCCCTGCCGCATCATCTCGCGTTCTTCCGAGAATTTCAAACTCTCCATAATCTTTTACAACCACCAGATGAGTATGTCCTCCCGAAACGATCAGGCATACAAATGGAGGCTCCAGATCTGGATGTTCGATAAAATTGGCAGAAACATGGCCTTCAATGTGGTGTACACCTACTAATGGCTTTTTTGCCGCATAAGCAATGGCCTTCGCTTCTGCCACACCTACCAGTAAAGCCCCAACCAGTCCTGGACCATAGGTCACTGCAATGGCTGTCATCTGGTCTAAGGTCATATCCGCTTCCTTTAATGCTGCCTCAATGACCTGGTTGATCTTCTCAATGTGTTTTCTGGATGCGATCTCCGGGACCACGCCGCCATATAAGGTATGCAGTGCGATCTGGGATGAGATCACATTGGAAAGAACCTGTCTTCCATTTTTCACAACGGCCGCTGCCGTCTCATCGCAGGAACTTTCAATGGCCAGAATGTATACGTCTTCTTCTACCATATGTTTTTTCATAATATTTTCCCGGCTTTCTATCTTCTGTCATCACGATCTCTGATCATGAATTTCTCTTTTGTTCACTCGTTATCATCAAATTCCAGTTCTACGGTTCTTCCATCTTTCGCTGCAATGGTTCTTGGGAAGATTTCCCGTACTTTGTCTATAAATTCTTCCGGTCTGGTTAAAGATGGGCTGTAATGAGTCAGCCACATTTCCTTCGGCTGGGCTTCCTTGGCCAGCTTGGCCGCCTCACAAAAGGTCATGTGCTTCTTTTCTCTTGCCTTGGCTTCTTTTCCATCTTCCCCATACATTCCTTCACAAATAAACAGATCAGAATCCGCCGCATATTCTGCAATCACCGGAACTGGTCTGGTATCTGTGCAATAAGTAACCTTCAACCCCCGTCTTGCCGGTCCCAGCACCATCTCAGGTGTATAACAGACGCCATCCTGTTCCATGGTTTCTCCCTTCTGGAGGCGGTTCCATAATTTCATCGGAATATTCTGGCTCTTGGCCCGTTCCAGATCAAATTTACCGGTTCTCGGGATAGAAATGGTATAGCCATAGCAGATAACGCCGTGATTTACACGGTATGCATCGATCACATAAGGCCCCACCTTCAGTTGTTCTCTTGGCTCAGAAAGTTCCAGATACCGGATCTCAAATGGAAGCTCCGGCGCAATGATCCGCAAGGCATCGATTACTCGTTTCAGTCCCTTGGGGCCGATCAGCAACAGGGGCTCTGTCCGCTCCGCATTGCCCATGGTCAGTAAAAGTCCAGGAAGACCGCTGACATGATCTGCATGGTAATGGGTAAAACAGATCACATCAATGGGCTTGGGACTCCACCCTTTTTCTTTTAACGCAATCTGGGTTCCTTCTCCGCAATCAATGAGAAGACTGCTGCCATCACATCTGGCCATCATAGCAGTCAGCCACCGGTACGGAAGCGGCATCATGCCACCGGTTCCCAGCAGGCAAATATCTAACATATTGATTCTCCAATCTGTATTCCAGTCATACTCAGCAGCTGCGCGAGCTTGTCAGGCAGCTGCCATATTCGTTACTATCCTAACAGATATCCCGTGAAATATCAAATCATTTCCACTGCCGGTTCTTTTTCCACTGCAATCCGAAATCCGCTAATGATCTCATCATAGCAGTTTTCACACAGATCAAGATGATGTATCTCTCCATCTTTTTCTGAAAAATAGTCCCATGCATGATCAATGTGGATGGCGCCTTCTCGCAGAATCCCATTTTTTACAATCATCTTTTTTCCGCAGCAATTGCAGATCACCGTCTCTAATTCTTCCTGGCATCTGTATTTTCTCATGTTCCTCTCCTTTTTGAATGAAATAATCTGGCTGATACCGGGTCCCAATGGCAAAAATTCTCCTGCAAGCACGCTTGAGTCGAACTTCTGACCTTTTGACCCTGGTATCATATAATAAAGGATATCTGCATTTTCGCAGATACCCCTTCATTATACTGACTTACAGATTATTTTTTACTGGTAATTGTTTCATGAGCGGTACTGCCACATGATCACGGCGTCATCCTCCGGATCATGATAATAACGCCTGCGGACTCCGGCTTCTTCAAAACCGTAGGATTTGTATAGTTTTAATGCGGCCGTGTTCTGGCTTCTGACCTCTAACGTCACCGCTTTAACCTGGTTTTGAGCGGCAAAGTCTTCCATGGCTTCCATCAGTTTTCTGCCAATTCCAAGTCTTCTATGATCTGGTGCAACGGCGATCCGTTCCAGTTCTCCCTCATCAGAGAGAACCCTGAGATTGGAATAACCGATCACGGTATCATCCAGAACTGCCACCCAGAAGGTGTCCCATTTGCTATTTAAGCCTTCTAACAAGAGTTTCCCGGACCACGGATCAGAAAAGCACTGCTTTTCCAAACATTCTACGGCCTCCACATCACGGGATTCCATCAGACGGATCTTCATCTCCTCTGTCATAGCTTTATGCCTGGCCTTCACTGGCAGCATCCGCCTGAACTTTATCTGCTTTGGCCGCTTCTGCCTCTTCCCGTTCCCTCTCTGCCTGGGATTTTCTCAAATAGTCCGGTTCAAATTCTTCTGCGGTAACGGTCCTTCCCTGACGGAAATATTCCATGCCAAGGGAAGCCACGCTGGCTGCTCTCTGGCGGTTGTTGGATGCCGGGGCAAAATCATATTCGACTGTCAGGTTCTTTTCTGCCATCTCCCGGTAAACCGGAACACCATCTCCCAAAAAGATCACCCGCTCACCCATATCGTTTAATTTCCGGATCAGATCCATCATATCCATGGCACACTGCTCCATCACAATCTCCAGGCCCCGTCTGCAATGATACAATCCCGTATAAACCTGATTTCTTCTGGCATCCATGATCGGACAGATCAGGGCATCGCTGCCCCACAGGTTATAAGCCATAGCATCTACCGTCGGCACATGGATCAGAGGCTTCTCAAGAGCCAGCCCCAACCCCTTCGCGGTGGCACTGCCGATCCGAAGTCCAGTAAAAGAACCCGGGCCGCCGGATACCGCGATGGCATCTATCTCATGAAGATCCATTCCAAGCATGGTCACTACTTCATCGATCATAGGAAGCAGTGTCTGAGAATGGGTCTTTTTAAAATCCACCGTATATTCTGCTGTCAGTACATCATCTGTCACTACTGCCACAGAAGCAACCAGTGATGAGCTGTCAATTCCTAATAGTTTCATACTTTTTCCCTCTCCATCTGGATCCGGCGGTAATCAAATCCCTTCTCCAGATCCTTTTCTATGGTAATATGAATAGCGTCCTCCGGCAGAATCTCCTGAATCAGCGTGGACCACTCGATCAGGCATACGCCTTCTCCATAAAAACAGTCCTCATATCCGATCTCATCCATTTCTTCTACATCACCGATCCGGTACACATCAAAATGGTAAAGAGGAAGTCTGCCTTCTTCATACTGCTGGACAATGGTAAAGGTCGGGCTGTTGACCGGCTCCGTAATGCCAAGACCGCTGGCAAAGCCCTGGGTAAATACGGTTTTTCCCACTCCCAGATCTCCATCCAGGCAATATACTTCTCCCGGCTTTGCTTCTAACCCTAATTGTTTTCCGATTTCAAAGGTCTCCTGCGGACCATGGGTTTCCCACATTTTTTTCATATTTTTTTACGCCTCTCTGCTGGCAGATTTGTCCGGATCATCTCCAAAAGCTGCTCTTTACACGCTGCTGATGCCTGTTCCGGGATCAGGTATGCATGAACCCGGCCCATGTAAATGATCAGAAGTCCTTTCACCTGCTCCACCTTAACGATCTGGTCCCAGGTGATCTGCTGACTCTGCTCAGCCTGTTCGATCAGTATCCCTTCTGCGCTGCAGGTCATGTCCATGGGCTCTTTCACGGCTTTGGTTTTTGCCTGTTTGGCCGCTTTCATATAAAGAAGAGCTGGCTGCCACACTGTAAACATCAGCACGCAGATCAGAAGAAGAATCCGGTACGCCACGGTCACATCTGACCATCTGGTAACCAAAAGCCACAAAGATGCCAGGGTAAAGAACAGATTAAATACCCCCAGATATCCCTTGTTGCTGTGGTACATGGAAAACATCCACAGATCCTTCGCAGTGATCTGAATCCGGAAACGGACACTCTCATTCTGTTCCATCTGGTTCCTCCTTTTATAGCCCTTCGCAGGGCGTTTCACACTACAGTTTCATGGTCAGGGAGATCCGCTTCTTGGCCATATCCACGCCAAGAACCTTCACTTCCACGATGTCACCTACACTGACTGCTTCCAACGGATGCTTGATATAGCGGTCCGTCATCTGGGAAATGTGTACCAGACCATCCTGATGAACACCAATATCCACAAATGCACCAAAATCAATGACATTTCTGACGGTTCCTTTTAAGATCATTCCCGGAGTCAGATCCTTCATCTCTAATACATCGGTTCTTAAAATCGGCTTTGGCATCTCATCACGAGGATCTCTGGCCGGTTTTTCCAGTTCTTTTACGATATCCGCAAGTGTGATCTCACCGATTCCCAACTCTGCTGCCAGCTTTTTTAAGTCACCAGTCTTTTTGCCAATACCTGTCAGACCACCGGCTGCGATCTCCTCCGGCTGATACCCCAGCTTTTCAAGAAGCTTCCCTGCTGCCTCGTAGCTTTCCGGGTGAACACTGGTGCCGTCTAATGGATTCTCGCCGCCCTGGATCCGCATGAAGCCTGCACACTGCTCAAATGCTTTCGGGCCAAGCTTCGCCACCTTCAAAAGCTGTCTTCTGCTGCGGAACGCACCATTTTCCTCACGATACGCCACAATATTCTTTGCCAGCGCCTTGCTGATACCGGATACATACTCCAGAAGCGGGGCAGATGCGGTATTTAAGTCTACTCCTACCTTGTTTACACAGTCCTCAACTACACCTTCCAGTGCTTCACCTAACCGTTTCTGGTTCATATCATGCTGATACTGGCCCACGCCGATGGATTTGGGATCGATCTTTACTAATTCTGCTAACGGATCCTGAAGACGTCTTGCAATGGAAGCTGCGCTTCGCTGTCCTACATCGAAATTCGGGAATTCCTCGGTAGCCAGCTTACTTGCGGAATACACAGACGCACCTGCCTCATTAACAATGATATACTGGACATGCTGCGGAATCTCTTTTAACAGTTCCACGATCACCTGCTCCGATTCTCTGGATGCCGTTCCATTTCCCACAGAAATCAGGGAAATGTTGTATTTTTCAATTAATTTCTTTAATACTTTCTTGGCTTCTTCTACCTTATTCTGCGGAGCAGTCGGGTAAATGACAACCGTGTCTAACACTTTGCCTGTCTCGTCTACCACCGCCAGCTTACAACCGGTACGGAACGCCGGGTCCCAGCCCAGGACCACACGGCCTACGATTGGCGGCTGCATGAGAAGCTGCTCCAGATTCTTGCCAAATACCTTAATGGCGCCCTCTTCTGCTCGTTCGGTCATCTCGTTACGGATCTCACGCTCAATGGATGGGGCGATGAGGCGGCTGTAGCTGTCCGCAATCACTTCTTTTAATACCGGAGTGGTATATGGATTATCCTTAGTAAACACTTTCCGCTCCAGATACTGGATGATCTGTTCTTCTGGCGCTGCGATCTTCACAGTCAGGAATTTTTCCTCCTCTCCACGGTTTAACGCCAGAATCCTGTGTCCTGCTGCCTTTTTGATCGGCTCTTCGTACTGGTAATACATCTCGTAGACAGATTCTGCCTTCTCGTCCCTGGCCGCTGACTGAACGGTTCCCAGGTTTCTGGTAGTATTACGGATATAAGTCCGGTAATCTGCGCTGTCGGAAATCCGCTCTGCCAGAATATCCTTGGCTCCATCTATTGCTTCTTTGACTGTTTTCACACCCTTTTCTTCGGAAATAAAACCTTCTGCGGCTTTTTCCACCGGTTCTGTCATCACCTGCAGCATGATCATGTCTGCCAGAGGCGTCAATCCCTTCTCCTGGGCAATCGCCGCTCTGGTTCTTCTCTTCGGACGGTATGGACGGTATAAATCCTCTACTGCCACTAACGTCTGAGCCTGAGCGATCTGCTCCTCTAATTCTCTCGTTAACTTGCCCTGTTCCCGGATGGTCGCTGCTACCTGTGTTTTTTTCTCTTCCAGGTTTCTTAAATAGCGCAGCCGTTCATCCAGGTTTCTTAATATCTCATCATCCAGAGAACCGGTAGCTTCCTTCCGGTATCTGGCAATGAAAGGGATCGTATTGCCTTCATCTATTAATTTGACAGCCGCTTCTACCTGGTTGCGGCCGATGTTTAATTCTTCTTGTAACGCTTTGATAATATCCATATATCTTTCCTTCCTGTGGTTCTTATCCGGCCGGAGATCATCTGTACTCTGTATAAGCCGACACTGCCGCTGCCATGTCATACAAAAAGGAAAACTCCGACCTATTTATTATATAGCGAAAGCCCTCTGCCGTCTAGACAGTAATTTGTTTCCGTGATACAATTACATGATACCAGGGTTAAAAGGTCGGAAATCCGATGCAAGCTTGCTTGCAGGAGAATTTTTGAGGAATACAGGACAATCCGGGGTATCATAGCATAATTACGGAGGATATTTTATGGACGATTATCATAACAGTAATCAGAACCAGCCCGAATCATTGGATAACAGCTGGCAGTCTGACAACTCGCAGCCACAGAACAATGATCAGAACAACAATCAGAATGACTACCAGAATAATTACCAGAATAACTACCAATACGAAGCACCTCAAAAAGAGACCAACCGACTGGCTGTGGCTTCTATGATCGTGGGCATTTTTGCCATGCTCACCTGCTGCATTCCATTTATCCAGTTTCCACTGGCAGTTGTCACCATTGTACTGGTAATTCTTTCAAAAAAAGGGAAGCCATTTAACGGATTCGCTGTTGCCGGTCTGGTTCTTGGCATTCTGGCAGTGATCATCAGCATCGGCATGACCATCTACTGGGGTGTTCTGATCTCACTGATGAAAGATCCGGAATTTATGTCCATCTATAATAGTTTACTGGAATCTTACCACTAAGTGACGTCAAGCCGAACGTCCGTAAGACTTGGCGCATGATTCTGGTCAGCGTAAACTGACACAGTAAAGCGGACATTCGCAATCCGCTTCGCTACTTGCTCATGAACGCAGTCGCTTCGCGATCTGTCAGTGGGAGCTTTCAACTCCCACTGACATAAGCATCCCCCTCACCCGCCGCTTAGTGCTCCGCGCACTTGAAGCGGGGGAATGCTTATCTGCGTTCATAAAATGGCCTGACTGGAGAAAGTTATCATCAGACTTCTTCCAATCAGGCCATTTTCTTATATTCTCTCCGTCAAAAGATCAATCCCATACAAAAGCAGGATATTCTTCAAAACCCAGTTAACCAGAATCACCGCGACTCCCAGATAAACGAACTCTTGATACCGTTTCAGATGGATCTCCGGCTTATGTAACAGCCGTGACAGGCCATACGTAGCAAATTCTGCCAGAATGACCGCCACAGTATAAAAGACCAGCGGGTGGTAACGAATACTTTTTAAGATCTGTCCGTGCAGCAGATACTTCACTGCTCTGGTGCCTCCGCAGCCTGGACAGTAAAAACCCGTGATCAGATGAAAAAGGCAGGGAAGTCCCTGCCTGATATAAATTTCTATAAGTCGAAACATCGATACTCCCATTAATCTGCCAGATCAAAGGCGTCATGAACAGCTCTCATGGCACGCTTCACATCCCGCTCATCAATCAGGGCAGTGATGCGGATCTCAGAAGTCGCAATCATCTCCGTGTTCACATCTGCACTGTACAACGCCTCAAACATCTTGGCTGCAACGCCAGGATTGCTGCACATACCAGCACCGATGACAGATAATTTTGCCACGCCTTCTTCACTGACGATCTCTCTTGCAGTTAAGGACTCCCGGTTCTCCCGTAACAGATCCATGGTATCACTTAAGTCTGTCTTGGCAACGGTAAAGGAAATATCTTTTTTGCCCGGCTCCGTCACAGACTGAATGATAATATCGACATTAATATGATTTTTCGCTAACAGATTGAATACGCGGAAGGTAATGCCCGGCTTGTTCTCCACACCCAGGACAGAAATCCGCGCCACACTGGCATCTGCAGCAACTCCGCTGATCAGCGTTCTCTCCACTTTGGTCTCCTCCTTCACAATGGTTCCTTCTGCTCTTGTCAGACTTGACAGGACCACTAACTTCACGCCATATTTTTTTGCCATCTCTACCGAGCGATTGTGAAGCACTTTAGCTCCAAGGGAGGCAAATTCCAGCATTTCATCGTAGGAAACCTCTGCCAGCTTTCTGGCGTTCGGTACAACTCTCGGATCTGCGGTATAGACACCTTCCACATCCGTGTAGATTTCGCACACATCTGCATGAAGAGCAGCAGCCAAAGCCACGGCTGTGGTATCTGAGCCGCCTCTTCCCAAAGTGGTAAAATCATCATATTTGTTGATTCCCTGGAATCCTGTCACGATCACGATACGGCGGGATTCCAATTCATGGCGGATCCGCTCCACATCGATCCGTTTCAGTTTGGCAGAACCGTAGGCAGAAGACGTATGCATCACCACCTGGGCTGCGTTCAGGGAAACGGCAGGTACTCCCAGGCTGCTCATGGCCATCGCCATCAGCGCAACCGATACCTGTTCTCCGGTTACTAATAACATATCCAGTTCCCGTTTAGGCGGGTTGGGATTGATCTCATGTGCTTTTGCGATCAGACCGTCTGTGGTCTTACCCATAGCTGACAGGACAACAACCACATCATTGCCTTTCTCATAATCCTCGATACAGCGTCTTGCCACATTGAAGATCCGTTCCTTGTCTGCCACGGAACTTCCGCCAAATTTCTTTACTACTAACATATTGTCAAAAAGCTCCTCTATCTGTATTCCATCTGCTCAGCCTTTTGCAGATGCGGCAAAATCCATTCCTGCCCCATTTTCTCCATGGGATTTTATACTTCCGCGCGGATCACCTGAAGAACTTTGCCGTCAGCAGCCTCAAAAGCAGCTTTTGCATCCCGGAACTGCTTCTCATTCAGCACCTCTGTTAAAAGAGCGAATTCATCTGCTCCTTCTAAGGTAATGACCTTACAGGTTCCAAAAAGCTCCTGCAGCTTATCCTTCTGGCTCTCATATACGCCGGAAATACGCACAAAATACTTATGGCTGGAATCTTCCATTGGCTGGATCACCTGTTTTTCACTGGTCCATCCCAGCGGAATATTGTGATGTAAGTTCTTTGCCTCTTCTATAATATCTGCTACCACTGCGCTGGCTGTCGGCAGTTTACCTGCGCCGCTTCCATAGAACATGGAGGTGCCAAGCATATTGCCCTTTACCATAATGCCGTTAAAAACATCATTCACTGCGTAAAGTGGATGGGACTTACCGATCATCAATGGAGCGACCCAGGCAAAAACCTGATCCCCATTCATACGGCTGGTTCCAAACAGCTTAATGGAAGTTCCCATTTTATCTGCATATTTAAAATCAACATCAGTGATTTTTGTGATTCCTTCTGTCTGGATATCCTCAAAATCCACTTCTTTTCCGGTTGCCATGGCAGTTAAGATTGCGATCTTACGGCAGGTATCATATCCTTCCACATCTGCTTCAGGATTACGCTCCGCATAGCCCAGCTCCTGTGCCTCCTTCAGTACTGCATCAAAGGATGCGCCTTCCTTATCCATCTTCGTCAGGATAAAGTTCGTGGTACCATTTAAAATTCCGGTGATTTCCTGAATCTGTTCACCCATCAGACACTCGTATAATGGACGGATGATCGGAATTCCTCCACCGACACTAGCCTCAAACTGGAAGTTTACCTTTTTTTCTCTTGCAATAGCAAGCAGTTCGGTTCCATGAGCTGCTACCAGGGCCTTGTTGGAAGTCACTACATTCTTTCCGACTTCCAGACAGGTCTTAACAAATGGATAGGCCGGATTTAATCCTCCCATGGTTTCTACTACGATCTGAACCTCCGGGTCATCTGCGATCACCTGGAAATCATGCACGATCTTATCCTCTACCGGAGAACCTGGAAAATCCCGTAAATCCAGGATATATTTCACCTGGACTTCCTGTCCAACATTGGCTGCGATCTTATCTCTGTTACCTGTCAATACCTCATAGACACCAGATCCGATGGTGCCGTATCCCATAATTGCAACTTTGACCATGTCTTCTCACTCCCTGGCTAATATTTTTACGTAATGGATTCCCTTCATCATCTCGATCTCTTCCACCATATTCGAAACATCTCCGGTATCAGACAGCACCTCGACACTTAAGGTCAGGGTTGCTACACCGTTGACTGGAATACTCTGGTGGATAGTCAGGATGTTCGCCTTGTAAACAGCCACAATATGGAGAAGGTCTGACAAAAGCCCTGGCTCATCGTCCATCTGGGTCACAAAGGTTACGGTTTTTCCCTTGGCATTATCATAGAATGGGAAAATATCGTCTTTGTACTTATAGAAGGAGCTTCGGCTGATTCCTACTGCTTCCGTCGCTTCCTGTACCGTGATCACCCGTTCCGATTCCAGAAGTTTTTTCGCCTCTACTACCTTTAAGAGCACCTCCGGCACTGCTTTCTGTTTTACCACAAAATACTTACTCTTCGTCTCCATGACAATTCCTCTCTCGTGTTCGCACAGCAAATACATCTGTGTTCATGTGAAAGATATTAGCACACTTTATGTTTTGATGCAACTATTTTTTCTCTCCTCCGAGACGAATCCATTTCAGATATTCGCTGATAAATGGATCCAGATCGCCATCCAGGACTGCGGAAACGTTACCGGTTTCATAGCTGGTCCGGTGATCCTTCACCATGGTATATGGCTGGAGCACATAGGAACGGATCTGGCTTCCCCAGCCATTGTCCGCCACATCACCACGGATCTCGGATAAGTTCTCCGCATTGGCCTGCTGCTTCAAAATAAACAGCTTGGCCTTCAGCATCTGCATGGCCTTGTCTTTATTCTGGAACTGGGAACGCTCATTCTGGCACTGTACCACAACGCCTGTTGGAATATGGGTAATTCGGATAGCGGAAGAGGTCTTGTTGATGTGCTGACCACCGGCGCCGCTGGAACGATAGGTATCGATCCGCAGGTCATCCGGGTTGATCTCCACATCCA
>ERZ836877.5449-NODE-5449-length-12178-cov-6.431494_pt1 | contig 12178 bp, 14 predicted proteins | sample MGYA00519469_ERZ836877 | MGnify/ENA primary metagenome ERZ836877 (study PRJEB31850, sample SAMEA3708809) | human gut metagenome | biome: human gut; feature: human-associated habitat; material: faeces | place: China | collected 2014 ... | reverse complement strand
GCCAGAACGAAAAATCTGCTATGCTCGATGCCATGTTTTAGAATCGAATTAGTATCACTTGTGCTTTTCGGGCGAATCTGGTATACTGGATGCAATCCAACGGAAAGGTCGTGTGGATATGCCGGATTTGCTCCCTGCCGCCGAAGCGCTGGCGGAGAAACGCTGCCTTGTCACCCTGCGCAATCAGCCGGATTTTGTGCTGCTTCAGCCCATTGACGCGCGGGACACGCTTTCGCAGGAAATGCCGCTGCTTGCTGCGCAGACGACGCGGAGCTTCCTGCACGTCGCGTTCCCGGTGGAGGCGTGGAATGTGGATTTGTCCCCGTGGGACGCGCCGCCTGTGTTCGGCAGGGAAGCCTTCGGGCACGGCGCGGCGGATACGCTGGATTGGCTGCGGTCGCGCCTGATGCCGGAAGTGCGCGCGAAATACGCGATTTCGCCGGATGCGCCCGTCATCCTTGGCGGATATTCGCTGGCAGGGCTGTTCAGCCTGTGGTGCGCGGCGCAGGTGGATGATTTCGCCGCTGTCGCTGCCATGTCGCCGTCGGTGTGGTTTCCGGGCTGGGCGGATTATGCCGATGCGCACCCCGTGCTTGCCCGCGCAGTCTACCTCAGCTTGGGCGACCGGGAGGAAAAGAGCCGCAATCCGGTGCTTGCGAGCGTCGGCGACGCCATCCGACGGGAGGACGCACGGCTCAGCGAGCGGGGCGTGCGGCATACGCTGCAATGGAACGTTGGAAATCACTTTCAGGACGCAGAGAAGCGCTGTGCGGACGGCTTCGCGTGGTGCATGGCTCAACGAAAGGCAGAGGGGAAAAAAACACATGAGCATGAAACAGTATGAAACGTTTGAATTGCGCTTCGGCGGAGAGGCCTTGCCGGACGCGTGGGCGCAGATCGACCTGACGGCCACCTTCTCCTGCGCGCAGGAGTCCCTGACGGTCAAGGGCTTCTATGACGGGGAAAGCGACGGGCGGGGCGTTTATGTCGTGCGCTTCCTGCCGCAATATGCCGGCGTTTATCGCTATCAAGTCCGCGGCGCGGTCACAGTGGAGGGCGAAATTGTCTGCGAAGCCTCCTCACCGGAGGCGCACGGAATCGTCCGCGCCGTCGGCACGCACTTTGCTTTTGCGGACGGCGCGCCTTATATTCCCTTCGGCACAACCGTCTATGCGCTTATCTCGCAGGACGACGCGCTGGTGGAGCAAACGCTGCAATCCCTTGCCGCCGCGCCCTTCAATAAGCTCCGCCTGTGCGTTTTTCCCAAGGATTACGACTACAACCACAATGAGCCGCCGCTGTACGCCTTTGCGCGCCGCGAGGACGGCTCGTGGGACACATCGCGTCCAAGCATCGCCTTCTATCAGCGTCTGGAACGCATCCTTCGCCGCATCGCCGCGCTGGGCATTCAGCTCGACCTGATTCTCTTCCACCCCTATGACCGCTGGGGCTTTGCCGCCATGCCGCAGGCGGATAATTTCCGTTATTTAGACTATCTGCTCCGCCGCCTGTCCGCCATGCCGGAAATCTGGTGGTCGCTGGCCAATGAATACGACCTGTGTATGCCGAGGAAAACGCTTGCGGACTGGGAGGCGCTCGAAGCCTTTGTCGCCTCCTGCGATCCGTATCATCACCTGCTGTCCTGCCATAATTGCTTCTGCTTCTGGGACTTCAAAAGAAAAGACGTGACCCATGCCTCCATCCAGACTCGGGCGCTGACGGAAATTCCTCGTTATCTGCGCGAATACGGCAAGCCCGTCGTCATCGATGAATGCTGCTACGAAGGCGACCTGCCGCATATCTGGGGAAGCATTTCCGGTCAGGAGATGGTTCGGCGCTTCTGGCGCTGCTATGTCGGCGGCGGCGCCTGCACGCACGGCGAAACCTTTTTGTCGCCGGACGACGTGCTGTGGTGGGCACGCGGCGGCGTCCTGAAGGGCGAAAGCCCGAAGCGCATCGCGTTTCTGCGCTGCGTCATCGAGGAGCTTCCGGGCTTCCTGTCGCCTCTGGAAAGCGTATGGGAGGAGGCCGAGCAGCAGGACGAAGCGCAGCGTCCCGACTGGATTCGCCCCTTCCTTGCCAGCCTGTCGCGAATGGCTCCGCCCGACCGGCACATGCTGCTTTGCGGGGAGCATCTCTGGGCGGCGCACTGCGCGGAGGACGCTTATCTGTGGTATTACGGTCAGCAAACCGCTCGGGAGCAAATCATCAAGCTGCCGCCGGCGCATAGATACCGGGTCGAGGCGCTGGACACATGGAATATGACCCGCGAGACGCTGCAAACGGGCGTAAGCGGGCGTGTCGTGCTCACGCTGCCCGGTCGGGAGGATATGGCGGTGCTGGCGGTTCGGATGGACTGACCGCATGTGAAGCCCGCGCTGCATTCTTCTTTTCTTTTTCCCCATAATCACAAGAAAATGAAGGTACAGTTGTCAAACCTCACAAAGAAACGACGGCATATTCTACGCCGAGATTTTGTTGAAGTCTTGACAATCCCATCCCGTCGTGTATAATAAATGGTATTACACCGCATTTTCATGCGGAACGAAAAAGAGGGTATTCAGATGCAGACTCGTCGTGAATTTTTGAAGAAGAGCGCCGCCCTGCTGGGCAGCGCCGCGGTTGTCGGCAGCGTTCCCGGACTGCTGAAGGCGCAGGCGGAGGACGGTCAGGAAGTCCCCGCGTACCCCTACCCCTATGTCGAACTGGATCCGGCATACGTCGAGAAGCTCGCCTATGAAGGCTACTTCGAGAACGGCTGCTGCTTCGGCGTCGCCAAGGCGATTCTGGTTGCCCTGCGCGAGAAGGTTGGCTATCCCTACACCGTCATCCCGGAAGAGATGTTCGCCAACGGCAAGGAAGGCTACACCTGCGGCACGCTGTGCGGCGCGCTCGGCGGCGCGGTGGCAATGATTGGTCTGGTCTGCGCGTCTGCGGATTCCCGCCAGCTGACCAAGGATCTGTTCGCGTGGTACTGCTCCACCAATCTGCCGATTTACCAGCCTGAAGCGGCTGCCCCCGTGCAGACGGTGGCGCCCAGCGTCAACTGCATTGACTCCATCACCAAGTTCATGACGGCTGCGAACGTCGAGCGCGGCGATATCATCCGCAAGCGCCGCTGCGGCGGCCTGAGCGGCGACGTGGCGCGCCGTACGGTTGAGCTGCTGAACGCGCACTTCGGCTTCGCGGAGCTGCCGGTTGCCTCTCCCGTGGCGGAGGAAGAAACCCTCGCGCCCAACGAGTACATCGGCGAAGCGGAGTCCTTCGGCGGCACGCTGAAGGTGAAGGTGACCATGGACGGCGACAAGATTGCCAAGATTGACATCCTGTCCCACGGCGACACTGCCGGCGTGTGCAACGCGGCGTATGACACTGTGCCGGGCAAGATTATCGACGCGCAGTCCACGGCTGTTGACGCGGCGACGGGCGCAACCGTCTCCAGCAAGGCCATCATGGCGGCTGTGGAAGACGCGCTGAGCAAGGTCGGCAAGTAATCCGCTGCATTTCGTATCACATTGGGAGGGCTTGCATGGGCGCTGCCCGGCACGCCCTCCCTTTCTTTCATCGGTCATAAGCGCCGAAAGGAGGTCATCAAGCCATGTTCAACATTGGTTTTTCGGAACTGCTGCTGGTGCTGCTGGTCGCCTTTCTGGTGGTCGGGCCGAAGGATTTGCCCAAGGTTGCCCGCTGGCTGGGGCGCACGGTGAAGAAATCGCGCCGCCTGCTGAACGAAATCAAGAAGGAATCCGGCTGGGACGAGCTGGAGAAGGAAGTTCGCGATGTTCAGCACGACGTCAAGGACGCCGTGAAGCAGGGCGACGTCTCCGCGGAATTGCGCGAGGCGAAAAAATCCGTGCAGGACAGCGCGGAAAAGTTTGACAAGGACACGAAATCGAACTGAGGGAGGACACAAACATGCGTCTGGGAACCACGGAAATCATCCTGATTGTCGTATTGGCGCTGGTGCTGTTCGGCGGCGGCAAGCTGGCGGGCGTCGGCAAGGCGCTGGGCAAGAGCATCAAGGACTTCAAGAATGAAGTGAAGGACGACAAGGCGGAGGAAAAGTCCAAAGAGGACAAAAAGGACGAAACATGAAGCAGAAGCAGACGACCCCTGCCGAGGAGGCGGAAGACAAGCGCCCGAATGAGACGCCCGACGGGGACTCATCCGACGGAGAGTCCTCCGATGGCGAATCCTCCGATGGACTGAAGGAAGCGGGCGAATCCATGCTTTCGCACCTGATGGCGCTGCGCAAAGTGCTGCTCATATCCGCCGCGGCGGTACTGATCGGCTTCGTCCTCGTCTTTTATCTGGCGATTGACCCGCTGATGGCGCAGATTCTCGCCCCCATTCAGGTGCGCGGGATTCAGGTGATTTTCACCACCATGTCCGAGGCGCTGGTGACGAAGTTCAAGGTGGCGCTGCTGGCGGGCATGATTATCGCCAGTCCCGTTGTCATCTGGGAGATTTGGGGGTTCATCAAACCCGCGCTGTACCCGCAGGAGAAGCGGAAGTTCCGCCTGCTGTTCGTGCTGGCGCTGCTGCTGTTCCTGACGGGCGTTGTGTTCTGCTATTTCGCCGTGTATTCTCTGGCGGTGGATTTCTTCCTCGTTGCGGGCGATTCGCTGGCGACGCCGATGCTGTCCATTGACAAGTACGTTAGCTTCCTGTTCGGCTTCCTCGTGCCGTTCGGGGTTGCGTTCCAGCTGCCGGTGGTGCTGTACCTGACGACGCGCGTTGGGCTGACGACGCCCGACATGCTCCGCAGCAAGCGGAAGTATGTCATTCTGGCGATTTTCGTCCTCGCGGCGATTTTGACGCCCCCGGATGTGGTGTCGCAGGTGGCGCTGGGTCTGCCGATGTGCGGGCTGTATGAAATCGGCATACTGGTCAGCCGCTGCACGAAGGCAAGGGAGCGGGCATAAGGGGATGAAATGCGCTGCGCATGGCTGATGCCGCAGCGCTTTTTGCGTGGGAAACAGACTGGCTGGTCGCGCAGTTGGTCAGGCAAGCGGCTTGGGGGCGCGTCTGCGGACGCGCAAAGTTACAACCGCTGCGCTGAAAGCGCTTCGCTGTTCAGCGCTCGTTTCCCCGACTTGACTTTTCTCTTTGAGCTGGTTTAACGAAGCAACAGTTGGGGCGTTGCCCCAAACCCTACCAGAGGCGCTGCCTCTGGACTCCGCAAGGGGGAATTTCCCCCTTGACCCCTTCGCGCGATTGAGTTGACTTCGCTTCCATACTCCTTCCGCGTGCTGCGCTTTGGGCGTTTTGCCTACCATTACGCCGCGGGCGTTACCTCTTCCTCCGCCGCATCCGTCACCAGATTCAGCAGGAACTGCGCGGCTTCCACCAGACGCGGGCCGGGGCGCGTCATCGCGTTATTATCACCCAGCACCACATGGCCTTCCTTCACCGCTGTCACGTCTTCCCAACCCGCGCGGGAGCAGATTTCCGTCACGCCGTCCATGTCGTTGACCATGTAGTTCGTCGTCGTGATGATGTAATCCGGGTTCGCGGCAATCACCTGTTCTTCGCTCGCGCCGAACCAGCGCTGCTGGTCGTGGAACACGTTCGTCACGCCGCACAGGGTCGCCAGTTCATCCATGAACGTACCCTGACCCGCAGACCAGATGCCGTAGGGCAGGGGGCTGATTTCAAAGTACACCGTCTTGCCGGAGACGTTCGCGGCGGCAGCCTTTTCCGCAACATCCGCAAAAGCAGCCTTCATGTCGGCAATCAGGGCAGCGGCTTCGTCGTTCTTGTCAACGAGTTCGCCCAGCAGGGTGATGGCGGTGTAAACGCCCGCAATGTCCTGCGCGCTGCTGACGACGACCTTCACGCCCGCCTGCTCCAAAGCAGCAATCTGCTCTTCGGTCTGGCTCATCGTCGTCATGACGACCACCTGCGGGTTCAGCGCCAGAATTTCCTCGATGTTTGTGTTCGAGCCGGACGCAACGACCGGCACTTCCAGAATGGTTTCCGGGTAATCGACGTAAGTGCCGCGGCCGACGATGGTGTCCTGCGCACCCAGCGCGCAGAGGATTTCCGCGTCAGAGGGCTGGAGGACGACGATGCGCGTCACGGGCTCATCAATTGTGATTTCATGGCCGGTCATGTCCGTCAGGGTGACGGATTCGGCGAGCGCGGACATGCTCAGCAGCATCGCCAGCGCCAGCAGCAGGGCAAAGAAACGATTGGACTTCATAGGGGTATCCCTCCTGAAATGAAATCAAATGAAGCAGCGGAGGGGAACGAAAATGCCTGTTTTTCCGCGCACTTTTCGGGAAAAACAGGCACTTCAACAGGCGCGGACAATTGCCGCGCTGTGTGCTTCCTCCCATCCCCAGGGGAGGCGTTTTCCCGTTCACAGGCAGGTCTCCCGGCTTGGCTTCCTCCGCAGGAGCACCTTCCCAGCGATTTTTTCGCCAGTGGCTGCACCGATTTTCCTCGGCACATGCTCCCTTGTCTGCTTCACGGTTGCTGGGACAGCGCCGGTCTTGCACCGGCTTCCCATGCTCGCCGAACACGCCCGTGTCCGACGCCGCGCATCGCTGCGCACCTGTGTGGGCTGTTCATTTGTCACGGATATTATACATGCTGACGGCGCACTTGTCAATCTGTTACGCTTCCTTGACACTTTCCCGGCGATTTGCTATAATTCTGATGGAAGAAACCGCACTTGTGGATTTCATCCGTTTTCTTTGCGTATCATTTCGCACACAAGGTGCGAGTTCCCTTTCCAAGCCTAAATCAAGCATGGATAACCCCGTTTCCCCTGTAACGATAAAAATTAAGCAACATGAGAGTGAACGCGCCGAAGGGGTCAAGGGGGCGATCGCGGACTTCGTCCGTTTCCATTGCCCCCTTGTCGCCTCCGCAGAGGCGAAACCCCTGCGACAAAACGCGCAATATCCGAAAATGCAGCCTTCCACCCAAAAAGCAATCAGCGCCCCTGTTCGGCGCGCCTTGCCGAACCTTTCCCCCATAGGAGGTGAACACCATGGAACACCGCCCCTTCATCAGCGTCATTATCCCCGTCTGGAACGGGGCAAGGTACTTGGATGCTTGCCTGAACAGCATCCTGCGCCAAAGCTGGCAGCACTTCGAGATCATCATTGTTGATGACGGCAGCCGCGATGCAACGTGGAATATGCTGATGCGCTGGAAGAAACAGGATGCGCGCATTATCCCTTTCCATCAGGAGAACGCCGGCGTGTCCGAAGCCCGCAATACCGCCATGCGCCATGCGTCCGGCGATTATTACCGCTTTGTGGATGTGGACGACCAGCTTCCGCCGGATTCGCTGGAACAGCTCGTTCGCTGCGCCGAGAAAAATCAGAGCGATTTGGTGCTGGCGGCGTATACCGAGGTGCTGGGCACAACCCGAACCGTCCGCGATTTGGGCAAATGCACCGATACGGTGGAGAGTGCCGAGTTCCTGCGCCGCTTGGAGCGCCTGAGCAACAGCTTTTATTACGGCGTGCTGTGGAATAAAATTTTCCGCGGCGACATCATCCGCCAGCATGACCTGCGCTTCACCTCCGGCTTGCACTGGGGTGAGGACTTCGTGTTCGTCATGCAGTACCTTGAGCACGCTGAGCGTATGTCCTACATCACCACCCCGGTTTACGATTACTTCCGCAACCCCAACGGCGCGGTTGTTCGCCAGCTGGTGAACTGCTTCCGACACCCCATTGTCTCCATTCAGGCGCGCCTGACGGTCTACCGTTCTTACGAGCAGCTTTACCGCGCGCGCGGTCTGTACGACCAGTACAAGCGCATCCTCTGGCGCTATCTCTTTCGATTTACACTGCGAAATTAACGCCTATTTCGGAACAAAAGCCGGATTTTATGGCGAGAAATTCCGAAATTGGCACACTTTATCCCTGCTGCGGAAAAAATCAACTCCGGTAGTGGCGACCGAAGCGGCTTGTTAGCCATCAACAAAATCCCCCCAAACTTACAGCGAGTGAGGCATCTTCATGTTCGACGACAGCTGTTATATGGAACCCCTCCATCTGGCGGGGCGGCTCATCATGGAAAACGGCGGCGAAACCTGCCGCGTCGAAGAAACCGTGCTGCGCATGGGCCATGCGTTCGGCTTTCGCGAGGTGGAATGTTTCGCTGTGCCAAGCGGGCTGTTCGTCAGCTACCGCAAGAACGACGGCACCATCGAGACCGCCGTCAAGCGCATCCGCCGCAAGGGAATAGACTTGACCCGCATCGACGAGGTGAACGCCATCTCCCGCCATTTGGAGCAGGAGAAGATGTCCTGTCAGGAGGTGCTCAGCCAGCTCAAAGCTGTCGAGCGCCGACCTTCCCGCTTGTCCCCGCTGCAAATGGCGGGCGCGGCGGCCATGTCCACCGCTGGATGGTCACTGATGTTCGGCGGCGGCGCGTGGGACACGGTGACAGCATTCTTCGTTGGGCTGCTGATTGAGTGGGTGACGCTGCTGATGGATAAATTCCATATGCAGACCCTTGTCGCGACGCTGGCAGGCGGCTTCCTCGCGGCGTTCCTCCCGATGGCGGTCAACCGCCTGACCGGGGCGCTGGTTGTCGAAGCGGCCGTCGCGGGCGCGCTGATGCCCATGCTGCCCGGCTTGGCGATGACGAACGCTGTGCAGGACACCATGCGCGGCGATATGGTATCGGGCATTTCCTCAGCGGTCAGCGCGGCGATGTCGGCGGTGCTGCTTGCTGTCGGCGCACTGGCGGGCACGGCGTTCCTGCGCCTGCTGACGGGAGGTGCGGCATGAGTTACGAACCGCTGGGTCAGGGGCTGTGGTATTTCCTGACGTCGTTCGTCGGTACGCTCGGCTTCGCGATTCTGCTTCATGCGCCCAAACGCGCGTGGCTGCCCGCAAGCCTGATTGGCGCAATGACTTACACGCTCTATTGGTCGCTCAAGCAGCTTTCGCTCGATGAGGCCGCGTCAATGTTCCTCGCGGCGCTGTTCGGGTCGCTGCTGGCGCAGTTCTGCGCAAGGAAAATGCGCATGATTGCGACGATTTTCCTGCTGCTGTCGGTGGTGGCGCTTGTGCCGGGGCTGGGGCTGTACCGCTGCATGGAGCAGCTGGGGCATCAGCAGTATGCCCTCGGCGCGCAAACCGGCATCCTGACGATGGCGGGCATCCTGATGATGGCGCTGGGCATCGGCGTGGGCAGCTTCCTGTTCAAGCTCGTCGTCAGCGGGACGAAGAAAATCATGCCGGGAGGAAAGCAGAAATGAGCATCAGCGTGATGGCAATGGGGCGCATGAAGGAGAAGCCCTATCGGCAGATGGCGGATGAATACCTGAAGCGGCTGTCGCGCTACGGCAAGTTCGAGGAGATTGAGCTGCCGGATTTGCCTGAACCTGCGAACACATCCGAAGCCATTGAGCGGCAGATTCGCGACAAAGAGGGCGAAATGATGCTCAGCCGCCTGAAACCGTCGGACTATGTGATTGCGCTGACGATTCCCGGCAAGATGCACGATTCGCCCGGCTTGTCGCGCCATTTGGACGAGCTGCTGACGCGCGGCGAGAGCAACATTGTATTCGTTATCGGCGGTTCACTGGGGCTGGGGGATGCCGTCATCCGCCGCGCAAACGAAGAAATGTCGATGAGCAAAATGACGTTCCCGCATCAGCTGGCGCGCGTGATGCTGCTGGAACAGCTGTATCGTGCCATGAAAATCCGCGCAGGAGAGAGGTATCATAAATGAGCGAGCAGAAAAATCAGCAGAAGCAGCCGCCGAAGCGGGCAACATCTGGCATTTTTGCCATCCTGATGGCATTGCTGCTGCTTATCTTGGGACAGCAGGGGATTTTGCCGCTGGGCGACACGGCGGATCCGCCGGATGCCCTGCCGACCGCGACCATCGCCGCAGCGTTGACGGACAGTCCGACCAGCGCCCCGACGCAAGCGCCGCAGCAAACGGCGATCACTGCCCCGCAGGACATTGCGGACTACATCTTCGCCCACGGGACGCTGCCGGACAACTTCCTGACGAAGAGCGAAGCGCGGCAGCTGGGCTGGGACAGCAGCCAGAACTACGTCAGCGACGTTGCACCGGGGTATTCCATCGGCGGCGACAAGTTTGGCAACTACGAGGGGTTGCTGCCGGATGCGTCCGGGCGCAAGTGGTACGAAGCGGACGCGAACTACACGGCCGGGCCGCGCGGCGCAGAGCGAATCCTCTACTCGTCGGACGGGCTGGTGTACTACACGAACGACCACTACCAGACGTTTACGGAAATGCACCCGTCGGGAGAATAAAAGGGAATAAAAAGAGCGACTTCTTTCGGCTGATGGATTCAGCGGGAAAGAGGTCGCCTTTTTTGATTTGGGGGAAAAATGGCGCCGAAGGTTTCCAAAGGGCGCAAAGCTGCATGGGAGTGTCCGTGCCGAAGGGGTCAAGGGGGCGATCGCGGACTTCGTCCGTTTCCATTGCCCCCTCGTTGCCTCCGCAGAGGCGAAATCCTCTGCTTGCGGGGAAGAGTAGCTAATGTCTACTGACCAACCCAAAAAGCATTGCGACACAAGGCAATCCCGGCAATCTGTGCTATAATAGGTGCAAGGAAGACGATAAAAAGCGGGCAAAACCCTTGCACTTGGAGGGAACGTGTATGTATCGGTACAGCAACGGACAGATCAGTCTGTCAGATTTTCAGCAGCCCATGGGTATGCGCCTGCGGGAAGACAACCGCTGGGTGAAGAAAGCGCAGAGCATCCCATGGGACAAGATTGAGGAAAAGTACGCGGATCTGTTTCCTTCCGAGACCGGGAATGTGGCCAAGCCGCTTCAGTTGGCGTTGGGTGCTTGTCTCATCCAGAGGGAATACGGGTATTCCGATGTGGAAACTGTTTTGCAGATCCAGGAGAACCCATATTTGCAGTATTTCTGTGGGTATGCGGGCTATGACGACAGCAAACTGCCCTTCGATGCGTCCTCTATGGTGCATTTCCGAAAACGCCTGACGCCGGAAGTTCTGGCTCAGATCAATGAAATGGTCATCCAAGAAGCACAGAAAACAGAAGATAGCGATAACCAGGATGATAACAAGCCCGATGGTGGAGGGAACAGCGGCACGATAATCGTGGATGCCACCTGCGCACCGTCCAATATCCGGTATCCCCAGGATGTTTCCCTTCTGAATGAAGCCAGAGAAAATGCTGAGAAGCTGCTGGATATTCTCCACAGCCCCACCGACGGCAAGAAGCCCCGTACCTATCGCAAACGAGCCCGGAAAGACTATCTGAAGTATGTCCGCTGCCGCAAACACACCGCAAAGATGACCCGTAAAGCCATTGGGAAGCAGCTGAACTATCTGAAAAGAGACCTTGCTGCCATTGACGGGAAGCTGAATCAGGAAAAGGCACTGAATATTCACCAAACGGAGCGATTGGAGACGATTCGTAAGATTTATGAGCAGCAAAAGTACATGTATGACAACCATACCCACAGCGTTGAGAACCGAATAGTCAGCGTCAGCCAGCCCTTTGTGCGCCCTATAGTGCGGGGAAAGGTCGGCAAACCCGTGGAGTTTGGCATGAAGCTGGATATCAGTGTCACAGACGGCTGGACAAGGCTGGAATACCGTTCTTTTGATGCTTACAACGAAGCGACCAAGCTCCAGGAAATGATTGAAAATTTCCACAAGCGCGAGGGACACTACCCCAGTCGGGTACTGGCAGATAAGATATACCGGAACCGTGAGAATCTCAGCTACTGCAAAGCGCGGGGAATCCGGCTTTCCGGGCCAGCTCTGGGAAGACCCAAAAAGGGAGAGGATCGGAACAAGGCTCAGGATTACCGGGACGAGTGCGAACGGGTCGAGGTAGAACGCAAATTCAGTTTGGGAAAACGTAAGTGTGGAATGGGGCTGGTGACAGCGAAGCTGGAAGAAACGGCTGCGCATGTGGTTGCTCTGTCCATTTTGCTGCTGAATCTGCGTAAGATTCAGTGCACCTTTTTGCAATTTCTGGATTGGCTACTCGGACTTCTGCAATCGCGTGAAAAACGGATGGTTATTCAGTAGACATTAGCTATGGTCGCAAGACCAGCAATCCGGTCGCGCCCATTTGGCGCGACACAGCATAGATGTTGGAAAGAGTAGCCTTGGGGGCGCATCTGCGGATGCGCGAAGTTACTGGCAGGGACGCTTCGCTGCCTGCGCCTTGTTGACTTTTCC
>ERZ836877.5421-NODE-5421-length-12219-cov-3.218514_pt1 | contig 12219 bp, 5 predicted proteins | sample MGYA00519469_ERZ836877 | MGnify/ENA primary metagenome ERZ836877 (study PRJEB31850, sample SAMEA3708809) | human gut metagenome | biome: human gut; feature: human-associated habitat; material: faeces | place: China | collected 2014 ... | reverse complement strand
AGCTCACTATGGGATCGCAGACAGGGTGCCGCACCGAGGCCGATTTCCTGTACGACAGTGAGAACTTCTATTTCTATGTATATGTAGCGGATCAGGACATAGTTACCTACGTTATTGACAACGATGGTGTGTTTCTTTACCTTGATGTGGCCGGATGCTGCGACAACTATCCACAGGAGGGTGTTTTCCGATTTTTCTTCAATGTAGATGGTTCTCTGACGATGCATCGAGGCCAGTCAAACAAATGGCAGGCCGTAGACGCACCAGAAGGAATAAAATATGTGGTGGATTGCCACAAGAAATATTACATGATAGAGGCGGCCATTCCCTGGAGGCTGCTCGGTGAGCAAAGTGCTCCCTCCACGTCGCGTGAAATGAGGGTCAACCTCAAGGTTCGCGATCGCCGTAAGAACGCGTTGCTCTTCGAGACTATTCCCGACGCTCTCGACAAATCGTCATGGACCTGGCCTGAGCTTACGTTGCTTGAGAATGCCGGCATTAATGAAGTGAAAGCGCCATCGGCCAAAGCGGTGATGAAGCTTTCCGGTACTACACTTACTGTGGAGGCTCCTCGTGAAATATCCGGTATCAGCGCATATGTCCCTTCCGGTAACCTTGCAACTGTCTCATCCTCTGCGGTGATTGAATTGCCTTGCAAAGGGATATATATCATAGAAGTGCGATATGCCGACGGTTCGGTGGAACGCCTCAAAATATCAGTCTGAAAATTAGAAATTCTTTCGGTCATGTCACGAACATTCAATAAAATCCTATTTCCGGCCATACTTTGCTCCGCTGCTTCGGCATTCGTCTGTCAGGCTGCGAGGCATGAGCCATATGACCGTTCACGTATCTACTGGGATATGTCGACCCGCGTTGATGCCATGGGATGGGGAGGCAACTACGGGCGCATGGTGCAGCTGCTTGACGGCCGGCTTATGATCGTCGGCAGATACGGAGGGGGCCTGTCCTATACTGTAAGCGATGATTACGGTGCCACTTGGGCGAATCCCACATTGATAGCCGGCCATCCCCCGGGGTTCGATTATGGTTCTCCAGACTTCACTCAGCTTGCCGACGGCACACTGCTTGTGGGTCTGAATCCACGTCCCAATGAACCGTACACTGAGGATAGAAAATTCGGCATACGTGTGGTGCGCAGCACTGACTGCGGCAAAACATGGAGCGAGCCGATATTTGTGTTCGATGCCGAATATTACGGCGGCGACGGCTGCTGGGAACCGTCGTTCCTGCAGCTGCCCTCCGGTGAGGTCCAGTGTTATTTCTCTGTGGAGGTCAAAGGGAATAATGACCAGGAGATAATGATCAGCCGCTCCTTTGACAACGGTCTGACATGGGGCGCGGCCGAGCGTGTTTGCTATCGTGCCGGTTCACGTGACGGAATGGCTACTGCCATCGTGACCGATGCAGGTGAGATAGTGGGTATCATAGAGGATTTCGGACATGACAATTACATAGGATCCCCCCGCGCGACTACCTTCCGGTGTACTCTTGAAGACAATTGGAGTCACTGGGTTGATGCCGGAAGCCGTAACAGGGAGATGATTTTCGAGCGTGCCGAGGACAAGAGATACAATTCCGCGGCACCCTATATCCGCAAACTCCCCAATGGCGAGACTATAGCCTCCTGGATGGGGAACAGCGACGGACGCGCGACCGCCGAGATTGACAAATATCCGATGTTTGTGGCTGTAGGTGACGCCGACGCCCGCAATTTCAAATCGGTGAACATGCCCTTTTTCCGGGAAGAGAATGAGTTCGCCAACTGGGCTTCGGTAGGTGTGGCCGATGACGGTTATGTCTATGCCATGGCCAATGTAGGCCAGTATGGTGGTGGATGTGTCCTCGGGCTTATAAAGGGAATGCCGCGCAAAGGATTTGAAGCCGCTTATGGAACTCCGGTCCTTGATGGGAAACCTTCCAATGATTCCTGGGCGTATAAGAACGGCAAACAGCTTACCATGGGATCGCAGATAGGAAACCGTATAGAGGCCGATTTTTTGTATGACGAGCGGAACCTCTATCTCTATGCCTATGTGCAGGATAAGGATCTTATAACCGATGTTGTCGACAAGGATGGCCTGTTCCTATACCTTGATGTAGCCGGATGCTGCGATACTTATCCGCAGAACGGTATGTTCAAGTTCTTCTTTGGTGCCGACGGGAAGGCTACCGTGCGACGTGGTGAAAACAGTAAATGGCAGAAAGAGGAAGATGCCACTGAAGTGGAATATGTGCTTCTGTCAGGCGCTAAATATTACATGATGGAGGTCGCCATACCTTGGAAATCTCTTGGGGAGGATAAAGCTCCGTCTTCATCGCGTGAGATGAGAGTCAATGTGCAGGTTCGTGACCGACGTTCCCGCGAATTGAAGTTGGAGACGATACCAGAGACGGTTGACAAGTCCTCCTGGACCTGGCCGGAGTTCCGTCTGGGAGAGAACGCTGGAGCCGATGAATTGGAAATTCCCTTGCAGTGTCGGGCGGAAATACGCGTAGAGGGGTATACCCTTACGGTGGATAGCAGCCGTGTGATGGCAGGTATTACGGCTCATACGGTATCCGGAGTTGTGGCTGCCTTAGGTCATACAGCGTCGCTAAAGTTGCCCGGTAACGGTATATATGTCATTACAGTACATTATGCCGACGGCACATATGAACATTGTAAAATCATAGTTTAACTATAATCCGGAGTAGTAATGGGACTCAATCGTTATATCATATCAGTGGCTTTTGCAGGTATCATTGGTGGCATTATCACAGCCGATGCCATGCGTCACGAGCCTTTCGACCGGTCACGTATATATTGGGATATGAGCAGCCGGTGTGTGCCGATCTCCTCTCCAAGTGGATACGGGCGTCTGATACAGCTGCAGGATGGCCGGTTGATGATGACTGGAGGTGCATGGAGCCGCGGGGTAGAGTGCACGTTCAGTTCTGATTATGGAAAGACATGGACGAAGCCTGAGGTTATAATAGGCAACACACCGCTTTGGGAGATGTGTAACCCTGATATGATACAGCTTTCCGACGGGACATTGCTTCTGGGCATTAATCCGCGTCCTGCACAGCCATATACCGAGGATCGTCCTTTTTCGATAGATGTGATGCGCAGTACTGACGGGGGCAAAACGTGGAGTGACATGATAAGGGTTCATACCGCGAGCCATATAGGTGAGGACGGCTGTTGGGAGCCGGCGTTCCTGGAACTTCCCTCAGGCGAGGTGCATTGCTACTTCTCTCTGGAACTTGTGAACAGCAACGATCAGGAGATAATGATGAGCCGTTCGTTTGACAAAGGGCTCACATGGACCAAAGCCCAGCGGGTTAGCTACCGTCAAGGACACCGCGACGGCATGCCGGTAGCGATACTTACCGACAACGGCGAGATTGTGGTGACTATTGAAGATAATGGACAGCCGGGATATTCGGGTTTCAGAGCCACATCGTTCCGTTGCACCCTGGAGCAGAACTGGACAGACTATTGGGTGAATGCCGACAGTCCGAACCGTTCTAAACTTCTGATCAATCAGGAGGATCTGAAATATATTTCCGCAGGTCCGTATATCCGTAAACTCCCCAACGGGGAGACTGTGGCCTCCTGGATGGGTGAGAAGGCCGGTCTCGAAAACTGTGGCATAGATCTGTATCAGCATCTTGTGGCTGTTGGCGATGCTGATGCCCGTAATTTCAAGTGTGTCAACACCTCGTTCTACGTCCCTAAGGGTGGACGCGCCAACTGGGGATCGATAAACGTTGCCGATGATGGATGCGTGTATGCCATAGCCGGCACATACGAGGGAGGACAGACAGAGGGAAATGCCCTTATAAAGGGGACACCTCGCAAGGGTTTTACAGCTGCCTATGGTACTCCTAAGTTAGATGGAAAAGCGATTAAGGATGTGTGGGGCTATCCATTGGGCAAACAGCTCACTATGGGATCGCAGACAGGGTGCCGCACCGAGGCCGATTTCCTGTACGATGAGGAGTATCTCTATTTCTATGCATATGTGATAGACCGGGATCTTATTACCGACGTGGTGGACAGGGACGGGATTTTCCTTTATCTCGATGTGGCCGGATGCTGCGATACATATCCGCAGCCAGGCATCTTCAAATTTTTCTTCGGAACAGACGGCAACGCCACGATGCGGCGTGCACAGAATAACCGTTGGCAGGCCGAGGAGCAGCCGACAGAAATAAAATATGTGCTTGACAAGCATTCGCGTTATTACAGCATGGAGGTGGCCATACCCTGGACAATTCTCGGGGAAAGTGGTGCTCCCTCCACGTCGCGTGAAATGAGGGTCAACCTCAAGGTGCGTGACCGCCGGAAAGGGGAACTCCTTTTCGAGAGTATTCCAGAGGCTACTGACAAATCGTCCTGGACCTGGCCCGAATTCAAATTGCTGCCGTCTGGGAGCGGGGGTATCGATGAGGTGGCGGGGGATTCGCAGAGCCGCATTGTCGCTGACGGGATGGAGATAAAGGTAGAGGGTGAAGAGGATGTGAGGACAATAGAGGTGTATACGCCGTCGGGGGCTGTGGCTGCCAGATGTGAAGGACGCGCAGTCACTCTTCATGAGCCGGGTATCTACGTAGTGCGTGTGGTCCTTGGCTCCGGTCATATGCTGCACCGGAAAATTGCGCTTAGATAAACAGAATGTATACGATGATGAGGAAACTGGTCATTATTTTAATTTGCTGCATTTATAATACGGCTGCCTTGTTTGCCACTGGCATTGCCGACAATTTCCATTTTACGCATTTCAAGAGTGCCGACGGGCTTCCTCACCAGCAGATCCAGGCCATGGCGTTTGACCATGACGGACGTCTGTGGATTGGCACACGCAACGGTCTGGCTTCATACGACGGTTACGGTTTCACGACATATTACCATAATCCGGGTGATCCGAACTCACTGCCGCACAACTTCGTGCTCAGCATGTTTGTGGACTCCCGCGGAACGGTATGGATAAGCACTGAAAACGGCATGTGCCGCTATCTTCCTTCAACGGACAGTTTCGAGAAGGTGCAGGTTGACGAGCGCCGCATCTTCTGCATCTGCGAGACGCAGGAGGGCAACATAATCTGCGGCGGAGGAAGGGTGTATCTGGGCGACGGTATCTCCCCTAAGTTCCAGTACATGCCCCGTCAGCGGGAGAGCTATGTGCGTGGTATCGCCGTATCACATGACAACCGTGTGTATATTACCACCGACGATGCCGTGACTTACTATGACTCCAAGATGCAGAGCAGCACGCAGGTGGATCTGGGGCTGTTCTCCTCCAGTCTGCGCGGAAACGACGGCATAGCGCCATTGATTTTCGATTCTCACGGCCGCATGTGGGTGAGCCTTAACGGCAACGGAGTGATGTGTTACGACGATGAGAATGGTGAGCGGGTGCGTTACGACAGTTCCCGCCTCACAAGCGGCACAGTGCGTGCCATCGCCGAGGATTCACACGGCAATATATGGCTCGGCACCGAACGCGGCCTCAACATCATAAATCCGTCAACAGGCGCCATAACACAGGTAACGCAGGATTTGGTGAACCCTACCAAGCTCAACGACAACGCCATCTACTGCATCGTTCCCGACAGGAACGACAATATCTGGATCGGCACATATTTCGGCGGCATAAATCTGCTGACACACAACCACAACCAGTTCTCCTGGACTGCGCCAGGCTATGACTCGCGCTCGCTTCGGGGAAAGGCCATACGCCGCATTGTGGAGCCTACCCAGGGGGAGCTGTGGCTTGCCTCGGAAGACGGCGGCATCAATATCCTCGATATGGAGAGCGGAAATGTGAGGGTGTTCGACCGCATACCCGACATTGGCCCGAATATCCACGAGCTGTACTTCGAGCAGGAGAACGGTGATATCTGGATCGGTACATTCCTCAACGGACTGTACCGTTACAACGTGCGCGGTGGCGCCACACGCCACTACATGGCCGGCGGAAACGGCCTTATGAGCACGTCGATCTTTACCATAGCCAAGCAGAAGTCTGCTGATGCCGCCGGGCGGGACCGCCTGTGGATAGGCACCACGCTCGGACTGAGGTATTACGATCCTGACAGCGACACTTTCAGCAAGATCGACCATACGGTTCTCGACAATGATTTCATCTACAGCCTGCTTGTGGACCATGACGGAAACCTGTGGGTGGGCACGGTGAACTTCGGCCTGTACCGCGTGGACCGCCGCACGGGCGACGTAAACGGATGGAGCGAGGCCGATCCGTCGGATCCCGACGGGTTCCACGACCATTACATCACCGCATTGCTTGAAGACAGCGACGGACGCATCTTCATCGGCACCAACAACGGCGGCCTGTATTACTTCGAGCCGGGCAACCTGAAGGAAGTGAAACGTCTCGGTGACGGAGGCGCCACTTTCGGCACCGTATGCGCCCTTACCACCGACGGCAGCGGGAAGGTGTGGATGTCCACTTCCAACGGTCTTTTCAGCATAGAGCCCGGCACGCTTCATCTGCATCACTACACTGTGGCCGACGGGCTGCCTGAAAACCAGTTCAACTTCAATTCGGCACTCGAGGCTTCGGACGGAAGGATGTATTTCGGCACGGTCAACGGCCTGGTATCCTTTACCCCCGACCTGACCAAGAAATACGGCAAGCCGCGGGAGGTGCATTTCGCCAACCTGCTCATCAACGGCAAAGAGGTGACTCCGCGCGGCTCTTCGTCGCCGCTGCAGACCTCGCTTGACCTTTCCGACGAACTGAAGCTCGACTTCCGGCAGTCGCGCCAGTTCGGCATAGGCTACGGAGTGATAGATCCCGAGCGGGCATCCTCCACATTGTATCAGGTGAAAGTCGACGGTATAGACCGCGAATGGCGCGATGTGGGCAAGCTGCGCCGGTTCAGCGCCATGGAACTCACCCCGGGAACCTACCGCCTCAACGTGCGCGCGTCAAGCAATCCCGAAGACTGGGAGGGCGCTCCCGTGCGTACCCTTACCATAAAGATTGCCCCTCCGCTTTACCGTTCAGGATGGGCATATATGCTGTATCTGCTGATAATAGGTGCGATAGCCTATTTCGGCTACAGGCTGTTCAATATCCGCATGCGCGAGAAACAGGAGGTGCGCATGTCGCAGATCGACAAGGCCAAGAGTGAGGAGCTCAACCGCGACAAAATGGAATTCTTCACCAATATATCGCATGAGCTGAAGACACCTCTCAGCCTGATTCTCGCCCCGCTCAAATATCTGGAGCAGAACCAGGAGCTGACCTCCGACTCGCGGAAACGCCTCAACGTGGCCATCGCCAACACCAACAAGATGGTAGGGCTTATCGACGAGCTGGTGACCTTCAACCGTGTGGAGAACGGTAACTTCCAGCTCTATCTGCAGAAGGGGAACCCTCTGACATACATCGAGAAAGTGACACAGTTCTTCTACGAGACAGCCGAGGAGAGGAAACTGAGCCTGCATATCTACACCGAGAACAACGGCGAGGAGATATGGTACTCCACCACCTATGTGGAGCGAATACTCAACAATCTCCTTTCAAACGCCATAAAATACACGCCGGCCGGCGGGGAGGTCAACGTGCGTGCCGCCATAGTGGAGGAGCCTTCCGAGAACCCCCAGGACGGCGACCAGATCTATCTGACCATAGAAGTGCGCGACAGCGGCATCGGCATCGCCCCGGAGGAGACAGACAATATTTTCAAGAAATATTACCAGACAAAACGCGGTTACAATACCGACAGCCACGGATGGGGGATCGGCCTTGCCACAGTGCGCAAGCTCGTGGAGATGCACCGTGGATCAATCGAGGTGGAAAGCAAGGTCGGGGAGGGAAGCGTCTTCCGTGTGCGCCTGCTTGTCACTCCCGGTGCCTTTGATCCGAAATCATATATCAGCAGCGCTTCGGAGAGCAATCCTCTCCCGAGCTACCGGAGCACTGTCACAGAGGGGCTGCAGCCGCCCGCTGTGCCCGAGTATGCCAAGCCCGACAACCGCATCAGCATCCTGCTGGTGGAGGACAATCCCGAACTACTCGCTTTCCTGAGCGAGACTTTCATCCGGTCATACAATGTGTATACCGCCACCAACGGCGTGGAGGCATTGAAGATCACCTCCGAACATCCGGTAGACATAGTAGTGTCTGACGTGATGATGCCGGAGATGGACGGCATAGAGCTTTGCAACAGGCTGAAAAACGATCTGTCCACATCGCATATCCCCGTGATACTGCTCACGGCCAAAAATGACCAGCACAGCACGATGCTCGGTTTCGAGAGCGGTGCCGAGGCATATGTGGTCAAGCCCTTCGATCCACAGATACTGGAGTTACGTGTAAAAAACATACTGCGCGTGCGCCGCAGATTCATAAAGTCAATCATAGAGGCATCAGAGCCAATAGAAGAAACAACAGAAGAAATGCCTACCTTCAACAAATTCGACAAGGATTTCCTTGCCCGCATCAATACCCTGATAGAGGAGAATATGGATAACTCGCAGTTCTCCATAGCTGATATTACCAAAGAGTTCGGCATCAGCCGCTCACTGCTACATATAAAGATGAAATCGTTTGCCAACGCGTCGATGACAGACTATATCCGCAAGAGGCGCATGGCGAGGGCCTGCGAGCTGATGCGCCAGGGATACAACGTGAGCGAGACCGCATACCGCACCGGCTATGCCGATCCCAATTATTTCACCAAAGTGTTCAAGAAGGAATTCAGCTGCACTCCGAGCGAGTTCATAGCCTCCCTGCAGGATTCCGCGCAGGGGTGAAGACAAAGTATTTGCAAATGAGCGGGAAATGCCGTACCTTTGAAGACGATTAACCAATTTCAAGGTACACCATGAATTTACGTTTGCTATGTGCCATTATGGTATTTCTCGCCTGTCAGGTGTTCGCCGCAGACAGAGGGAAGAAATATGATGTGGCAGCTTTCCTTTATCCCGCGTATGCATCAGACGATCCACGGCTGCGCCCGTTCTGGCCGATGGGAATCGGCGAATGGGAAACCGTGATGACGGTGCAGAACCGTTATCCGGGACATTACTGGAACCGCAAGCCCCTGTGGGGATATATCAATGAGGCAGACCCGTCGGTGATGGAGATGGAGATAGACCAGGCCACATCGCACGGGGTGAATGTCTTCATCTTTGACTGGTACTGGTACGACGGGCGTCCGTTCATGGAGACCACGCTCGACAACGGTTTTCTCAAAGCCCGCAATGTGGACAAGATGCAGTTTTACCTCATGTGGGCCAACCATGATGTGCTCAACCTGTGGGACACCCGTCTGGCCCATGTGCATGAGGACAATGTCATATGGACCGGCAAGGTGGACCGGGAGGAGTTCGAGAAAATCTGCCGCCGCAACATCGAGAAATATTTCAAACATCCGCAGTATTACAAAATCGATGGCAAGCCGGTGTTCATGATCTATGATATCCCACAGCTCATTGCGGGACTGGGGGGAATAGAGGAGACCGCCGACGCCCTTGAATGGTTCAAGGAGGAGACAAAGCGCGCGGGATTCCCGGGGCTTGACCTCCAGATAACCATGTGGTCGATAAACCTGAACTACAGCGGCCTTGATGCCGGAAAGACCGGCAATCCGAGCGATGAGTTCGTGAAAAAGCTCGGCTTCACAAGCGGCACGCACTATCAGTTCGTGCATTTTACCGATGTCAACGACGAGTATGACAACATAATGGGGCGCGTACTGCAGGAGTGGGCGCGCATTGACGACACATATTCATTCCCATACTACCCGCATATCAGCGTGGGGTGGGACAACAGTCCGCGCACACAGCATAGCGCTGTAGTCCGTGGCAATACCCCCGAAAACTTTGAAAAAGCACTCATAAAGGCGCGTGACTACGCCGACGCCCATCCCGGGCAGGCTCCCCTGATCACTATAAACAGCTGGAACGAATGGACCGAGACCAGTTTCCTGCAGCCGTGCAATGTCTACGGCTACGGGTATCTCGATGCTGTAAAGCGTGTGTTCGGGGCGCAGGAGGAATGACCATGCCGAAGGAGCGGCATGTACTTTGCGCCGGGCGCTTCCAGGCTTAATCCGGAATTATTTTTATCCTTAATTTATAGACATGAAATATCTGTTATCTTGCGCAGCCTCGGGGCTGCTGTTGTTGGCCGCATCGTGCGGCGGCAACTCCGGCTTCACGGCCGAGACAGTGGACCGGCCTTTCATGCCGGCGTCAAGTGATAGTGCCGCATTGCGTCCTCTGGCACTGGAAAAACTCCCTGTAGGAGCCATCAAACCGGAAGGCTGGCTGCTCAAACAGCTTGAACTGCAGCGCGACGGCCTCAACGGCCATCTTGGTGAGATCAGCGCCTGGCTCGACCGCAACAACAACGCGTGGCTCGTGGAGGGTGGCGACCGCGGCTGGGAGGAAGTGCCATACTGGCTGCGTGGATACAGCCATTTGGCTTTCCTGCTCAACGATCCCGAAATGCTCAAGGAAACACAGTTCTGGATCGATGCCGTGCTCGGCTCGCAGAAAGAGAACGGCTATTTCGGCCCGCTGAACGAGCGCAACGGCAAACCTGAGGTATGGGCACAGATGATCATGCTGTGGATTCTCCAGAACTATTATGAATTCACCGCCGACGAGCGTGTGCTCCCCTTCATGAAGCGCTATTTCGAATGGGAGATGGCCCAGGCCGACGAGAATTTCCTGGAAGATTACTGGGAAAACTGCCGCGGCGGCGACAACATGTGGAGCGTGGTGTGGTATTACGGCAAGACAGGCGACGCCTCGGTGCTTCCGCTGATCGAGAAGATCCACCGCAACAATGCCGACTGCACAAATCCCGCCCGTCTTCCCAACTGGCACAACGTGAATATCGCGCAGTACTTCCGCGAACCTGCCGAGATGTATCTGCTCAACGGCGATTCAACCCTGTTGGCCGCCACATACAACGTGCATGACCTGATCCGCCGCACTTACGGCCAGGTGCCCGGCGGTATGTTCGGCGCCGACGAGAACGCGCGTATCGGCTACATTGATCCCCGCCAGGGCACCGAGACCTGCGGTTTCGCCGAGCAGCTTCTTTCCGACGGTGTGATGCTCGGTATCACAGCTGATCCCCTCTGGGCAGAGAATATGGAGGATGTGGCATTCAACTCTTTCCCCGCATCCATGATGCCCGACCTCAAGGCTCTGCGCTATATCACTTCACCCAACCATACGGTAAGTGACTCCAAGAACCATCATCCCGGCATCGACAACCACGGGCCGTTCCTTAACATGAACCCCTTCAGCTCGCGTTGCTGCCAGCATAACCACGGTCTCGGATGGCCGTCGTTCACACAGGCTCTCGCTTTCTCCACCAACAACCACGGTGTGGCCTACGCAGTGTATGCGCCCAACGAGGCTACTGTGACAGTGGCCGACGGCAAGAAGGTGACAATCGCCGAGGAGACCAACTATCCGTTCAGCGACACCATCCGTTTCGTGATCTCCGCACAGGAGAAGGCTTCATTCCCCATGTATTTCCGCATCCCCACATGGGCCAAGGGAGCCAAGGCTTATGTCAACGGCAAATCCGTCGGTGATCCGAATGCAGGCACATATCTGCGCATAGAGGGCGAATGGGCAAATGCCGATGAGGTAAAACTCGTATTCCCGATGGAACTTACCCTGCGCCGCTGGCCGACAAACCGCAACAGCGCTTCCGTAAATTATGGCCCTCTGACACTCTCGCTTAAGATAAACGAACGCTACGAGAAGGTGAACTCTGCCGAAATGGCTATCGGCGACTCCCGCTGGCAGGAGGGTGCCGACACTGAGAAATGGCCTACATATGAGATCTACGCCGATTCTCCCTGGAATTACTCTCTGATCCTTCCTGAAAGCAATCCGTTCGCCGATTTCAAGGTTACACGTCTTCCCTGGCCGGCCGACAACCAGCCTTTCACACTGCAGGGTGTGCCTCTGGAAGTGAAGGCCACCGGACGTCTGGTGCCATCGTGGGGCTTCGACGAGACCGGTCTTACCGGAGTGCTCCCGCGTGAGGATGCTCCCCGTGCCGCAGAGATCGACGAGATCACTCTTGTGCCTATGGGTGCCGCACGTCTCCGCATCTCCTCTTTCCCCGTTTCAGACAAGTGATAGCATTGCATAATGCATGGAGAGGATGATGGCCTCTCCATGCCATCCCCCAATAACTCCGGGGC
>ERZ836877.5412-NODE-5412-length-12228-cov-3.205290_pt1 | contig 12228 bp, 8 predicted proteins | sample MGYA00519469_ERZ836877 | MGnify/ENA primary metagenome ERZ836877 (study PRJEB31850, sample SAMEA3708809) | human gut metagenome | biome: human gut; feature: human-associated habitat; material: faeces | place: China | collected 2014 ... | reverse complement strand
TGTGAGATGCGTGTGACCGGAGGGTTTAGAAAATCGAGATAAATGTTGTCGTCAAACGACACTATCGATAGGTCTTCAGGCACCTTCAGTCCATGCTCGCTGATGGCCTTTATCGCTCCGAGAAGTATGGTATTGGAAAGCGCAAAAATTGCGCTGATCTTTTTGCCCATGTTGAGCGCGAGTTTTGTCTCCACATAGCCGTTCTGTGTGGAAAACTCGTTGCCGCAGATCATGGCGTTTCCTGCCAGGCCCACTTTTTCAAGTGCGTCGAGATAGCCTTGCACGCGACGCTGCGAGGTGATGGACTGTGGCGTGCCCTGTATGCACATGATATCGGTGTGTCCGGCCTTGATGAGCAGCTCGGTGGCTTCGAGCGCCCCTTTGTAGTTGTCGGTGGCTACGTATGAAAGGTCGCACTGGTCGAAATAGCGGTCTATCAGCACCAGAGGTTTCTCCCTGGCGAGTTCCACAAGCCGGGCGGGATCGTCGCTGCTCGGTACCATTATTATGCCGTCGACATTGCGTGACAGGAGTGTGTTGATGGCTTCATCCTCATCTTTCACACTCTCGTGTGTGTCTATCACCATCACCGGATATGAGTATTTGTGCGCTTCCCCTATCACAGCGCTGGCGATGTTGGCGAAAAACGGGTTGTCGATGCATGGCACAAGCAGGCCGATGGTGCGTGTGGCGCAGTTGCGCAAACTTTGTGCGACATAGTTTGGCCTGTAATTCAGCTTCCTTACCGCATCCATTATCTTTTTCTGTGACTCGCGGCTTATCCTGAATTGCTCGGATTTTCCGTTGAGCACTCTGGAGATGGTTGTTACAGAGAAGCCTGTGTAGTTTGATATGTCGGATAAAGTGCTTTTTTTCATCGTGTTAACCTTTTCGTCTCCCCAAAGATAATATATTTTTTTGAAATAATTTTCAAAAATTTTTTAAAAGTTGCCGTTTTTTCAACTTTTTTATATATCTTTGCGCAAACGTTTGAGCTATATTCTATACCGGTCAGAATAATGCGGTGCGCCGCGCCGCATGCAAATCCTTAAATTACCTGATACCAATCACGTTTCAATAACTACGATGGACAAGAAGATAGTTGTAGTCGGAAGCAGCAATACCGATATGGTGATTCGTTGCCCGCATATGCCCCGGCCTGGTGAAACGGTGCTCGGGGGCGAATTCCTCATGAACCATGGCGGCAAAGGAGCCAACCAGGCTGTCGCCGCGGCCAAACTCGGGGGAAATGTGACTTTTGTAGCCAAAGTCGGTGACGATATTTTCGGCGGCGAGACACTCGAGATGCTTCGCGGTATGGGGATCGACACCTCGCATGTGAGTGTCAGCCACGACTGCCCGTCGGGTGTGGCGCTTATAAACGTAGACGCCAACGGCGAGAACTCCATCAGCGTGGCTTCCGGAGCCAATGCCGCTCTCTCCAAAGAGGATATCGACAATGCCGCGGACACGATAGCCGGCGCCGCCATGCTTATCGCGCAGCTCGAGACACCGGTGGAAACTGTGGCGTATGCTGCCGCAATGGCCAAGAAACATGGAGTTACGGTAGTGCTAAACCCGGCTCCCGCACCGTTGTCGCCGCTCCCCGACGAGCTGTTGCGCAATGTTGACATTATAATTCCCAACAAGACTGAAGCCGAGATTATTTCAGGTGTCGCCATCACCGACGACGCGTCTGAACGCAAGGCCATAGAGGCTATCGCATCCAAGGGGATAGGGGTGGTTATCGTGACGCTCGGATGCAAAGGCGCGCTCGTTTTTGAGAACGGCTGTTACACTATGGTGCCTGCCCTGAAAGTGGAGGCTGTGGATACCACGGCCGCCGGCGACACATTCTGCGGCGCTTTCTGTGTGGCGCTTACTGAGGGGAAAAGCCTGGCGGATGCCGTGATGTTCGGCAACCGGGCGGCGGCCATATCGGTCACCCGCAAAGGCGCGCAGCAATCGGCGCCGTCGCGTGAGGAGCTCGGGGAATTTTGAATTTCCTGTAAAATAGATCTTACCTTAAATAACTGAAATATCATGTTTATCGTTGACAACTATTCAATGGCGGTGGTGCTCTGTTTCATCACCATGCTGTGCTGGGGTTCCTGGGGAAATACCCAGAAACTCGCCGCGAAAAACTGGCGCTATGAACTATATTACTGGGACTATGTGATCGGCATGGTGCTGTTTTCGCTGCTTCTGGGTTTTACTTTCGGCAGCATCGGTTCGGAGGGACGTCCGTTCATGGCCGATCTCGCCCAAAGTTCTCTCATGTGTGTCGGCAGTGTCATTCTCGGGGGCATAATATTCAATGCCTCGAATATACTGCTTTCCGCTTCGGTTTCCCTTGCCGGCATGGCGGTGGCTTTCCCGCTCGGTGTGGGTATAGCCCTTGTGCTCGGTGTGATCATCAATTATATCGGTGCCCCCAAGGGCGATCCGGTATTGCTCTTTACAGGTGTGGCGCTTGTAGTCGCCGCAATTATCTGCAACGGCATAGCTTCGGGGCGTGTGAGCAAGTCTGACGACTCAGCGGCGCAGAACCGCAAAGGCATCATCCTCGCCATATGCGCAGGTGTGCTGATGTCGTTCTTCTACCGTTTCGTGGCCGCCGCCATGGATCTTTCCGATTTCCGCAATCCGGCTCCCGGAATGCTTACCCCCTATACCGCCCTGTTCATTTTCTCCGTGGGTGTGCTGCTGAGCAATCTCCTTTTCAATACCATAGCCATGCGCAAGCCGTTTGTAGGGGAGCCGGTGACATATTCGCAGTATTTCAAGGGATCTTTCGCCACCCACATGACCGGTGTGCTCGGAGGAGCCATCTGGGCACTCGGCACCGCCTGCAGTTATATCGCCGCCGGCAAGGCGGGAGCCGCCATCTCCTATGCCCTGGGGCAGGGAGCGCCCATGATCGCCGCCATTTGGGGTGTGTTCATATGGAAAGAGTTCAAAGGCGCCGACCGCAAGACAGATCTTCTGCTGGCGCTGATGTTTCTCTTCTTTATCGCAGGTCTCGGCTGGATCATAGCCTCGGGAGGCAACTGACCGATACCGTAGTATAATATCATGCAAAAACTCAATCAATTATTATCTTATGAAAAATAGACTATTGCTGATCTTAGTCTGTCTGGCCTGCTTGCCAGGTATTGCAATGGCTTTGGATATAAAAGGTGTCGTCACTGATGAGGCAGACGAGCCGGTGGTGGGGGCTTCAGTGATATGCAAGGGCACTTCTGTGGGCACATCCACTGATCTCGACGGTAAGTTCGCTCTTTCCGTGCCTGAGTCAGCCAAGACCATAGTGGTGTCATACGTAGGGATGGTTACCGGGGAATATCCGGTGCAGCCCGACATGAGGATTGTGCTGAAAGAGAATACAAACAGTCTTGACGAGGTTGTGGTCATCGGTTACGGCACTGTCAAGAAAAAGGATGTGCTCGGCTCGATAACCACCGTAAAGGACAAGGATCTCCAGGACCGCACCAACGGAAATGTGATGGAATCCATGCGCGGTCTCACCAGTGGTGTCAAGATCACCAACAGCGGACAGGCCGGTTCCTCACCCTCTATGGTAATCCGCGGTCTCGGGTCATTGACCAACAATACCCCGTTGTTCATTATCGACGGCGCGTATGCGGGAAATGAGCTTGGGGTGAATGTAGAGGACATCGAGTCCATACAAGTGCTGAAAGACGCTTCATCGGCAGCCATCTACGGATCGCGTGCCGCCAACGGTGTGGTGATCATAAAGACGAAGAGCGGCCGCTCGGGAGCGCTGAAAGTGAAATTCGATACACAGATACAGCTCAACTGGCTTCCACGCTACGATCTGATGGATGCGGCCACATACAAGCTGTATGACGACCGCGCATACGACGAGGCTATACTTGCCGGGGTGGCCGGAGTGACAAAACGCCAGGACCATTTCAGCGGCAACACCGACTGGCAGGACGAGATGCTCCGCACCGGAATGCTGCAGAACTACAATGTGGCCCTTTCCGGCGGAACAGACGCTCTGAACTTCTACACATCGTTCAACTATCTCAATGACAAGGGGGCGATGAAATATACCGGTTTCGAAAAATATGGGTTCCGTGTGAATACATCGGGAAAGAAAGGTATCTTCTCTTACGGCGAGAACCTGTATTATACATATTCCAAAACGAGGATACTCAACGGCATAGGCAACGTGTGGAGCAACTTCATAACGATGCCTCCCACAGTGCCGGTGTATGATCCCGACCATGGATCGGGATTCGGATACGGTGATTCCAACCATGCCAATTCATACGGGCTGAATCCTGTGGCCATGCAGGAACTTGAGAAAACACTCAACAGGCAGGAATATCTTTTCGGCAACGTGTATGGCCAGGTGGAATATCCGGAATGGGCGCGTGCCAAGGTGAATTTCGCCTACAAGACCTACAACGGCACCACAGACAAACTGCGCAAGACCGGTTCCTGGACAATGGGACAGGGTGATGACGCCGCTTATCTCGGATGGAACGAATCGCGTTACCACGATATACTTATCGAGCAGACATATGAGTTTTTCCACAAGTTCGGAAAGCATGACATCAACGTTCTGGCCGGTATGAGCTACAACCATTTCACGTCGCGCGACCATGGCATCAACCGTCAGGATCCGGCGATGAACGGCGACAGTTATCTGACTGAGATCAGTGCCGCCACCGGCAAGGTGACAGGTTCGGGAAGTTATGGTGAGTACAGCCTCATCTCATACTTCGGGCGTATCAATTATTCATATGACGACCGTTACCTGGTGCAGCTTACCGGACGCCGCGACGGCACATCCAAACTTCCGTCGGCACGCCGCTGGGGCAACTTCTTCTCTGGGTCGCTCGGATGGCGTATCAGCCAGGAGAAATTCTTTGACGCCGACTGGGTGAATGATCTCAAGCTCCGTGTGAATTACGGCTCGCTCGGCAACAGCAACATCGGCAACTGGGATTATCTGGCTACCCTCAACTCCGGTCCCCGCGCCGTTTTCGGCTCCGGAGAGAATGTGGCGCTGGGCATGACGCAGTCGCGACTGGTGAATACCGATCTGGTGTGGGAGAAGAAGACCACGTTCAATGTGGGTGTGGATTTCACCACGCTTAACAGCAGGCTGCGTTTTACCGCAGACTATTTCCGGTCCAAATCCAAAGATCTGCTCGTGTATCTGCCGATACTGATGAGCACCGGCAACGAAGGCGGCTCCCCGGCGGTGAACGCAGGCAGTCTTTCAAACAGGGGCGTGGAGTTCGAGATCGCATGGAACGACCGTGTGGGAGATTTCAATTACACGGCCAGTCTGAACCTGTCGCATGTGAAAAACCGTGTGGAGGATCTCGGTTACGGACAGACCACCTATCTGACTTCCACATCGCTCAGCGAGATCGGCGAACCGCTCGGCATGTGGTATATGTACCGTATGCTCGGCATATTCCAGAGCCAGGAGGAGATAAACAATTATGTCAATGCCGACGGCAAAGTGATACAGCCAAACGCACTCCCCGGCGACATAAAATACCATGACTATAACGGCGACGGCCAGATTTCGAGCGAAGACCGCCAGATAGTGGGCAATCCCTGGCCGAAACTCGAGCTCGGATTTAATTTCTCCGCCGCATGGAAAGGCATTGATTTCGCACTCAACAGCTACGGACGCTTCGGACAGAAGGTATACAACGGAGCGGCCTACACCGCCGGCGACTTCCAGAACAACCAGAACAATTTCAACGGCATTGTGCCCTGGACCCAGGAGCACCCGGTCAACGACCGTCCGCGCATCGTCTACGGCGATTCGCGCAACACACGCTATGACCAGGACCGCTGGCTAGAGAACGGATCGTTCTTCCGCATCAGCGACATTACCCTGGGATATTCGCTGCCGTCAAACGCTATCCGCAGGATCGGTCTCGAGAAAGTGCGTTTCGCTGTCACAGGAAAGAACCTCGTTACTTTCACCAAATATTCGGGTCTCGATCCCGAGTTTGCCGACGGCGGAATATGGACCATAGGTTACGACGGATGCTCTTTCCCAAATCCGCGTGCAGTACAGTTTGCTCTTTCTCTAACCTTCTAATTTACGAACCACAATGAAAAAGATTGCGATATTACTGGCAACCGGCATGATAGCCGCCATGTCTGCATGCAGCGATGCCGAACTTGACATTGAAAACGGCAACAGCCTCAATACATCGAATTTCTGGAAGACGGAGAGCGATGCCGAGAAGGGGCTTGTGGCGGTCTACAATATGTTTTACCGTCAGGGCACATGGACCCGCAACATGTACACGCAGCTCAACGGCATGGCCGACGACGGTGTGAGCTACGCAGGATGGAGCGAGCTGGCCGAATATTCAAAATTCATCTTCACCAACTATAATTTCAGCGAATTCAACACCAAGGCGTGGAAGGAGCATTATGTGGCGGTGAACCGTGCCAACCAGGTGCTTGACCACATCGACGATATCCCGTTCGCAGACGAGAAACACCGCCTCGATGTGAAGGCACAGGCACAGTTTCTGCGCGCGTTCTACTACTATTATCTCACCAACATTTGGGAGAACGTGCCGGTGTGCCTGAAAACCTCCTCTGCGTCTGACTATCCCGAGCAGGGTGATCCCGACCGCCTCTTCACTCTCATAGAGGAGGATCTGGAGACCGCCATACCCAACCTGCCGCTGAGCCGCTCCGATACGGACTACGGGCGTCCCACACGCGGATCGGCCTACGCACTTCTGGCCAAGACATACGCGCAGCATAAGAAATGGACCGATGCCGCCCGGTGTCTCGACTGGATCATCGAGGGGGAGGGGAAGGCGCTGTATGATCTTGTGGACGACTACGGCGACAACTTCCGCGAATCCACCGAGAACAACCGCGAGTCGCTTTACGAGATACAGTTCTCCATGGTGATGGGTACGATCGGCTACGACGGCACCGACAATTACCAGTCGCCCGACGCACAGCTCGGCACCCAGATAGAGATCAACCAGAGTCCTTCCGGCATAGGATGGAACAACATCGAGGCCAACCGCTGGCTTGTGGACTATTTCAAACGTGAGAAGACTGTCGACGGCAAAAACGATCCCCGTCTGTACTACACACTCTTCTACCGCGAGGCGGCCGAGGATTTCCCCGACGGCGACAACCGCATCTACAAATGGAGTTCATGGAACGAAGGGTGGGGCAACCGCGTGTTCATACGCAAATACTCTACCGATACCCATGTGAACGATATCTATTACTGGAACGGCAACAATTTCCGTTCGCTGCGTCTGGCTGACATGCTTCTGCTGTATGCCGAGGTGCTCAACGAGCTGAGCGGACCCTCCGACAAGGCTGTAGGCTACATCGACCGCGTGCGCACACGCGCCGGGCTTCCCGCACTTGCAAGCAGCGGATATTACAGCCTGACATCGGTCAAAGGATCGAGAGACGCTTTCCGCGACCATATCAAGATAGAGCGTGCCCTGGAGCTTGCATGCGAGTGTGTGCGTTGGTTCGACCTCAAGCGATGGGGGATAGACGAAAAGGCCCTTACCGAGCTGAAGAGCCGCGACGCCGACTTCAACAACTTCGTGATCGGGCGCAGCATACGTGTGCCTATCCCGCAGACCGATGTCGACAACAACCCCAATCTTTCCCAGAATCCCAATTATTAAAATCAGAATCAGCGATGTTAAAGTCACGTTATAATATAATGGCTCTCGCCGCGCTGGCACTGTCGGCCGTATCGTGCGGCGACGACGAGCACATGCTTTACTCCGATCCCAATGAGTTCGCGCTTAATCCGGTGGCCATAGTGGCCGATGCCAACGGCGGCACATATGATCTTGTTGTCACCGGCACAGGAGAATGGAAAGCACGCATGGCCGAGACCAATACCGCTACCGAAGGGTGGTGCGTGCTCAGCCAGGAAACGGGTGTGGGTCAGACCACGGTAAAGATACAGGTAACCCCGAGCGGCTCTTTTACCAAACGCCGCGACATGCTCATGGAGTTTACTTCCGGCGGACGCCCGCTGAAGTGCCGTCTGGTGCAGGGCACGCAGGTGCTCGGCGAGAAGGAGGTGCTCATAAACGGCAATGTGTGGTCTACGGTCAATATTGACGAGCCGGGCACTTTCTGCCAGTCGCCCGACGAGATAGGCAAGCTATACCAGTTCAACCGTAACAGACCGTGGGATTTCGTGGATAATCCCGAGGGATGGAGTTCGGCATACACCAACGACGGCACCGACTGGCTTCCCGAAAACGATCCCTCTCCGGAAGGATGGCGTGTGCCCACGGCACAGGAGATGGTGGCTCTCTGGGAGATAGGGGCTACATGGGTTCCCAAGAGCCAGACAGGTTTCAGCCGAAACGGTATTGTGGTCGGTGTGGATGAGGCCACAGCCGCTATGGTGACCAAGGAGAACCACCGTGCCCTCGGCGCCCTGTTCCTTCCGCAGAGCGGATGGTTGAATTCCGACGGCGTATTGGACCGCACATGGCTTGTGGCAGTGCGCACTGCAACCTCGTTGAGTGCCACACACGGTGGCATGAGCCTCGGCGATTCGGGAGGTTACCGCGATACATGGGGATGGGGCGACGGCCAAAAAGAGCGTGCCGCCATGATACGTCCCGTAAAGATTCTTCAGGTTGAGGATTAAAATTCTCTTAACTGACTGCTTATGAAAACAGGAGGATTGAGTATACTCTGCTCCCTCTGCGCCGCTTTCTCCATAGCGGGCGGCGCAGCAGGGGAGCTTCCCCGGGTAGTGCCGCAGGTGGGCTATGAACTGAGCGGGGGAGCGGGACATTACGATTACGCGCCGAGTTTCATCACCGACAGATACGGAATTGTCTATGGTTATCTGTGCGAGAACCGCGATCCTTTCGAGATTGTGGATTACATATACCTCTACAAAGGCATACCCACGGTACAGGGAATGAAATGGCAACCTGGCACCGAGGTCATAGAGCCGTCGCGCACCGGATGGGACGACTGCCATATATGCGATCCTGACGTGCGGGAGTTCCATACCACATGGAAAGGGAAAGAGCACAAATGGATTATGACCTATCTGGGTGTGGACCAGTGGGACTGCAACCACAACCAGATCGGTATAGCGCTCTCCGACAACATCGAGGGGCCATGGGAGAAATTTCCCGCGCCTGTCGTGCCATATGAGGGGCGTGACCGGTGGGGTACCGGCCAGAGCACTTCGGTGGTGCTAAATGACAGCACCATAGCGCTGTTCTATCACTCCACTACCGACAACGGGCCTTTCGCCATGAGGATGGTGGATCTGCGCGATCTCGACAACATAGATATCGGCCGGGAATATGCGGTGCCGTTTCTTTCCGCCAATACTTATGTGGCGGTCAGCGACAACTGGATCTATACCGTGTCGGAGGAGCGGTCGGAGAACTACGAGAAGATCCCCACATGGGTGGGAGATCTCTGTGTGGTCCGCTGCAAGCCCCGGTCAGGAGACCTGGTGGCCGATATGACCTCTCCGGTAAATGAATGGATAGAGATAGGGCGTGTCACTCCCGAGCTGAGCGGTTTCCCGAGAAACCATAATCCCGGTTTCCTGACCGATTCCCGCGGATGGGTGCCGACAGAGGATTCACTGACGGTGTATTTCACACCCGCTGTTACCGGCGACGACTGGCTCTGGTCATACGACCTGTATTCGGCGGTATTCGATCTCGGCGCATTCAACCGGGAGAGGGACAGGAAATTCAAAAATAGGAAATAAGGAAAACTTTGGGACATGACGTGCGCCGGCAACGGTGCCCGTCTGTTCCGTAAACAGTCAATTAGATTCAGACACTAAAAAACAGATAAGGAAATGGATTTTATCAGAATCACCCTGGCGGCCGGAGCGCTTGCCATGCTCGGAGCGTGCGGCAACAGACAGGCTGCTGTTGAGGAAGCGGCTGCAGAGCCGATGAGAGTTATTTTCGAGACAGACATGGGCAACGACGTGGACGACGCCCTGGCTCTGGATATGCTTATGAAGTATGCGGAGGAGGGAAAAATAGACCTGATCGGCATATCCACCAACAAGCGCAACGAGGGGTCGGTGGAGTATCTCGACGCGCTCACCACCTGGTATGGTGTGCCTGAGATCCCCCTGGGGCGTGTTGTCGACGGGAAACCGTGCGACGATGCTGTAAACTATGCCCTCGAGGTGGTGAAGATGCAGGACGCCGATGGGAAACCGCTGTTCGCGCGCTCGCATGACACCGACGGTTTCGTGGTGCCGAGTGTGGAGATGTACCGCCGTCTGCTGGCTGCGCAGCCCGATTCGTCGGTCACGGTGATTTCGGTGGGCTTCTCCACCAATCTCGCCCAGCTGCTTGACTCCAGGGCCGACGCCATATCCCCCCTGTCCGGAAAGGATCTGGTGGCGAAGAAAGTGAAAAATCTTGTGACCATGGCGGGTTGCTTTACCGCCAATGAGGAGGCCGACAGCCTGGTGCGCATGCCCGAATACAACGTGGTGCGCGACATAGAGGGTGCACGCAAAGTCTTTTCAGAGTGGCCCACGCCGGTTGTGACCTCCCCCTGGGAGCTTGGCAACGGCATATGCTTCCCCGCCACCTCTATCGACAGCGATTTCACCCGTGAGGTGCCAAATCCTGTCGCTTTGGCTTACAAGGCATACCTCCCCATGCCCTACGACCGTCCTACCTGGGATCTTACCTCCGTGCTGTATGCCGTGGAGGGTCCTGACGGCTACTTCACTCTTTCCGAGCCGGGCGACATAGAGGTGGATGCCCGTGGAGGCACACGTTTCATACCCCGTGCCGACGGCACGCGCCGCTATATGATGTCAGACTCCGTGCAGAGCGCTGCCATTCTGAGCCGTTTTGTGGAAATGATACCTTTCGTACCATCCAGATAAGTAATTTTCATGACTTACTTATGAAAAGAAGAAAAAGTTTTGCCCTTTTCATACCCCTCCTTCTGGCCTCATGTGCGCAGGGGGAGGGGGATTCTCCGGAACCGGTACCGCCGACTGACCCCGTGACGCCGGGTGTCTCCGAGGGGTACCGGTTTGTCTCTAAGGAGAGGATTTTCGGGTTCACCATGCAGAACCGCTATGCATATTGCCCGAGCGCCCTTGTGCTTGCCGACGGCAGTACCTCCATATTCTTCTGCGGTAACCCTGTGGCCGGTGTTATGACCGACAATATCTATCACTTCACCCTTTCGCCGGGGATGGAGCGCACGGCTCCGGTGAGCGTGCTGCAGCCGGGTGCCGCAGACCGGTGGGATAATCAGCACACATGCGATCCGTCGGTGATAAAGGGGAAGTTCCGTTTCGAAGGTGTTGACTACACCTATGCCATGTTTTATCTCGGATGCACCGTGGAGCATTATTTCAATGAGATAGGCGTGGCTTTCTCAAACGATCTCAATGCCCGGCAATGGGTGAAATATCCCATTCCGCTGATCAGGAAGACATGGGACTACGACGGAGACCAGACCTGTGGCGCCGGTCTGTCGTGGGGAGTGGGACAGCCATCCGCCATATCCCTCGACAAGGGGGGAAAGGTGCTCCTGTCATACACCATAGGCGATATCGACGGCACCAGGGTGGTGGTGTGTGAGGCAGACATGGCAGACATGGCGCAAATGAGCATCGGCACACCGCTGACCATATCGCGCGCCGGCCTGCTGAATATCGGCGGAACCGCACTCGATTATACCTGTAATTCCGACATAGCGCTCGATGTGGCGTCCAATTCCATAGTCATGGTGAGACCCGTGCAGCCTCATCCGGCGGAATACCCCGCCTATATCAACGAGGCTCTCGAGATCGACCGGATCGGCCTTGACGCTTTCCGCAATGGTGTCGGCACATGGGAACCGCTGATCCGCATCACTCCCGCGGATACCGGTTTCCCGCGCAACCACAATGCGGCGATTGCCCGCGATGAATACGGCCGCCTCCATGACAGCGACCGTCTCACCGTCTACTACACCGTATCGAAAGCCACCCCCGACGTGGCCCCTGCCCCCGACTCACACGCCGAATGGACCTACGATATCTGGCGTGCGGAGATAGGGAAATAGAAAATAGAAGTAAGAAGTAAGAGCGGAAGAAGTCTAGCAAGAATACTTTGGTTCCGGTATACAGGAAATTGAGAAATTAAGAAATTAGGAAATTGAGAAGAGATTTGATATCTCTGATTCCTCTGATATCTC
>ERZ836877.5410-NODE-5410-length-12230-cov-2.774045_pt1 | contig 12230 bp, 7 predicted proteins | sample MGYA00519469_ERZ836877 | MGnify/ENA primary metagenome ERZ836877 (study PRJEB31850, sample SAMEA3708809) | human gut metagenome | biome: human gut; feature: human-associated habitat; material: faeces | place: China | collected 2014 ... | reverse complement strand
GCTTTATCTTCTGCTTAGCAAGATGAAAAAAAGAGACTGGTACTGGCTGGGGGTACCGGCGCTTGGCATAATTTTTATCGGTGTGGTATTTATCGGCGGGCGGAATTTAAAGCTGCATGAGACACGAGTTTATTCGGTGACCGCACAGCAGGCGGATGGAAAAAGTACCACTGGTATCGCCACCTATTACAATGCGTATCATTCCGGGGTAAAACCGTGGAAGATACGGCTGAATGATAATTACGCATATGGTGGTACAGGTCTCAGTGAATCTTATAGTATGGCATCTTCCGGCAGAGTATATGAAGACCGTTATCACTATTTGGTGGAATATGACAGGGGGCTGTCCCTTGGGGTAAAACCGCAGAGCAATTTTGAAAATGCCTATTTGTTTGCGGCAGGAACTGCCAAAGGATGTGGAAGCATAGACACCAGTGGTCTGGTGATCACGCAGCAGAAACAGGGGGGAAGCATAACAAACAACACGTCCTATGATTTCCCTTATCTTGTCTGCGTGTCGGATGATACGGTCATGGTATTTTCGGATGTAAAAGCAGGTGAGACCATAACGATAGACGGGAAAAGTAAAAAACCACTGCTGTCCCAGCAGATTTCTTATTTTGATGATGTCTACAGCGTGTTATCGCAAGACAACATGAATGGAAATACATATTCGTATAAGCATAAGGATATGGCAGCCGCACTGTATCTGGGACTGTGCCAGATCCGGCGGAAGAACGATGTGTCGGGTACTGTTGTAGTGGAAGGAGTAACCGCAGACTACGGAAAAACCATAGAGAGCAGGTGCTCGGAAATTTCGTTTGGCTGTCTGTACACGATTGCCGGTCAGGAGGTGTCCAATGCTTCAAATTAGTCATTTGTATAAAAACTACGGAAAATTTCAGGCGGTCAGGGATCTGAACCTGCATGTGCCAAAAGGGGATCTGTTTGGCTTTGTGGGACCAAACGGAGTCGGAAAGACAACAACAATCCGGATGGTATGCGGACTTATGCCGCCGACAGAAGGAACCATTACGATCCATGGCGTGGATGCCCTGCTGCATCCGAAGGAAATCAAAAAGCAGATCGGTTATGTACCGGATTTCTTTGGTGTGTATGACAATTTAAAAGTCAGCGAATATATGGATTTTTACGGTTCCATGTACCGTATGACTTCCAGGGAGATCACCGCGGTATCCAATGATCTGCTCGAACTGGTCAATCTGTCCGACAAAAAAGAGGTTTATGTGGATACGCTTTCCCGCGGAATGAAGCAGCGGCTGTGTGTGGCACGTGCACTCATCCACAATCCTTCCCTTCTGGTACTGGATGAACCGAATTCCGGTCTGGACCCGCGTGCGCGTGTGGAGATGAAAGAACTATTGCAGAATCTGCGCAGCATGGGAAAAACCATTGTGATCAGTTCCCATATTTTGTCGGAGCTCGCAGAGATGTGCAACAGCATCGGCATTATGGATCACGGAAAACTCGTAGAAGCAGGAAACATTGAGGATGTCATGGAACATGTTTTCGGTGGAAACCGGATCGTGGTTTCGGTTCACGGGGAGATGGAGCCGGCAGTGCGCATGCTTAAGGAACACCCCCAGATCCGTGTGGAATCGGTGGGAGAAAAGGAAATCCATATCTCGCATGCCATGAAAGAGGAAGAAATCGCGCAGTTGATCGCACAGATGATACAGAATGGAATTATCGTGACAGGATTTTATAAAGAAGAGGGAAATCTCGAATCCCTGTTTATGCAGCTGACAGGAGGGCAGGAAGATGAGAATTAATCCAATGGTAAAAAAAGATATTAAAGTACAGGCGCGCAGTATGCGGATCTGTTGGGAAATATTTGCTTATGAGGCGATTATGGCAGTTGTATTTTTCTTTGCCATGTTTTTGTTTTCCCAGCAGATGACCTATTCGTCTGCAAACATATACAGCAGCATTGTCTGGCTGTATCCGGCACTTGCGGTCACGCAGATTTTTATTCTGGGAGTGGTAGTCCCGGTGCGCACGGCTTCTGCAATTTCGGGTGAGAAAGAGCGGCAGACCTTTGATATTATGATGACAACCAGCATGACCGGATTTTCCATTATTATGGGAAAGGTGCTCACCGCGATGATCCAGAGCATGTTTTATGTGGTGGCAGGACTTCCGATCGTAGCACTGGCATTTGTCATCGGCGGACTCTCATGGGGCAATCTGTTCTGGTTTCTGGAGGTATCATTACTGGTTTCGTTCGTTTCTGCAAGTATTGGAATTTTGTGTTCTTCCATCTGTAAAAAAACGATCAGTGCCATAATTTTATCGTATGGTATCTATGTCCTGCTGTTTATCGGAAGTTTTCTTCCCTATCTGGTCACCTCGGTTGTCCGCATGTCAGGTGGTGTACCGGAAAAATCCTGCTGGGTGCTTCTGGTCAATCCGGGCATGTATCTGCTTGAATTTTTTACCTGGAGTATGACCGGAACATCCGTGGCGGAAGAACTGATCACAAATTACGGGAAAACACTTTCTGTTTCGGGTGCTGCCGTACATTATGGATGGATGGCCGTTTCCACGCTTTTATTTGTGGCACTGGCATTTGTCTTTCTTCTGATTGCGATGCGGCGGATCAATCCGATGGCAGGATATGGAAGAAAACATGCAGGGGGAAAGCAGCATGGATGAAAAAGCATTTCTGTTGCAGGAAATCCGTTACAGCAAAAGAAAACAGAACGTAAAAAAGTTCCTGCGCTATGAAAGCACAGGAATTGCCGCAGGTGGAACCATCGCCATGGTGCTGGAAGGATGTGCGGTGTTTGTCCCTTTTTATACGGTGCATGTGTGGGCTGTTTTGGCAGTTTTATGTGGTGCGGCAGCTGGAGGCATTTATACGGTAATGAAGAGATGTACCATGGTACAGGCAGCACAGCAGATCGACCGTTTCGGGTTTCAGGAACGGATCGTGACGGCATATGGGCGTATCGGAAAAGAGGGCAGTATCGACCGGATGCAGCGCAGCGATGCCGTGCATATGTTACAGGAAGACCATGCATGGAAAAAGGCGCGTGTTTGTCCGGACCGAAGGAAACTTGTGGCAATTTTTCTTTCCCTTGGGCTGGCTCTTGTTCTTTCGTTTGTGCCGTCCCCCGCGCATAAACAGGTGAAACAGCGGCATGCCATCCGGCAGGAAGCCCGGGAAAAGGAAAAAGAAATCCAAAAAGTGATGGATGCCTTAAAACAGACCGACACCTCTTCCATGACAAAAGAACAAAAGAAAGCCCTGCAGGAACTGATACAGTCACTGGCCTTATCGCAAAAAGAAATGCAGCAGGCAGATACGAAGCAGGCACTGGCATCTGCCGGGCAGAAACTTTCTTACAAGTATGGACAGGCGGCACAGATTTCCGGGACGGATGCCCTTGCATCGGTACTTAAAAATATCCAGGTGAATACCAATACAGGAAACCAGCTGGCACAGGGGGATGTACAAAGCACTACACAAAGCGGTACGCAGCGTGGGGAATCCACGCAGTCTTCGGAAACCAGTTCCCAGGATTCCGGGGATGGGGAAGATTCGGGCAGTGGAAAGGACGGAAGTGGAAGTGGCAATGGAAGTGGAAGCGGAAACGGCAAGGGGACAGGAAGCGGAAACGGAAGTGGAACAGGAAACGGAACAGGCGGTGGACGCGGAACCGGATCCGGAGGGGGAACACATGATTATGTGAGTGTTCCGAATAAACTCGGAAACGACAGCAGTATCACAAAGGACAAGGGGGATTCGAAGAATTCCGATTATTACAAGGCGAAGAATGGTCTGGCATGGAAAGGCGAACACGTGGATTTAGATTCCGTGGTCGGCGATTACACGAAAGAGGCCTACGAAGGCATTGCCAATGGAAAATACCCGGCCGGCATGGAAGATGTCATCCGGAATTATTTTGAAAATCTGAACTGATGGAGAGGAGATCTTATGACAGAATATGAAGTATGCCAGCAGAACACCATGGCATGTGAACAGGAAATTGCAAAGGGAATTATCGGACAAAAAGACGTCATCCGCCAGGTCATGCTGGCACTTCTGGCGGGCGGAAATGTACTCTTAGAAGGTATGCCGGGACTGGGAAAGACCATGCTGGTGCGTACGATCAGCCAGGTGTGTGATCTGAGTTTCCAGAGAATCCAGTTTACCCCGGATCTGATGCCGAGTGACGTGACCGGTACCAACATCATCGTAAAAGAAGAGCAAAAAAGTGCATTCCGGTTTGAAAAAGGACCGATTTTTGCCAATCTGGTGCTGGCGGATGAGATCAACCGTGCCACGCCAAAGACACAGTCAGCTCTCTTAGAGGCCATGCAGGAACACACCGTGACGATCGGAACGACCAGCCATCAGCTGCCGGAGCCGTTTCTGGTGCTTGCCACACAAAATCCGATCGAAAACGAGGGAACTTATCCGCTGCCGGAAGCCCAGCTGGACCGTTTTTTGTTTAAAGTGCTGGTAAAATTTCCGGACCGGCAGGAATTGCGGGGAATCGTGGAACTGACGGAGGGAAACCATCCGCCAAAGATCGAAAAGGTCATGGACCGGGAAAGCCTGCTTGCAGCGCGCGCATGCGTTGCACAGATTCCGATTGCGGATGCCGTCATGGATTATATTCTGGATCTGGTTATGGCAACTCATGCAGACAATCCGTATATCCGGGAGGGGGCAAGCCCGCGTGCGGCACAGGCACTGATCCGCACAGCCAGGGCACGCGCATTTATGGAAAACCGCCTGAATGTCTCGTTTGAGGACGTCAAATGTGTTGCACTTCCGGTATTGCGGCACAGGATTCTGCTCAGTTTTGATGCGGTATCGGAGGGGATTACGGAAGATGCGGTGATTGGGCAGATCTTAACAGAAAAGGAACAGGGACTGTATGCTTGATGCGGGAATTTATGAACAGCTGTCGCGGCTTGTAATCGCGATGAAACAGAAAAGCAGCCAGAATATGGCAGGAAACCGCAGATCCGTACAGAAAGGGACTTCTGCGGAATTTTCCGATTTCCGGGAGTATATGCCGGGAGATGATCTGCGCAGGCTGGACTGGAATGTCTATGCGCGGTCGGAGCGCATGTATATCCGGGAATATTTCGAAGAAAAGGAAGCAGTGGTATCGGTTATTTTAGATACCAGTGCATCAATGCACTATGGAAAAAAGAGCAAGGCAGAACTGGCACAGGATCTGTGCGCGGTGATTGCCTTTCTGACTTTGCACCATATGGACCGGCTGGTGCTGTATGACAGCAGCCAGATGGGAACTCCGCTTGTGGTTTCCGGGGGAAAGAATGCACTGCCAAAAGTACTTGGATGGCTGCAGGCACGTACATTTTCGGGGACAGAGACGGATTCTTTTTCCGCCGTGCGCCAGATGCAGAGGCGTGGGGCGGGAGTTACCGTGATCGTCAGTGATTTCCTGACCGAAGCAGCGACAGATCCCACGCAGGATCGTCTGGAAAAAACGATGCAGTATCTGGACTTTACGAAACAAAGACCCGTGTTGCTTCAGACACTGTGTGCGGAAGAACTGCGTGTGACAATGGACGGTACGCGCAATCTGATAGATATGGAGTCCAAAGAAAAACTGCGCGTGACGATGCGTGCGGATGTGATTGCGCGCTATGAACAGGAACTGCAAAAGCTTTCTGTGCGGCTGAAAAAAAGTGCATCGGCTGCCGGAGGCACCTATATACTCTGTGATTCCGAAAAAGAGAGACGCGCGCTTATTTTAGAAGATTTAAGACCTTTGTTTGTCTGAGAAAAATTTGAGGATGGATTATGATATTTGAGAGTTTGTGGCCGCTGGCATTTTTGCTGGCGGTTCCGGTTGTTGTGATTTTATATCTGCTTGTGCCAAAGGGGACAGACACGCCAGTGTCTTCGAATCTGTTGTGGAAGAAGCTTTTTTATAATGAACAGTCTAAAACGTTCTGGGAAAAGTTTTTGCACAATCTGCTGATGTATCTGCAGATCGTGATTCTTTTGATGCTTATTCTGGCACTGATGGCACCGTTTGTACAGCGTAAGGGTACAGGCAGTACGGACGTGGTGTATCTGATTGACACCAGCGGAAGCATGAAGCATCTCACCAAAGGGGGCAATACCCGCCTAGGGGAAGCCGTAAGTGAGATCAAAGAGCAGATTGCCGCTTCGGATGGGGCAAAAATATCCATTGTTACCTGTGACGGCACGGGAACCAATCTGCTTGCCGTCCATACTTCCGAGAAAAAAGCATTGTATCGGACGCTGGCAGACATCAAGGGCACGGACACAGCCGGATCGCTTTCTGATGCACTGGCAACCGTACAGACGGTGCAGAAAAAAGACAAAAAGAACGATCTGGCAGATGTCATCGTCTATACCGACGGCATTGGGGCAAAACAGACGAAAAATCTCAAAAGTCAGCTTCAGGCAACCATCCGCGTGGTGGGAAGTCCCGTTTCTAACGTGGCGAATACGTTTCTGTCCTGCACCAAAGACAGCAGCGGGGACACGTATACGGTTGCATCAGGCGTGACAAATTACAGCGATCATGCGGCAAATATGGAGATTACGCTGTATGAGGGAAAGAAAATTCTTGAAGTGCGTACACTTTCCCTTGCCGCAGACGAGACGTATACCTGCCTGTTCAAACAGGTGAAATGGGGAAAACAGCCACTGCATACCGAACTTTCCGCAGTGACATTTGCCGGCAGCAGCCAGAAGGATTCCTTAAAAGAAGATAACTGTGCTTATGCACTCAAAGACCGGGTTTCCACGAGCAAAGCCACACTGATCGGGGAAGGAAATACCTATATCGAAAAAGCGTATCTTGCCGTGACCGGAGAGAATCTTTCCAAGGCAAAAACAACGGATGCACTTGACAGTGACGATCCGGGGGTCTGTATTTTTGATGCGGATACGGCAGTGCAGGAATCTAATCAGCAGAAGGCGCGGATGATTTTTGCCAAAGAAGGAAAGAACGAGGAAAAAAATGTCAGTCTGTCTGCCAGCGATACCGAACTGACTTCCGGAATCCGGGACTTTGCGCTCGGGGTAAATCAGACGTATGTGTATGATCTGCCGGTCTGGGCCACGGGCTTTCTGTGGAACGGAAAGCAGTGCGCCGCATACTACGGGGAGCATGACGGAATCCGGGAGGTCGTACTCGGATTTGATCTGCGGGAATCGGATTTTGCCCTGCAGCCGGAGTTTCCGGTATTTATGAACCATGCGTTGCACTATCTTGAGGACAGTTCCCTTCTTTCCCAAAACGTCTATGATGCCGGAGATACCGTGCAGTTTCATGCATTAAACGGTGTGGACGTGCAGCAGATTGCAGCACCTGCCGATCAGGCAGGACTGTTTACCGTAAAAGCGGGCGGCAGAAAGGAATCCTATATTGTAAAATTTGCATGCAGCAGCCAGTCGGATGGACGGATCACGGCAGGCGATTCCGGCAGCCGCAACACGATGCAGCGGCAGCTTGTGCGAAAGCAGATGCGCAATGTCATCCTTATCCTTGTGCTTCTTCTTATGATACTGGAGTGGATCTGTTATGTCCGGCAGATGCGTTACCGTGGGCGGTTTTATCTTGCGGTGCGTCTGGTGGGGCTTGCCCTTTTGGTGCTGGCTGTCTGTGGAATTTCGGTGCCGCTTTCCCACGCGAAAGACACAACCGTTTTTCTGGTTGATCTGTCGGAGAGCAATGCCGCAAATCTCACGCAGATGGAGCAGTATATGAGCCGGCAGGTTAAAGACATGCCAAAGAACAATCAGTATGCCATCGTAACGTTTGGAGCCAATGCGGTTGTGGAACAGTTTCTGACCAGTGAGAAACACAGTTTTCAGATTCTCTCGGCACCGGAGGCGGATGCAACCAACCTTGAGGAAGCCGTTTCCACAGGACTTTCCATGATCCCGGACAATGCGGCAGGACGGCTTGTGGTGCTTACGGATGGAAAGCAGACAAAGGGAAACATCGAGCATACGGCATCGGCACTGACGGCAAAAAACGTGCAGCTGTATTCGGTTCTCTATGAAGATACAAAGCAGGGGAGCGATGCCTATATCGAAAACGTGGAAATGCCGGAGTATCTTTATCCGGGTGATTCCTATTCCATGACCGTAACTGTGGAAAGCAACTATGAGACCGATGCGAAGCTGCAGCTTTTGCAGGGAACGGAGATGGTCAGTCAGACAGGCGTGCATTTAAACAAAGGCAGCAACCGTTTTGTTTTGAAACAGAAGGTAGTCGGTACCGATGCGCAGCAGTATACCGTGCGCGTGAAGGCACCGAAGGACACCTGTGAAAAAAACAATGATTATGGTACGTATGCGACGGTGGATTCCCTGCCAAAGATTCTGCTTGTATCTGGAATGGGAGAGGACAGCACACCGTTTTTAGGACTTTTGGATGCTGCCGGATGCAATTACCGGCAGGTATCCGCAGTCAGTGCACCGGATACTTTAAAAGAGATGCTGCAGTACAAGAGCATCATTCTGGAAAATGTGTACCGGACAGATCTGCCGGAGGGCTTTCTAAAAAATCTGAAAACTTATGTGAAAGACTACGGATGCGGTCTGGTGGCATGCGGCGGCGAGGACAGTTTTGCACTGGGCGGATATCAGGATACGGAACTGGAGAAACTTCTTCCGGTCGATATGCAGCTGCGTGGGGTGAATGAGAAACAGAATCTGGCAATGGTCATGGTGATTGATCATTCGGGCAGTATGTCGGAACAGACCGAAGGAGGCACCAATCTGGATCTGGCGATCGCGGCTGCCAAAGCGGCTGTGGATCAGCTGGATACGAAAGATGAAGTCGGTGTGGTAACCTTTGATGATGGTTACACCTGGCAGGTGCCGCTGGAAAAAGTGAAGGATAAAGACAAGATCCATCAAAGCATCGAGACGATCAGCGAAGGCGGTGGAACGACCATCAAACCGGCCGTGCGTGCGGCACTAAATGAAATCAAGAAGAGCAAGGCGCAGCTAAAGCATATTGTCCTTCTGACGGATGGACAGGGGGAAACCGAAAATTTTGAAGATATCATCAAGGACTGCAAGGATGCCGATGTAACTCTTTCCACGGTAGCGGTTGGAGAGTCGTCTGACAGACAGCTTCTGGAACGACTGGCAACGCAGTGTAACGGCCGCTATTATTATTCCGATATCTCAACCGATATCCCGAAAATCTTTGCACAGGAAGTATTTTTAAATGGAGATACCTATTTGCAGAACGGACAGTTTTCACTGAAAGGAAACAGCAGCAATGCCATCACGAAAAATCTCTTTGCCGATGGCTGGCCGCAGATCAAAGGGTACGTGAGTGCCTCTCCGAAAACCGGAGCCAATGTGCTGCTGGCATCTGCCGAAAAGGATGACCCGATTTTGTCTGTCATGCAGTATGGACTGGGGCATACGGTTGCGTGGAATACCGATGTGACAAACCGCTGGACCGCCGGGCTGGCACAGCAGAATGATTACGTGCAGCTGTGGAAGCGGATCATCGATTACAGTGCGGGAAATACAGCACTCGGCGAAGACCGTGTGGATGTAACTACTGTAAACGGAACAACAAAAGTTACCTATTATGCCAAAGACTACGCAGAGCAGACACAGGTGGAGGCTGTGTACACGGATCCGGATGGAAAAACGCATCAGGCGAAACTGACCGCAAGTGCGCCGGGAACTTATGAGGCACAGCTGGATACGACAGTCTCCGGTGTCTACAATCTGAGCGTGCAGCGGAAAAACGGCAAAAAAATCGAAAATGCCCTGACCACCGCAGCCGTGGTACAGTATTCGCAGGAGTACAAATTTGCGCTGACAAACGATAGCTTTTGTGCGTTCATCAAACAGTATGGAAAGATGCTTTCTCCAAAGAAGAATGTATGGAAGAAGTTAAAAGCTTCCGGGCGGGCACGGGTTTGTCTGACCAATCCGCTTTTAATCCTTTTGCTTTTCGTATTTCTGGCAGATATCGCCATGCGGCGGTTTGCCTATGTTCCGCCAATGCCACACTGGACGAGACCAGCAAAAAAAGCTATAATGAGCGCAGAAAAAGGGCGGTTTTCGCCGCCCGCAGGAAAGAGGATGCCGCCGATGAACAAGTGGGACGACCGCTTTATGGAAATGGCGCAGGTGATCGCGGGCTGGGCGAGCTGCTATCAGCCCAACCGCAAGATCGGCGCGGTTATCGTCAAGGATAAGCGCGTGATGACCACCGGCTATAACGGCGCGCCTTCGGGCGTGAAAACGTGCGTGGAGCGCGGCGAATGCCTGCGCAAAAAGCTCGGCATTCCCTCCGGCACGCGGCACGAGATGTGCTACGCCGTCCACGCGGAGCAGAACGCCATCATTCAGGCGGCCAAGCTGGGCGTGAATATCGACGGATCGACGCTCTACTGCACCCATCAGCCGTGTATCCTCTGCGCGAAGATGATCGTCAACGCGGGCATCGTGCGCGTGGTTTATCACAGCGGATATCCGGATGATTTCGCGCTGGATATCTTCAAAGAGGCCGGGGTTCAGGTTGAGTGCTACACCGAATCGGAGGAATAAACATGCCGCGTCTTTTTATTGTCGCCACGCCGATTGGCAACCTGTCCGATATCAGCGCGCGGGCGCTGCAAACGCTCAGGGACTGCGACCTCATCGCCGCCGAGGATACGCGCGTGACCCGCGCGCTGCTCAATCATTTTGAAATCGACACGCCCTGCGTCTCGAACCATCAGCATAATGAGGAAAACCGCGCTGCGCCCATCGTTGCGCGCATGCTGGAAGAAGATCTCGATGTGGCGCTCGTCACCGACGCGGGCACGCCCTGCATCAGTGATCCCGGCAGTTTTCTGGCGAAGGAAGCCGCGGCGGCGGGCATCGAGGTGCTGGCCGTTCCGGGGCCGACGGCGATGGCCAGCGCGCTTTCCGTCAGCGGGTTTGACACGCGGGAGTTTGCGTTTTACGGCTTTCTGCCGCGCCAGAAGCGGGAGCTTTCCGAAAAACTGCTGCAAATTGCACGCACGGGCGTGCCGATTGCCGTCGCGCACGAGTCGCCGCACCGCGTGATCGATCTGGTCAGCGTGATTTGCGAAACCCTGCCGGGCTGCCGCATCAGCGCCAGCTGCGATTTGACCAAGCTGCACGAAAAGACGATCCGCGGCACGGCGGAGGAAGTGCTGGCTATGCTCCGCGCCAACGAAAAGGCGGAGAAGGGCGAGTACTGCCTGGTGCTCGATCTGCATGACGTGCATGTGGAAGAAGGGAAGGCGGCGTGCGATACGAGTCTTGAAGCGCGCATTTTTGAACTGCTGATGGCGGGACGGGACATGCGCGAGGCAGGCGACGCGCTGATGCAGCAGGGCGAAAAACGCAACGATGTCTACCGCGCGCGCACCGCCGTGCAGAAATTCTTGGAAGAACTTTGGGAGGATGATGACGATGAAGAATGAAACGATTGAACTCCTCTACAACCGAAAGAGCGTCCGCGCTTACGAAAAGCGGGAGATTCCGGAGGAGGATGTGCAGAAGATTCTGCGCGCTGCCATCGAAGCGCCGACCGCCGGCAACATGACGCTTTGGAGCGCCATCCGCGTGACGGATGAAGCGAAGAAAAAGCGCCTGTCTGAAACCTGTGACAATCAGCCGTTTATCGCGTCCGCTCCGCTGGTACTGGTGTTTTGCGCGGATTACAAGCGTTGGTACGATCTGTTTGCGACGCTGGATTTGGGCGAAGAGCTGCGCAAGCCGGGCGAAGGCGATCTGATGCTCGCAATGATGGATACGATCATTGCGGCGCATGCCAGCGTCGTCGCGGCAGACGCGCTGGGCTGCGGCTCGTGCTACATCGGCGACATCATCGAGCGCTGCGAACAGCAGCGGGAAATCCTCGGCCTGCCGGAGTACGTCAAGCCGGTCTGCATGGTGGTTTACGGTATTCCGACGGAGTTTCAAAAGACGCGCAAGAAGCCCGCGCGCTTTGAAGCGGATGATATCATATTTGAAAACGAATATCAGTCGCGCGATCCCGAACAGATGCGGCGTATGCTCGAAAACCGTCAGGATAAGCATGGCGAAGAGCTGGAACACTGGATCACGGCGCACTGCAAGCGCAAATGGAATTGCGATTTTTCTCGCGAGATGACCCGTTCCGCCGCAAAGATGATTCAGGAGTGGCGGGAAGGAAAATAAGGAAACAGCTCTGTATCTTGACGCAGAG